>Ga0335396_10004928_pt1 | contig 14122 bp, 12 predicted proteins | sample FRY02_FD_205743 | JGI IMG/M metagenome (GOLD analysis project Ga0335396, IMG submission 205743) | Freshwater microbial communities from Lake Fryxell liftoff mats and glacier meltwater in Antarctica - FRY-02 (spades assembly) (version 2) | ecosystem: Environmental > Aquatic > Freshwater > Ice >... | reverse complement strand
CAAAAATATGTGATAATTTGCCTTGTTTTTGCTATTCACAAATGCGATTTTTTTCTATAGGGGTTTTTCGTAGTCATAGAATAGTATTACGGATAAATCATATCAGTTCAACTAGTCTAGACCCATTGCATATACTTGTTTTTCTCTTATTTCTAATAATGAGTTCTGAATTTCTAATTTTCTATTTTCCTTGATTTCAAGCTTATTGCTAGAATATTTAGGAAACATAAACATTAAAGACAATAATAATACTACAATGATAAAAAAAATTGTATATTTAACGTAATAATTCATTGTCTATCGTTGAATAAATAAAATCAGTTCAAATAGTCTAGATCCGATTATATTAAAACGTCACAATAAAAGCAAATGTGGAAAAAATGAGAGATATTATAATAGATTTCAATCACCTTATGATTATAGTTTAACATAGTCAAATATATAGCGACTAAGTTAGTTTTCTAATTTGATTAGCTTTTTAGTCTTCTAACGATTTGCTTTCATGAATATCACCGATCTCCAACTCCCTCCTCATCATATCGAAGCAGAAAAATGAGTACTCTGCTGTGTATTTTTGGATAATGAAAATATCTATGTGCTTGATGGTGCTGCGATCGTGCCTAATGATTTCTACCAGAAAGAACATATCACAATCATGGAGGCGATGACTCAGCTGTGGTCGTCTCGTCGTACAATCGATGTCGTGACTTTGAGTGATCAGCTTAGTAAAATGTGACAGCTTGACCTAGTCGGAGGACAAGAATATCTGCTTGAGCTCTCAGTGTTTCTACTCACTGCGTCAGTGTGTCATGAGTACTGTACCATCGTCAAAGAAAAATCGATCCTCAGAGGTATTCTCAAAGTCAGTCATAATGTAATCGGAGATGTATATAGTCAGGACGATGTACAGACAATTATCGACAAGATCGAGAAGAGAATCTTTGAGCTAACACAATATCAGATTGGCGATAGTCTACAGCACATCTCCAAGCTGCTTGATGCAAGAGTCAAAGACTATATGGATATCATCGATGATCCAGGCAAGATCAATGAACATAAAGTCAATAGTCACTATCCAAGCCTCGATGATATCACTGGAGGATTCAAACCATGAGAACTGATTATTTTGGCTGCAAGACCAGCCATGGGTAAGACTGCATTTGCGCTCAATATTATGCTCAATGCTGCTAAATACGGCAAAAAATCTGTTGCGATCTTCTCGCTTGAGATGACGAGCCAGCAGATCGTGGATAGAGTCATCTCATCGGTATCGGAAGTGCCACTATCCAAAATCACCAAAGGAACTCTCGATATGGATGATTTTGCCAAGCTGGGTAACGCAACAAGCTTATTGTCAGAAACCAAAATGTTTATCGATGATTATGGTGGTCTAACTCTACCGATGCTCAAATCTAAACTTCGTCGTCTAATTATTGAACATGGTCAGTTAGATCTTGTGATTATTGATTATCTACAGCTAATCAATGCAGGTAGCATGAGATATGCGGGCAATAGAGTCCAAGAAATCTCCGAGATCTCGAGAGGACTCAAAGAACTTGCTAAAGAGCTCAAAGTCCCGATCCTATCACTATCACAGCTCTCACGTGCCGTCGAGTCCAGACCCGACAAAAGACCACAGCTATCTGACCTCAGAGAGTCATGATCGATCGAGCAAGATGCAGATATGGTACTGTTCTTGTATAGAGATGAATACTATGATGCAGATACCGATCGTCCAGGTACGGCCGATGTACTGATACGTAAAAACAGATCGTGAGTCACTGATGACGTAGAGCTGAGGCGAAGTGGAGCTACACAGCAGTTCTTCGCCAACCCTAACCGAAAACCTAAGGTACATCAATAATCACACACCCAAGTATCAAAAAAATCCTCATTGAGGATTTTTTTCATAATTACTAATTTTTTTCATAATTACTAAGTTGTGAGTATTCCAAAAACTAATTAGTACCACTAATTGAAGATTGTATCATCTCCACAAACTCACTCACCTCTTCTGATAATACAACATCATCCATGATCTCAATACGATCAATTATGTTTCATTGATGGACTGCATTGACAATCGTCCAGTCAGACTCATCAAGTATCCTACCAAAGATACTATGCTTATTATCGAGCCACTCAGTAGGAATATGTGTGATGAAAAACTGTGAACCATTGCTATTAGGACCAGAATTAGCCATTGAAAGTACTCATGGAGTATCATGTCTAAGCGTGGGATGAAACTCATCACCAAACTGATATCATGGTCAGCCAGTGCCTGTACCCTGCGGATCACCTCACTGAATCATAAACTCATTGATTACACGATGAAACTTAAGCCCATCGTAAAATCCTGCACGAGCAAGGGTCACAAAGTTGGCTACGGTATTGGGAGTTTGATCGATATACAGAGTCAGACGAATTGGTCACTGAGTGGTGTGGATGGTAGCGTGATGCATATAGGTTAGAGTCAGAAGGTTAAAAAGCTCAGTCGGTTCAAAAACTACAACTATAATAACTAATTTAATCATTAATCAAAGCTGACCTTTTCGATGTATTATTTTGAGTACCTAAATTTGATTTTATGTGATACAAGGATATAACTAGATGGTGATAATGCTATTTTATAACCAATCTATCGATGAAACAATATAACGATCTAAGCCCAGAAGAAAGTCGTGTGATCCTCAACAAATGAACAGAGCCAGCGTTTAGCGGAGAATATTATGACAATCATGACAACGGAGTATATCTGTGTAGACAATGTAACACGCCACTGTATGTATCCGATGATAAGTTTGATAGTAGATGTGGTTGGCCAAGCTTCGATCAAGCGATCCCAGGGAGAGTTACCATGACGTCAGATGCAGACGGACATAGGACTGAGATCACCTGTACTACTTGTGGAGGACATCTGTGACATGTGTTTATCGGAGAACAAATGACAGAAGCCAACACCAGACACTGTGTCAACTCCCTGAGTATGAAGTTTGTCCCACAAGATAAATTAGGCGAGAAATGAGTCAGTATCCCACATTACCATAGCGTGATCGTAGGATGAGGATGTTTTTGGTGTATCGAGGGTGCGATGAGTCGTGTACCTGGTGTGATCGAGTGTATCTCATGATATGCGTGATGACCGAGACCTAATCCAAGCTATGAGCAAGTGTGTACATGATCAAGCGGACATATCGAAGTAGTAAAAATATGGTATGATAAATCGATCATCTGACTCGAAGAAGTGTTGAGTTATTTTATGGCAATCCACGATCCTAGCTCGATGGACAAACAGTGATGAGATGCTGGCAAACAATACAGATCAGTCATCATCGCCAACAGTCCAGATCAACTCCATGCTATCCAAGAATTTATCACCAAACTCGATGCATCATGAGTCTACGACTCCCCTATCGTCACTCAAATCATGGAGTCGCAAAAGTTTTGGATCGCTGAATGATATCATCAGAACTTCTATACGAACAATCCAGACAAACCTTATTGTCAGATGGTGGTTAAACCAAAACTTGAAAAAATCATCAAACTTACTTAGAAGTCAGCATCTTAAGGAAACACTGCAAAACCTCACGACTTACTCTAAAATCATTGTAATCTAGTAAGTCATGTGAGGTTTGCTGTCATGTGTTTCCACGAGGAAACGCTTCTAACACACAAAGTTGACTTTGACATAGAATAGTAAACATTGTAATCAAGGTCAACTTTGATGGTTATTCAGCGTTTCCTTAAATACTCATAGAAACTCATAGGATAATCAGTAAGATGAGAAATAATCATCTTTAGAATTTTTGCCACTCATGGAATACGTTGCACAATTTAAACAAGCGATCAAAACATATCTACCTTATATACAGTCAGGAGTAGAACAATATACTGACTGATATATGAGTAGATATGATACTGACTTGTTCAGGTCTCAGACGGTGGACTTTATCGTCCATGGAGGTAAGAGGCTGAGACCGATCTTGTGACTTGTGACAGCACTCAACTATTCTGGAGAAGAAGTGAGTGGAGAATATGTATACCCATTTTTGAGCCTCGAGGTGCTACATAAATTTCTACTTGCGCACGACGATATATTGGACAAGGATGTGATGAGATATGGCAAACCCACAGTCCATCAAGCAATGCAGGGTCTGATGTCTAACGATACTTATGAAGATCCTACGATCTTTGGTAATAGTCTGGCGATGATATCGGGTGATCTGATGCATAGTATCGCGTATGATTATATACTCGATAGTCACTGTGACGCTGACACTATTATCCAATTGATGAAGCTGATCAACTCGACTATTAAAGAGACTGGCTACGGTCGATATATCCAATATATCATGGATTATCAGAAGCTATCCGATGTAGATCTTGATCGTGTGATCGAGTCTCTGATCTGTGTGACATGAAGATATACCTTTAGTTTTCCGATCAAATTCGGTCTTACTCATGCAGGTAAGTCAGACTTATGGACTGATGATTATGCTCAGCTATGTGATTATATGGGAATTTTGTTTCAGACGGGTGATGATCTGATCTGACTGTTTGGAGATCCAGAAGAGACTGGCAAATCAGATTATAGCGATATTACTCAAGGCAAAAAGACTGTACCAATCCTCCTCACTTACCAACATGCGAGCGATGAGCAGAAAGCAAAACTTGATACATATGTAGGTAAAGCTGACTTGACTCATGATGAAGCTCGCTATGTTAAAGAGTGTGTGATAGAACAAATCATTCATATCAGAACATTTATCGATCAATACGCTCAACTAACATTTGAAACACTGGAGAAATGTGACCTACCTGCTGACCAATACGCCATCATCCGTGGATGTATCGAATACATGATCGTGAGAGACCAGCAAAGTAATTTGAAGATATAGGTAGTTTGTAATAACAAGGATGCGAGTTTTCGAGATTTTAAAAATTTATTCCTGCGTAGGGACGGATCGATAATCCGTCCGATTATGATCATTTGGTGGATAGTTGATCGATGTATCATCTGCGTAGGGACGTGCTCTTGGCACGTCCTTGTATTTTATTTTCGTACGGATTCTTCACTACACCGCGTTGCGTTCAGAATGACGGTAGAAATGTAATGTATTACTTCGCCATACAAACCCACCACCTCAAGTGGTCTCCCTCCCTTGTCAGGGAGGATGCATGAATCGATTGACATCAGATATCAGATGAGTATGATCTTGACTCAACCTAAACCAAAATAAAAAAATGAAAAAACATTTTAAAATTCCTGCAAAAAAGCAGGGAAATATCGTAATTTATCTTGGTATCGGGGCAATAGCTATAATTCCGATATTCAATGCCCTAACCTACGTTCCGTGGGTGAAGGATAAAATTGCCCTATTTTTCTTCTAGGGTAATGCGGTGTAAAGACCGCTTTTTTTATAATCAAAAAACAAAACAATTGAATGCATCACCCACATAACTATAGTAGAGCTTTGTCAAAGTCAGATCAAATATTTATTATATTAGTTATTATGAAGTGATGGATGTAGTTATTTCGATTATATTATTGGTAGTAGGATTATTTTTTGTGATCAAAGGTGCAGATTATTTGGTCGATGGAGCAAGTAGCTTGGCATTTAAGTATGGCGTACCAGCGTTGGTGGTTGGACTTACGATCGTGTCGTTTGGTACGAGTGCACCAGAGCTTGTCGTGTCAATCATATCCGCTATCAAAGGCAATACTCAAGCCTCATTTGGTAATGTGATATGATCCAATTTATTTAATACTCTCGTAATCTTAGGTGTGACGGCGTTTTTTGTTCCACTCAAGGTCAAATCAAGTACAGTGTGGAAGGAAATTCCATTTGCACTTCTTGCAGCAGTGAGTGTATTATTACTTGGATTTGCTGCAATTATCAATGATGGGAGCATCTTCGTGATGTCGTATTTACAAAAACTTCCTACTCCAGCAGGAGAATTAGGTATTAGTCAATGATTAGTATTGATCGCGTTATTTATCATTTTTATGTATTATACATTTGGGTTGACCAAATCATCCAAAAAGGATATTCAAGAAGAATCAATTGACGTAGAAACAAGTGAAGATTTACCTACACGAAAAGTTCGAACTTATATTCTACTTTGACTTGTTGCACTTGTGTGATGATGACAACTCGCAGTAGATAACGCAGTTAGTCTTGCTCAGATGATATGATTAAGTGATAAAATCATCGGTCTGACGATCCTGTCGGTGGGTACTTCACTACCAGAGTTGGTCACCAGTATCAAAGCAGCACGCAAGTGACAGTCAGACATCGCAATATGAAATGTAATAGGTTCCAATATCTTCAATGTGTTTTGGATCTTAGGAGTAGTGGCTTTGATCAGACCGATTCCACTTGAAAATACCAATATACTTGATGTGGTAGTATTGATTGCAGTTACTATTTTGACCTTTTCATTGATATTTATTAGACGTAAATTTGTTATTGAAAAGTTTGAGTGAGCAATATTAATCTTAGTTTATATAGCGTATATTACGTTTTTACTTATGCAATAATCTATGCAAGTCATCTATCATGGTCATGCATTTATCGAGATCAAAGATACTCACGGAAGCATTTTGATTGATCCTTTTATCATCGGCAACAAGACTAGCGATATCAAATCCATTGATGCATTGATCGACAAAAATATCACTGCGATCTGTATCACTCATGGTCATACAGATCATGTGTGACAGTCGATCGAACTTGCTGCTCAGCATCCTGAGGCAATTATGATTACCACTTTTGGAGTCGGCAAACGGCTTAAAGATCAATGAGTAAACAATACGATCTACTGACTTGGGATATGATGAAAATACATCTCTGACTCGTACGAAATTCTACTTACTCCTGCACTGCACGACTGAGCTATCATGGATAGTGTACTTTCCACTCCCCCATCGGGTATGATCATCACTATCAATAGCAAAAAGATCTATCACGCAGGCGATACTGCACTTACGCAAGATCTTAAGCTTGTATGAGAATTACGATGACCTATCGAATGTGCTTTCTTACCGATATGATGATATTATACGATGTGACTTGAAGATGCCGTCACTGCTTGTGGATGGATCAAACCAGTCACTGTTGTACCGATCCATTATAATACATTTCCTGAGATCAAAGCTGACCCAATCGAGTTTGCCAGACTTGTCATGCTCAACAAGTTTGCTGTGCCTAAAGTGTTAGTATCTGGGCAGTATGTCGTATTATAGGCTTAATTAGATCATAAATTTCTGTATTGATTTTGAATATGAAGGTATTTTTTTTTAATTTTTCCATTAATGCGTCGCCATACTTCTCATCGAATTCCTCTATTTTATTTTTCCATTCATTAAATAATGATTCATTAGTTCATATAAACTCATCGATTTGATCAAGATTTTTATGATTTTGCAATTTCTTTTTATCATATTCTTCTTTTATTTTTTGTATTTCTTTAGTAATCTCACTATAAGCTTGTTCTTCAGATATTTCATTGTTATTAATTAACTCGTAATACTTTTTATATATTGCGTCTTCCATTATAGATTGTTGTTTCATGATATCGAAAGACTATATGAGAGCAACATTGATTTTTTTAGATTCCCTAGATATAACATCGTTTGCTTTTTCTAATACTCTCAAATATGATTGATTAATTCAATCAAAGAAATGTTTGTTCTTATTCAAATAAGAGTTTACAGCATCAATCCGCATTTCATCTTTTTTTAAACTTTCAGAGATTAAGATAACTAATTCATTATCAATTCTATGATTATCGGGTGAAGTATCGACGTACTGCAACGCTTTTAAAAAGATAGTTTTTAAATCATCAACAAATCTATCTTCAGCCGAATAATATGAATATTTTTCAGAATTTTCCATAAGAGTATTGTTTAATGAATTAAAATTTCTAAATTTATAAAACCCTTTGCAGTTCATCCAAACTTGTAATACCTTGGAGTGCTTTAAGATAGCCATCTTCAGTAAGTGTAGTATATCATTGGGATTTTACGGCTTGAAGAATCTCAAAGCTCGATAAGTTTTTCACAATCATTGGTTCGATGATATCGTCCACCGTGAGGACTTCTGCAATTGCGGTACGACCATGATATCAGTCAGATGACTGATTGACCATAGGAGTATAGACTTGAGGCTTTTTTGGAAATAATTCTGGATGATGATCTTGTACATTGGAGAGTTCATCATCGATTTCTGACTGAATCTCGTTGGTCATCTCAATTTTTTGCTTGGAGTCTGGATCGAGTACACGTACTAGTCTTTGTCACATGATACAGTTGAGTGCAGGAGCAAGCATATGAGATTTGACTCACATATTCTGCAGTCTGGCGATGGCGTCAATGGCAGAGTTGGTATGGAGTGTGGTGAGGACGAGGTGTCATGTCAGTGCTGCATTGATCGCTATCTCTGCAGTTTGGATACTGCGTATTTCTCCCACAAGTATTATATCTGGATCTTGTCTGAGTATTGCTTCGAGTCATTTTTCAAAGGTATATCATTTTTTGACATTGACTTGCGATTGTTGAATACCTGCGATCTCGTATTCGATCGGATCTTCAAGTGTGATTACTTTTTTGCTTGAGTCATTGAGCATTGATAACATCGTATACAAAGTCGTAGTCTTACCACTTCCAGTAGGTCAGGTGACAATGATCATACCAGTCGTCTTATCGATCGCTTTTTGTATCTGTGCCAAATAATCTGACCTAAATCATATTTGGTCCAGACTAAGGATGGTTTTGGTACTGTCGAGGTACCTCATTACGACATTTTCTCCTCTGAGTCCTGGCATGGTCGATACTCTGACATCGATTTGTTTGGGTACTCAAGTCATGAGAGTCTGAAATCACATCCTACCGTCTTGAGGCATAAAGTCTACATTGATCTTGAGATCGGACAGAAATTTAACTGTACCGACATAACGATTAAACTCTGCTTGTGGTAATTTAAGAATCGTCTTAAGGATACCATCTTTACGGATCCTGAGATACGCACCGTCGAACTCGCTTTGTCGATGAAGATCTGATGCTCATGCCTGAAATGCAAGCCTGATAATCTCTTTAAGTAATTCTGCTTCATGAAAAAGATCTTTTTTAGCATATGTTTCCAGTAAGAGCTTTTCAGCTTCAAGTCATTTGACACTCGCTCTAAAATTTGCTTTTTGGTTACGGATCGACTCAATATCATCAAGACGATCATACCATGTCAAACAGATCTGGAATGAGTCAGGATCAGTATAATAAAACTTTGTTTCAAATCACTGATTGGCAAGATCTTTCTTGATAGAATCAACAAAATCAGGATATGTATTGGTAGTAACACAATGAATATCAGTTCAATCCTTTTGCATCGCTACAACTTCACCTTTTTGTGCTTCGTCACGAGTGATCATTTTTACGACTTCAAGATCAGGCGTAGCTGCTGACAGATATGCTTTATCAATAATAGCTGACTTGGGGAGAGTGTTGGTCATAGTGGTGACAAATATAATTTAGTATAGTATATTGATGAATATAAGTTATTGCAAATCAGATCACTTGTAAAATATAACAAGTATGAATATAATATACCATGCACATAAATGTACCGTCAAATCATTATGTTAAATCATTCTTCGAAGAGCAAAAGTTTCTGGATAGTTTTATGGCAAATATGAAAAATATCTCCTGACAGACAGGAGTCGAGTTGATGATCGATACCCAGAGACAGTCAATCGCTCGGATGCAACCAGGGAAAAAAGATGTATATTTCAATCCCATCTATGCACAAGCTACGATCCAAGCTATCTTTGATAAACGTAGAAAGGAGGAAGGCCTGACTGAACCATTTGTCCTGGATGTCAATCATCTCTCTGCTTTCATCCTCCATGAAATCAACCACATGATCAATCATAACAACCTCGTCACCAGTACAAGAACCATCACCAAAGAGTGAACAACTATGAACATGATCGAATATCAGCAGCATATGTATCGCACCTATGGTCAGGAATTTCAAACTTTTGAAAATATCCTTGAAGATATCGATGTCAATCATCATGCTACCAGAGTTCAAGCCCCCGTGTACGAATCATCCAAACAAGATATCTATCGTCATATCTCTACACCAAGCCTAGACTTTAGAGGAGAAACTCTGCAAGAGCAGTTTGCCTGGACCATACTGAGAGAATCCATGATTAATGAACAATGTCTCGTCGCTCCTCTCATCAGAACACTCGTCAATAATCTTGGTACACCATGACATCCCCTACAGATCATCAGAGACGCTCATCGTAAATATGATGAGCAGTTTATTGCTATTTCGAAACTATGGAAAGACTATTATCTCATGCTCAAAGAGAAACAAAACCAACTCGAAGACAAAAACCAAGCATGAAATAATGACAAAAATAAAAGCGAAAGTAGCGAGAGTAGTAAAGGTGAAAGTGAAAACCAAGGAAAAAGCAAGGAAAATCAACACAACGGTCATCCTAAGTGAACCGAAGGAACCAGTCAAGAACAAAATAATTGAGAAAATGATGAATGAATTGATAGTGAAAGTCAAACTCAAGGCGAACTTGGCGAATGAAAAGAAAAATGAAACAGTAACTCGTCATCCTGAGCAAAGTGAAACGAAGTCGAATGATCTCAAGACAGTAAAGACAAATGACAAGAAAGTGAATGAAAAAATAGTCAAAGAGACAATGACGCATCACCCTGAGACACGAAAGATTCATCAGAACTACATAAATGAGGAGATAAAGATGATAATGATCAACAAATATGAGAATCAAGTTCAACATGACAAAACAACAAGAGTAGCAATATAAACCAATTCAACACACCACCCAAACCATCACTATTTCCAAGTCTCTTCGATAATCTTGACGAAGAAAATACTACCCAACAACTCTTCGATACACTCAATAATCATAGAAATTCCGAATCAATCACAGAATGACAAAATCAAGGTGCAGAATGACAAAATATAACAAATCAACCCAGTACCAAATCACCACTCTTAAAAGCTATCCAAAATGCCATCCTCGAACAGATCGCCAAAGCAGACAGACAGAGAAATATAAGTGATGCTGACCGCAAAATCGATTCAGACATCGAAAGAGAATTTGGGGTTACACAAGAGTCAGATCCGACCGCTTTTGAAAAACTAAAGAAAAAGATACAAGCGCGAGATAAGCTAGAAGCAGAGATCAAAAAAAGTAACATCTACAAAACTATCGTCGAAGATATTTTCAATAAGATCATCAACATCAGAAAAAAACCTCAAATCTATGAAAAATCACCAAGAAATTTCTCTGAAGGTGGAGTGTTTGATGCGCGTAGTTTAGTATGAGGTATGATGTCGATGAGAGCGGGAAATGATGATCCTCGCATCATGAGACAAGAGCATCATAAGGACAAGATCACCAAGACTGCAGGTGCGTTTAATATCACCATCATACCAGATGGCTCAGGATCGATGGACTCTCCAACACAAAAAAACATCGACCAAAAACTCAATACTTTACTCACTGTCCTCGCATGTGCAGATCTTAATGACCAACTCAGCGATCGTGATCTGTGACTGACCGAAGACATGCACATTCAGACTGCTGTCACGATGTTCGTATGATGAAATAGAGTCAAAGAAATCAAAACCAGATCAGGCACCTTTACTCTCAAAGAAAAAATCGCTCTCAGTGAGTGACTCGACTACAAATGATGAAATGACACCAACGCCTACGATGCAATATTCAGCTACTACGATACTATCTGTAATCCTCTCCCAGAAGAAAGTAGCGAAGATCATATCCAAAGACAAGAAGACATCGAGTCAGGCAAGATCAAAGAAGTCTGTATCGTGATGTCGGATGGATGATTTAATAGATGAGATGATGAGAAAGCTCAAGCTCTGACTGCTATCATGAGACAAGCAGGTATCATCGTATGTGGCATCGGCATCACCAAATGATGAGCTCCAATGGTAAAGATCTTCTGAGCCAAGACTGATGATGAAGAGCAGGATAAGTGATGATTCTGACTCATATGTAAGCAAACCACCGATCTGGGTAATACTCTCAATGAGCTCCTTCTCTACCATCTTAGTCAGCAAGATATCATAGGAAAACACAATTAAGGAAACGCTGAATAACCATCAAAGTTGATCTTGAGTTCAAAGTTTACAATTCCATACGAAAGTTATTATGCCCTTGTGGTACAACTTTGTGGTTCAAGACAGCGTTTCCTCGAGGACTATAGTACCGTGCGACGGTGAACACATGACAGCAAACCTTCTACGATGCCCGGATGGGTGCACTTGATTTAATAGATTACAATGAATTCTGAGAAAATCGTGAGGTTTTGCAGTGTTTCCTTAAGTATTATTATTTGTGTGATGTTTGATGTAGAGATCTCTCCAGCGTTTCCTGACTCTCCCACACTCATGATACATCGCTAGTCCACGATAGGACATTCGTGATTGATATAGATGACTTACTCATTGTATCTCTCATTGATAGAATGAGGCACGACGACGTGACAATCCATCGCCATAGGACACAAATATCTCAAATCCACGACCTATTATCCTCTTTGATAGTACTCTATGATATGGATAGATCATGGCTCATAGAAATTTAACTCCCTTATATATATTCTGAAGATAGATCTTGTGAGGATGTAGTATAAGAGATAGTTTGGATGACAAAAAATCTCTTATCTGACTGAGACAAGAGATGAGATAGTTTTTGGATGGATGGATCAGGATGAAGTCATCAACATATCTGCCATAATAGCGTATCTTGAGATCGTGCTTGACAAACAAATCAAGCTGATGCAGGTAAATATTGGCAAACAACTGACTCGTCAGATTACCCAATGGCATACCCTGTGTCACAGGAACTGACCATAGACTCTTGTGAAGTGGTAATAATAATCTCTGAGTATAAGAAGTACGATCATCACATCCAGCAGTGTAATCATGAAATATGATCTGATATGCTATTCACAGCACTCCCGCCTTATCTCGAGCAAAATCTTTTGTTCGTATTTTATTGGTGATGATATCTCGCAATATCTGTCTATCTATCGAGAGAAAATAGGACTGAATATCGAGTTTCATCACATAGGCATCTTGACGAAAATTACCACTCGCTCATCTGATCCACTTACTCACTCTACGGATACCAAACAATGTCCCTTTGCCGACTCTATTACTATAGCTATCATGGATAAATCGAGGCTCTCGTAGAGGTGCAATATATCCATAGATGAGATGTTGTACTATCCTATCACGAAATACGAGTACAATAAGTTCTCTGACGACTGGATCTTGGATAATATATCTACTGGTAGGACTGATGACATAAGTTTCAGTACAAAGTTCATAATAGAGTTGTTTCATATTGATCTCAAGGTGTTGTTCTCGTGCGATGATGTCGGGTTTTTTGAGTTTTCATCTACGAGCACGACAGTATGCTTGTTCCAAGTCTTCATAGTCGAGTTTCATAGAGAAAACAGGGGAAATAAACAGTTTTGAAGGAACGAGGCAATTGTTGTTGTCGTCGTTGTCATTACGGTTGAATCACTGATTGGAAGATCGAGCATTCGCAACGGCTCTACAGTTATAGTAAATTTGACTTAAATTTACTACGTAGTACATCGCATAACACGAATTTATAACTGAACTCTCACTTCATGAGGTCTCAGTTAAATTCTAATGCGATTTACTATATTTGCGAGGATACAGATCTCTCCATATCTCATCTGGACAACTAATAGATAGAATCTATCAGTCATAGAGCTAAATTGTATAAGACCCCCATCTTACTGTGCCAATTATAACATTGGCACAACTGATTGATACCATATTACAGACCAAAATCAAGAGCAACTCAATACTAATGAAGGGGGGGGTCTTCCAATTTCGAAGGAACGAGGCAATCGTTGACGTCGCCGTCGCCAGCACGGTCGAACCACTGCGCGGAAGATCGAGCATTCGCATATATCACTTTTTTGTCTCTGTCAAGTCCTATCGGAATATATCCATCAAATCAGATCAATTCGTTGAGCTTAGCCAGGATAGCTTTATTGTCTGGAGTGTTGAGAGCA
>Ga0335396_10004906_pt1 | contig 14170 bp, 17 predicted proteins | sample FRY02_FD_205743 | JGI IMG/M metagenome (GOLD analysis project Ga0335396, IMG submission 205743) | Freshwater microbial communities from Lake Fryxell liftoff mats and glacier meltwater in Antarctica - FRY-02 (spades assembly) (version 2) | ecosystem: Environmental > Aquatic > Freshwater > Ice >... | reverse complement strand
TGTCACCGTAGATAATAGCAGCGCCCACATGATCGTATGTACCAGTAATGCACTCGTTCAAGTATGCGTCCATATGCTTTGCAATCGCACGACCAGTAAGAGTAGTAGACTGACCAATGCGCTTATCAAAAAATCTACAGCCAGGGTTAAGAATAGCACCATACAATGAGTTCAAGTTAATTTTCTTTACAAGCTGTCGTTTGTCCCAGAATGCAACTTCTTTTGGATCAGTTGCAGCTTTTTTCTTGGCTTGTAGTTCTTTACGTTCAGCGTACCATCTTTCTAGCAAGCCAGGAATAATACCTTTCTTTTCGTAAGTAAGGATAGTACCGTTGGCACTCAGCATCCAAGGCTGGTTGCTGTCAAAAATTATTTTCCAAATTTCGGCAGCTGAATGAGTACTTTCAGAACCGTCTTGCCAGTCAATAGCAATTTCTGTACCTACTTCACTGTTCATCACAGCTTCGTATTCAAAGCTACCAAATAATCCTTCCCATGCTGCTGCAAAACTACTGCCCGCTGCCAGTTTGTCTCGAATGTACTTGTCAGTCATTACTGGACGCAACTGTGCCACAATGGTTTCAGGGCCCATGTTCAAAGCACGAATTGCGCTAGGATACAGTGAGTTAATGTCAACTGACCCTACCCACTCGTGCACACCTTTCTTAGGATACGCAACGTATGCGCCTGCTGCTTGATTTTCTTCGCTGTCATTGCGCGGCTTACGATTGGGCACAACCATGCCACGTTCGTGTGCTTCCACAATGATAGCCTGCTCAGTCACAGCCACAGCGCCCATTGTGGTCTGTAACAGCACAGTGTTAGCATGTGCCAGTTCGTTTGCTAAGTCCAAGAAGCGAAGTTTCTTGTCCAACTCAGCAAGACCAATTACGTCTTGACGGTTGTACTTAATAAACTTCTTAAAGTTCTGATTGTACAACTGATCCAAAGTGCCTTCAAACTTAGTCTTGCCATCTAGTCCTTCATACTCAAGAATAGAATCTAAGCTGTAGCTATGGCGTTCTTCGTAAGTGTACTTGCGGTACAACTGCATGTAGTCCAGATGTACACGGCCCACCAAGTCGTACGTTTCTTGTTCAGCACCAAAGCGCTCAAATACACGCTTCTTAGGCAACTGTCCCCACAAGCAAAACTTACGAGTATCATCTTTGCTCAAGATTCGAATTGTACGGTTTACGGTGTACGGAATATCGTAACCTTCTGAGTTCCAACCACTGAGCACGTCAGCATCTTCAATCAGATCCAAAAACACCTTGAGCATTTCTGATTCAGATTCAAAAATAAGTGTGTTTTCAAAATCATTAACAAGATCTTGTGCAGTAGCAACAGTCATGTGCTTGGGTGGCACAGCCAGTGTCACTAATTGATCCAACCAGTCTAGATAAACAGAGATAGCAGTAATTGCGTTAAACGGATCTTCCACAGGCGAAAATCCTCGCTTGGAACACCAGTCTACTTCAATGTCAAAGAAAGCTGTTTGCAAACCCGGAGCGTCTTGACCTTTGTAATTGTCTTCAAGACAACGAAATATTGGGTTGATATCGCTTTCGTATATCTGCTTGTTGGAATGTGTACGTACTTCGTTGCGGAATTCTTTGTTGTTTCGTGTGCTGAATCTTGACACAGGTGTGCTGTAGATAGACTGAAACTTGCCCCGAGGATCGTCGTAGTAAAAAATGTAATTGGCTGGGTATTCGCGATATACCCGGGCACCGTCACGTCGTTCTACCACGTGAACGCGATCGTGTGCACGATCATAAAAACTGTCTATATAACTCATTTAACTCCATTTATGGCTGGTAAGCCGTGATTCATGCTGCTTACGGCAGCGACTCGTCATAATATAATTATGCAATTACAGAGTCTTGCCAACAGTTTCAAGAATTGTTTCTAGCAATTCGTGATCTTGTTTGGCTTTTCCAAATTCAGCCTTGTGTGCTATCCTGATGGCTTTTTTAAGCACAGCAGGTTTGATTTCTAGTTCTTCTGCAATGGCTTTGATGGTGTCATTCAAGCCGTCGGTGAGAGTTTCAATCTCATGCGTAACTTGCATGCCTTCGTTGATGATTTTGGTGAGTTTGATCTTTTGATCGCCGTTGAAAGTTTTTTCTGACATATAAATCTCCTTGATTGATGATACGTTAAGTATAACAGAAATTTCTGTTACGATCAAGGAGATTTGGAGCAGATTGTTCTTTTAGGCTTCTTCGATGTAGTCTTGATTTGTGTTCTGGCGACGCCGCTTTTGGAACAATTGCACAGCAGTGTTAGCATGGTCTATGTTTTGGAAACGAGTTGGCAAGCTGCGACCACTATGGCGTACTTCGAATCCTTCGCCTTCGTTGCCGTAGATTTCTAACACAGCACCGTCTTCCATGGTCACTGTTTTAACCGGCTGTTGCGCTGCCACTGCCTGAGTGTTAGCAGTTTGATTAATGTTGTGTGCTAGTTCAGAATCTTCAAAGTCTTCGTCTGCTTCGTCAACCTCTTCGTCAGTCATTCCTAGTTCTTCTTTGGCTTTGTCAACTAGGTCGCGGTCAATCTTGGATTTGTTTTCTAACTTTTCAAGATAGTCAACAAACTTTCGTTTAACTTTGCCTAGCATGTCTTCGTCAATATCTTGCATAGTTTCAGCAAGTGCAGATTGTGGCTTAACTGAATCACCAACCAGTTTGCCAGCCAGTGGATTCTTGGGATCTTTTTTACTGCCTAGCACAGGAGAAATGTTTCTGGGTTTAAACAGTGATGGCAACTGACCAGCTGATTTTTGTTGTGATGTTAGTCCTGGCATCTTGGGCATAGCAGGAGATATTTTAGCTTCCACTGCTACAAAGCGGTCAAGTATGCTTTTAATGTCGTTACTCATGCTCGTTGGTCTTTCAAAAAACTTCTCAGCATCCAGCCATGCTTGCCTATAGCGTCAATTCTTTCGCCTATAAAGTTAGCAATGCCTTGTTGATTTTCTTGTTCAGCAACAGCAAAGCATTGGTTAAGAAGATCAATTAAAATTTGTGTGTCAGCCAACAACTCTTCAATCATGAGTCGTGCACGTGGAATTTTTGATTGTCCTTGAATACTACTCAGTTCCTGGAACCGACCAAAGCTGCCAGGGGTGTACTCGTCAAGCACCCGAATAAACTCAGCAGTGCGATCAATGCTACCATTGTATACTTCTTCGTACAACTCGCCAAAGAACTCGTGTAGTTGAGCAAAATCAGATCCTTCTACGTTCCAGTGAAAGTATTGAGCCTTGACTGCAAATGCGTATTGAGTTGCGAGTAGTGTTTTTAAATCATCAGCGAGCACTTTTTTTCCTTTTGTATTCTTTTGGTGTGTTAGGAGTCAGGTCCTTGGTGTATTTACCACTTAACAAGTTTCCTCCATTTCTTGATATTGTTCCCATAGGCATTGACACTGTGGCCACACTGCCTGCAGAGGATGCACCAACTGATGCTGTTTCCATTATTTCATGAGCTTTCATTTGTTCTCTCCGGTGTATATATTTGTACTTGTCCGTCTGGTGCAATAACTCCTGGACCGGTTAATATACGCAAATTTCGAACTTTAATACTGGCATGCTCAGTATCTAGCAATTCAAAACGTACTGTGTACTTGCCCGGCGCTGCTTGTATCTGTAAATTTTCTTCAAGATAAACATCATTCCAGATCCAAGTACGCTCACTAAACAACTCGTTATTAACATAGCATCGATATCTTGGATGCGGTCCTGACCATTTGCAGTATACATTACACGTGGCAATAACAAATTCTGTTTGCATAAGATATTTATCAAAATGTACGCCTATAAATACTTATATGCTCAAACTTAGTCAGGTACAACAAGTACATGTAGAATTGACCACTAGGTGCAATGCTCGCTGTCCTATGTGTATGCGCAACTATCGAGGTTATGACTACAACTCAGGGTATCCACTGTGCGAACTTGGTCTTAAAGAATTTAAACATATTCTTCCGCCTGAGAGATTTCCCAGCATTGGCATGGTCAACTTTAATGGTAATCTTGGAGATTTCGCCAATGCTAAAGATGCAGTAGAAATTGTAGAATACCTGGTGGATCTTGGCGTCAAAGTCAGCATCAACTCCAATGGAAGTTTACGAAGTCCTGCTTGGTGGGCAAAACTGGCTAGACCCGGAGTTACTATAGGATTTGCACTGGATGGCATGGAAGATACACACTCGTTATATCGTCAAGATACTAACTGGAAAAGAATCATAGAGAATGCCACTGCGTATATCAAAGCAGGGGGCAAAGCTATCTGGAGATTTGTTCCATTTGAACATAATCAACATCAGCAGCAGGCATGTAAACAACTAGCCCAGGATTTAGGATTTGTTGAATTTGAAAACATCTATGATGGTCGAGAGTCTACTCCAGTTTACACAAGAGACGGAGAGTTTAGTCATCAAATTGGAAAACCGTTTGACTCCACGATCCCTCAGATCAGAGACTTGCTGACCAGTCACATCACTTGGTTTGATGCAAAAACAGTAAAGGTAGACCGTGACATTACCCCACTGAATCTACGCTGTATACACAAAGTGAATCGAGAAATTTACATTGCAGCAGACGGATCAGTGTACCCTTGTTGCTTTTTGGGATTTTACCCTGCCACAATGAAACATCCAGGTAACTCGCAGTTGTTGCCAATGGTCAAAGAAAATAATGCACTAGAATACGACCTTGAGCATTGCATGCAATGGTTTGAACAGGTTGAAGAATCATGGAAACAGGAAAGTATAGCCCAAGGTCGGTTATACACCTGTGTAAACACTTGCGGACGTACCACATGACAGTTACTAGAGTTTTGTTTCTAGCACAGTATCGTGTACCCCATGCAGCATTTAGTCTACAGTTTGACCATTATCTCAAAGGAATTGATCGTACAGTGATTGCCACACCCATGACTCGTGACCAACTAGAACCTGTATGGGAACGTTACAACATTGACAGTTCTTTGTTTGAGTATGTGTACGATTCTAAAATATATGCTGCGTATCCAGAAGTCAACAACTGGGTGTTTGCAGGTGATTATCGTGGATGGTGGTTGCGACAGCAAGCAATCAAATTGTCTTACTTGGATTATCTACAGCATGATGTCATGCTGATGCAAGATCCAGACACGTTTATGATCAAGCCGTATTGTGCTTGGTCTAACAATCAGCTCAACATGCTGGCGTTACCAAACATAACTCAGGGCAGTTATGCTGGTGTGTTTGAAGCTATCACAGGAATCCCGCACCCTAGCAAAGATTGTTTTGTGACAGAATTTTGTGCTGTTAGGAACACAGACTTCCAAGCGCTGATACAACACATACAACAACGTTGGCCTGACAAACATTGGCTAGACGCTGTCATTGATGCTGTACCTGGCATGCCCACAGTCCCGCCATGGGGAACAGGAAATCTTATCAAATGGTTCAGCGAGTACGAACTGTTGGGTAACTGGGCATTTACTCGTGGTAACATGACTACGCAACCGCAGACTAGGTTTGAATACAACAATGTAGAGAAAATTGCCAACTTTACTACACAACACAATGCTGTGTGTGATGCTGTACCAATCTTAGATCAGAGCATGAGTATCAACTGGGACACACTTGATATACCAAACTTTGATCACTACAAGAATATAGTAATGGAAAGAATAAATGAAATTTAAGTTTCCTGTTTATAATCCTTGTCAAGGCATGGTTGACGTTGCTGCTGACTGGTTCAAAGTACCAGTTGACTCTACACAGGACCGAGAGCTAGCACTGTCACAACTTTTCAGTGTTGCTGCAGTCATGCCGTTTTATAATTGTCCAGGATCTTTTGCGTACAATCCTGTTATTGCGTTGATTGATGTGTCTGAATTTGACTTGGTACTTATCAGTGACATAGAGTATTTCAAACACCAGGACATTGAACAGTGGGCTGCTGAAAACAATATAAAAAATTATCTTATTGCAGTAGGCGGTGTGCTAGAACAAGATCAGCTGGATATTAAGCGCATGGCATACAGACACTACAACATCGAGCGCTATATGATTCGAAATCAATTTGTAGACACTTCGGGATCAGACAAACCATTTTTGTTTGATTGCATGTTAGGCGCTCGCAGACCACACAGAGATTATGCAATGCTGGCGCTTACCAAAACTGGATTGTTAGATAAATCTATTGTCACCTATCGTGATGGGTTTCCTGGTGAAGTAATCAACGAACAAACCAAACAGTTTGCAGATCTGTTTTCCGGAACACAACTGAATTGGCCTTACGTTAGTCCTAACCTTGATCCGGACTGGGAAGTAAGTTCTCACGTTACCAATCAAATGAGTTGTGTATCACCAGACAAGATTTTTCAAAATACACACTACAGCATCATATGCGAAACACTGGGCACAGCTAGTAACTTTTTTCTAAGCGAAAAAACAGTCAAAGCAATATTCTCCAAGCGGGTGTTTGTGGTGTTTGCTCCAAGGTATTTCCTGCGTCATCTGCGTGAAACAGGTTTCCAAACTTTTGATTCAGTACTTGACGAGAGCTACGACGAAGAACCTATTGATAATATTAGATTCCAAAAAGCCATAATACAACTGTTACGCTTGGCGCATTTTTTGACTCCTGAGTATGTGCATCAACAGACCAACCCAGCAGTGGAAAACAATTTTAAACAGTTGTATCGTATCAAGCACACAACTGACTGGAATCTAACACAATTGTTAAAGCTCAATATACCCAGTGAGTACTGGGTCTGATCAAACTAGTCCAAAGTCCTGTGTGATTCTTCTGTAGTAGTTTGCAGCAATCAAAGTCTGCCCGTGCGGACTAGAATGGTAACCAGGATCTTCGCCGTTGAACAAATTGTTGCCAGTCAGCGGTAACACACTTTCTTTTTCTTCCAGCATGATGTTGCGATCTGTAATCAGTTGCGGAAAAGCATCTCGCCATTGACTTTGATTGTGCTGATCAAACGGCCATAACAGTACTGGGCTCACGATAAAGTTAATACCATCCAAGAATAGTTGCATCACGCCTTCACGTATGATCCATTCGTCTTGTTGCTTTTTCCAGTTGCTGTCGTACAGCGAGTCAATATAGTATTTGATTGCTTGTTGTGCTTGACGACTTATTGTGGTTGATCTGTAAGCATGCGGTCCGTTGTCTGCTAGACTAAAAATAGTTTCGCAAATCATGCGATAAGGATTGTTACCGTAGTTAACGTTGTCTATACCAGCCTTGGGGTCGTAGCCGTTTGTAATGTCCCTGTTTTGCAAGTGCAACTGCAGGCCAACTCCGCCTGTGGTGTCTTTTGCAGCAAACGGCGCTGCTGCTGCTGGAATCTCCATGCGGTCCCAGAACGTAGGAGTAACTATAGCAAAGTCAGGACGTTGTCTACGTATTTCTTCAATTTGAATTCTGATACCACCGTTGCTGCATCCTTGCCGTGCTAGATTCACCAGATCCCATCCCAGACGATCAGCTAGTACTTCGCTCCAGCTGGTACCAGGTAGTGTTTGGCTATGTGCACTAAAACTGCATCCTGCTACCATTAATTTCATAATGTAACCTCTGTATAACTATTTTGATGTGCACCAGTTGGAAAGAATCCAACAATAACTTGTTGATGCTGGGGTAACTGTTCAAGACTGTATGTGCCAGCAGGTACAGAATATGTTACTGTACCTGTGTCTGGTTTTGCAAATGTTACCAAGTGCAGATGATCACACACACTTTGATTTACAAACACATGATGCAGATGTCCGTAATCGCCGTGTGCATCGTGTGTAAGAACTAGCTCAAATTGATTAGCTAATTGTTGCAGGTCATTGCATGCAGCAGCAGTATCAAAGCTGATTTGTTTTGCTTCAATATCTCTGTAGTCATCAACGTAGCCTAGAAACACACAGGGTATTCCTTTTTGTTTCCAAAACTCAGCCAGCTCTGTACCACGTGGGTCTTGTTCAGTATAGGTCAGATATCCAATGGTCCATTCATATTCAGGATGATTGTAAATGTAGCTGTATGCAAAGATCACACAGTCATCTGGATGCGCTACTAAACAAAGTGCTCTCATAACTCAGTTGCTGTTAAAATGCTGCAGCTGATTAAAAAGTCCCGATACTGTTGCTGTTGTGTGCTGGACAGTTGAGTCCAGGCTTGACGATGAATGCTTACTGTGTTAATATTTGGCTGTTGCATTTCTTGTAGTTTAGCATCAAATCTTGCTGTCTCGCTGTGACAAATGTTACACGGGAACACAGCGTTGGTGCTGGAATAAAATACATCGTAACCGCCAAACCGATATTTTAAAAATCCTGAGTACAACACAAACTCTGTCAGCATGCCTTGTTCTTGAAACCACACAGGAAAACTTTTCTTTGTTATAAATGCAGTTTCTGCAATCATCAGTCTCACTGTGTCGTTGTGAAAGAAGAACGGTACTCCTCCAGGACCTAATTGGCTATCAAGTTCAATCTTGTACAGTTCATTCACAATCAGTTTAGAAGGTTCAAACACAGGGTACAACGGCATACTGCCCACACATATACGCCCTTGGCTGTCTACAATCTCAGCTGGTGTTAGTTCTTTTACAAAAATTGTTTTGGCATCTAAAATCATACTCCAGGCATTGTAACTAATGCTGGCAGTTAGGATTTTTAAGGCTTGTTGGCTTACCCAGCCATTGTTGGTAAATTCTACAGAAAACACACTGCGAGGAACTATCAACACTTGTGGGGCAAACGCTCCCCACCAAGCAGGGTCTATCTTTTGTGCAACAGTTTCTACATCGTTGATGACTACATAGATATTGCGCACACCAATGTGGCGGCAGTACAGATCAATGCTCTGGGCTTGAAGTTTTAATACGGAAAGTTCTTGTTCAAATACAACAGTGACAATGTCAATCATGCACTTATGTATCAGTGATCACTGCTGCTGTTGTAATTTAGCTATGACAGATTTTAGTTCTTCAATTTCAGCAGCAATGTTGCTGAGTTTTGCTGTGTGCTCAGAATCAGTTTCTTCACTATGTTTGATAGCACGTTGTGCATACTTCATAAATCCTTCTGCGCCCTTTTTGTAGTAAGGGTAACGAGTAGCCACACGGTCAAGAGTACGTGCTAGTTCAGGATCGCTGTACCTGACCTTTTCTTCTTCAGGTTCACGGCGCTCAGGCATGATAGGGTTGGTAAATTCTTCAAAAAACATAGTAATATATTTAGCTGTTATGAAATTTTATACACATTAGTAACCATGGCATTGTCGCCGTACTGTGCTTTAAGCAATAGTCGTGCCATAGCAGGTGATTTAGCAAAGATAGCAACATCTATGCTGGTACTGTATGCAGGGTTTTTGACTTTAACCCTAGCACCGTATATATTAAATCCCTGAACAAATTGATTAGCTCTCATAGTGTACTATTTAGCTATATGGGATCGCCTTGCGATCCAAAGCGTCGCTTATCAGCTCGCTTTGTTATCCTAGTATAATAACAAGAGAGATATTTCGCTAGATTGTGACGCCATACGACACCCTGAATCAGGGCGCCAAGACATTCGCTGAGTTGCTCAGCCACACTTGTGACAGCAGGTATTTGTGTTGTCTACTGTTCTGGGCTCTGTACCTTACCCTACCTGTTACGATTTTTAAGACTTCCTCGGTGTCAACGAAGTCATGACAGTATTAGACAATAAGCTGGATTACTCCACGCTCAACCATATACGACTGATCTAATGTTGCTGCCAGTGGGCAGACATTTTTTGGCATCCTGACATCATCAGGGTAGAGAACAGAAGCCCGCGGTGTGAAGCGCAGAATAGACTACCGTGCGACATCACCACGGGTTTGTCAGCAGAATTAACCGGCCTGCCAGCCTTTTGTCACACTTGAATGTTAATGTGCAGTATACAGTGTATACCAGATTTTTCCTAAATTTTTGACCAAAATTGGCAAAGTTGAATGTTTACGAAGCGCTGTCTGCAGGAGTTGCCATTGCAGCTAGGTAATCAGCAAAGTTTTCTTTGCGGTCTGCCAAGCCACGCATACCTGGGTTTATAGGTTTGGTAACTGCATTAACATCATTGAAGTTGTCCACGTTGGGTTGGACTCTGAGTTTCCAATACCATACTGCAATCTTGGCAGCAATTTCATGGCTTGCTGCCAGCTTGGGGTTACTAACTAGATCAACACCCACTGCTTTTCCGGCAATACCGTAGTTGTATCTGCCGGTGATTTGAATGTATCCGCGACCTTTGTACTTTGCGCCATCACCTGCTTTAGTATTACCTAATATTTTGGCTTTCCTAGGAGCATACTTAGGATCATACTTGCGGAAGTCTAAACTGCCACCGTACTCTACCATAGTTTTAAAGTCATGCGACTCGTGTGCTATCTGTGCCATGAAGGCAGCAAGTTCTATTCCGGTAATACCACTACGTCTAGCAGTATTCATTAGTAACTGTTCTGCTCTATTATTAGTAATAGGCGCTACTTTGCCTGCATTGGGTTGTGTTTTTGCCACGAGCTTGGGGTGTGATCTTTGTACTTTTTTTGCAATTGCCGGTGCAGCTACTGGTGCTTTTGCGGTGGGTGTTGCATCTTTAGTGTAAACATCAGGCACTTTGATTTGCTGCCCCGGAGTTAATTTTGTGCTGTTGTTGAACCCATTTAGTTTGTAAAGTACAGCCGCAGGGACATTGTTCTGTCTGGCAATACTATACACAGTGTCGCCTGGGTTAATAACCTGACTTACGATAGTAGCTGCTTGGGCGCCCATTGCACCCAGTGCCAATGCACCGCCTGCTAACCACTCTTTCCAGCCTTCATCTAACTCTTCGGCCGCACCTTGTTTATTTTTAAATCTTTCTCTTGGGCCTAAAATGCGTACTGCTGTTTGTGCCTGCTTGGTTCCGGGCTCCGCTACTGAATCAGAATTAAAATTGTAAAGCACACTGATGTTGGAACCTTTGGTAGCCATACGATCCCATAGTGCACCTGCACCTGCTGAGTGATCGAATGTGGCAAACAACCAGTTGCCGCCTGCAAGGAAAGTGTCGTATATCAGTGAGCCCAGTCCCTTGCCCTGCACTTCTGGCGCCAGAGTCATGTGCGGCTGAACAATCTGCACACCTGGACGCACTATGGGACTGGCATCATCTGCTGCGTCTGGCATGGCGTTGATGGAGAAACTGCCCACACATGCACCTGTGTCTTTGTTGTAGAAGTAGTAGCTGGGGTATGATTCTCTAGGACTGTCATCTATTCTCACCTCATACAAGTTGCTGATGGGAGTGTTAACCACTTGATAAGTGTCTTTGAATTGGTTGCCCAGCTTGATTGTGCCTGCCACACTGACTTTGCCGGCTGCTCTGTACTCACTAACAAAATCAGTTGCTCTCATATTGGTTTTTCTCCAGTCAAATAAGGCCTGCTGAACCATAACTTGAACCAAGCGTCTGTTCCCGGTTGTATGTTGTGTTTCTTCATCAGTTTGCCTTTTTCATTGCCTGTAACACTTATGTTACTGCCGTCGTACGGAGTCAACCCTTTGAATTCGTTTATTCCAGCAAGTTTTTTAATTTGCTCCAACTCGCTAACAAAATTAGTTGATATCACGTCTTATCCTCTTTGTTGATATCGCTTAGTACATTCCATACTGACTGATATGTATCTTCTATATTCTTAAGATCCTTGCCTTCGAGGTACATTAAACTTTCAAACTCGACCAAGTCCTTGGCCAAGTCTTCTTGCATCTTGACTAATTTGTTAGTTGGGATTGTCATTGTCTTGTTCTCGGTGCAGTTGTCTTCATACTGATATTTATGTGTTTTATTTTACAAAAGCACCAATTCTTCCATGCACATCGGGATAGACGCGATAGGTGTAGCCATCAGGTGGAGTAGTGTCTTGCCCTGCCCAGACCGGTATAAAATGGTCAGTGTGTTCGTCAAAGTCGTCGTTGCGTCTCAGATGCACTTCAATCAATTTGCCACCTATGAATTCACAATTGATCCATTTGTGTGGGTAAGGTATAGAGTGCAGCATTTTGGGAAAAGGAATCACGTCATCTGTTCGAGTCCAGTGGTCCCAATGAGTAAATGTATCAGCACTCTTTTGTCCTTCTACACATAATTCTTGCTTGCCGTAGAAGTAGTCTACACTGAGATGTCTACCTTCAAACCACTCACACCAGAAGTAACCGTAGGGTAAATTGCAAGTGTCTTTCTCAAGCCACATCTTCTTTGCACCTAGTCCTAGTCCCAGCATATTGACACAGGGACGCACGATATAAAAGCCCGCATGCGGAACATCAAGTCCGACCGGGCCACAGTTATATTGCATTTTTCTACTTACAATCAGCTTGTCCATTACCCAAATTAACTCTGGATTGATAGTTTTCCAAACATGATCTTCAGCGCTGTCGTGCATAGTGTACTATTCTTCTGCGTAATATTCGTTGTCGGGAGATGCATCATCAGTTATGTCGGGCCACCATTCTAATTCAAACTGTTCTCCAGCATCAAATATTTTATGCATTGATTTAATACGTTTTTCGTATTCTAGTTTTGATGGCTTAACGTTGCCTTCTACCACATCAATAACATATTGTATTGTTACTGCATTGGCAGTCAATGTGGCACAGCGTCCGCCTACTTCGCCTTTAAGGTGATCTATCAAAATGCTTTCACTACTTCTTGCGAGGTCATCTGCTAGCTCATGGGGAACTCTCATGTCAACATATGAATAAACATAATCGTAATGTGGTATTGGAGATGTATGTAATATAAATTCATCTAGTACTTCGATCTTCTTAAATCCATCTTTGTTATACCAAACAGCTCTTTTATATCATCTCATCACCGGTACTACTGTAACACCTGTTTGCACCTGGCCGGGATTCTGTCTTAGCCATGCCGCTGCTACACGATTAGCATCATCTTGTCGATTTCCTACGCCACTAAATCTATATATTTCTCTATCGTTGGCATCTTTAACTACCCATGTGCCAGAGAACTCACTACCAGATGGTGTCTGTTGCGGTGTTTGCGCGTCACGTTGCTGTTGACGGTCTAGTGTACTTCCTGGCACAGGTGCTGATTGCTGATTAGTTGGGACAGCACGCAAGCCAATACTACTACGTGTTAAGACAAGCTCTGTCATTGCCTGTTCACGATATCTATTGCCCATGTCTAACGCCATTTCATCATTAGCTGCCCAATATCTACGCATTATTTCGCCCGAATCTCTATTAAACATTTCATACTGTATGCTACCTGTATTGCCTGCTGGGCGTGGTTCATTAACTGTTGATACAGCAGGTGCAACACCTTTTTTAATGCTGCGTTCTAGTTGTGCCTGTTTAACGAAACTCTTTAGTGCACTCCGTGGTAACTCACCGGCAGCAAACTTGGCAAAGTATGCCAGTGTATCTGTCCCACCTTTTGGTGCCAGCAACTTGTATAACTTTGTTAAGTATTCTTTACGATACTTTTCGGGATCCATCGCAGCATCCAATGCCACAACAAAACGCAACATTGTATTTTCAATATTGCCTTTGTCTTGGTTGTAAGACGATAACCAGTCGCCGCCTGGTGAACGGAATTCAACATAACCGTCCTTGGTGTTGATGCTGGTGTACTTGCTGGTTTCACCTGAGTGAATAATTTTAGTAGCAAGAGCGCCTAAATGTTCTTTCATCTGATCCAACATTGCTTCGGCATCTTCTGGGCGTGTGCTAACACGATCACGCACAATCTTCATTGCGCTCTTGGCGTAAGTGTTGCTTTCACGTCCAAATTTTTCTAACACATATTCGTCGCCCATCAATAGCGCAAGTTTAACAAAATCCAACTTGGCAGTTGACATGCCGGGTACGCTGATGTTCATGTGCAAACCAGTCGAATTGTTTGTATAACAACCATAACGAACGGCCCACTTGACAATCTTGTCCATGTCACTGAACATTTCATCTACCGGCATTGGTGGGCTGATAAATTCTAAGCCAGCATCGCCGTCGTCGGCTTCTAAGCTGCTGTCAGGCTCCACAATGTAGTCAGTGTCATTGCGCTTGGCACTGTGATAACTGCTACTAGCGTTGACTGGTTTATCAATAGCAAGTGTAAAATCAGCAGCCACTGTGTCAAT
>Ga0335396_10004901_pt1 | contig 14180 bp, 15 predicted proteins | sample FRY02_FD_205743 | JGI IMG/M metagenome (GOLD analysis project Ga0335396, IMG submission 205743) | Freshwater microbial communities from Lake Fryxell liftoff mats and glacier meltwater in Antarctica - FRY-02 (spades assembly) (version 2) | ecosystem: Environmental > Aquatic > Freshwater > Ice >... | reverse complement strand
AGATTATGTACTAGTTTCCTTAAGTAGCATAATATACTATGATATTGATAAAGAATATTATTTTTATAAGTGAATATAATTTGAGTACATAATTTATTTTTTAGAAAGATTTAAAAAGTTTTAAGAAATTTAAGAAAATAAAAAGATTATGTACTCATTTCCTTAAGTAGCATAATATACTATGATATTGATAAAGAATATTATTTTTATAAGTGAATATAAAACGAGTATATAATTTATTTTTTATAACTAAATATAAAACGAGTACATAATATATTTTTAAGAAAGGTTTTAGAGATTTCAATAATATTAAGAAATTAAAAAGATTATGTACTCGTTTCCTTAAGTAGCATAATATACTAAGAGAATCATAAAGAATATTCTTTTTTATAACTAAATATAAAACGAGTACATAAAAAATTATATTTTTAAGAATATTAAGAAATCAAAAAGATTATGTATTTGTTTTATAGATTATTATTATTATTATCTAATATAGAGAACTATAAATATGAAAGTATTTCAAATATTAATATTTATATCAATATTAATATTTACTGTAACTATAATTTATTGTGAAGACATCATAAAGAACATATTTAAAAATAAATTATTAGAGAGGTTTGAGACATTAAATAATGATATAGGTTTAAAGTGGTTGCATGTAAGTAATAGTGAACCACAATTTGGAGAAAAGATTAGTAATACAATGTTATATGATTTATTAAATGTAAAAATAACGTCACCTGTTATAATAACAAAAGAAGAATTGGAAAAAATGAAATTAGTACAATTGACAAAGACGAGCTATATATCTGTTGGTTCACGATTTTATATGCCTTACAATCATCCAATTAATGATTATAAAATCGGTTTAAAATGGAGAATATTAGGAAATAAAACTGAAGAACAAGTTGAAAAATATTACAGTTTAATTGATAATCCAATGCTTAGAGAAGAACTCGAACAACGAAAAACGAAAGGACCATTTGAAACAATTGATGGTGAAAAAATAATTGTATTTACACGCATAGAAGCAATGAATCTTAATAGTGGATTACACAAAAATAAAACACAAATAACTTACGATTCTTATATTAAAGTAGGTATTGATGATATAATAATGCAACCATATTTTGAAATGCCCGAACAACAACCACCTGGTACAACATTAAATGTAGGTTCATTATTAAGTGATGCTTTTGACAAATCATTCTCACGTTCAACAAGTGTAAGAACTTATGATTTAAGCGATGAAGCATCATATAATAATGATAGTGTATCAAATGGAGAATTAAGTTTTAGTTCTGGAATGTTTAATAGAAATAGCAATGCTGAAGTAAATTCTACTACAATTCAATCTGATGATGAAAGATATATACCTTATATTAAACAATTTAATAATAAAAATAATATCGAAGGGTCTATATTAGATCCAATAAATAATAAATATTTACCATATTCTGATAAAGAATATAATAACGATATAAACTCTGTTTCTGATAATAAAATTAATGAGTTTGTTATAATAAATCTATTTAAAAGTATTTTAAATAGACAACCGAACTCAGACGAATTGGTAAGAAACCTTCAATCTTTTTATGAAAAGAATGTTGATGAAAATAAATTAAAAATGCAATTACACAATTCTGTAGAATATAAAATGATTTCAAAGATGCAATCAAATGATATAGAGCCTGGATTAGTATCATTTATATCACAAGACCAATTAATAGATATTTTAAAAAAAATGTATAACGAAGATTTAAATAAAATTATTCCTGATAAAATGATTATTCCACTTAAGCAAACTTATATACATTTACAATATAATGATTATTTATTCAAAGCTTTAATAATTCACGATAATTATTCAAAATTTGAAAATGCAATAATGCGAGAATATATAATGTCAGATGAAAAGTTACTGGAAGTATTCAACGAACATTTTATATTACACGAACTTAGACTAATCGCTAATGAATTAAAACGTCGTGATCTATTGAAAAGAAAAGCTTTACAAATACCAATATCTCTTCAAACTAATGAAGATGGTACAAGTATATCAGGATCTAAAATAGACAGTGAAGAAAACAAATTAGGTAGTGAAAAACATATAAATGATATTGTTAAAAATAGTGATAATATTTTTAACATTAATATAATGTTAAATGAAAATGATTTGAATAGTAGTAGTCCATATATAACAACAAAAGGTGATAATAGAAGAGTAACTTCAAATAATAGAATATATCACAATACACAAAATGAAATAAGAGATGAAAATATAACACAAAGTAATAATTATAGAAATGATGGAGAGACAGATTATAGTAAAAAAAGAATTTATGACCCAATAACATACAAACAACATTATAGAGGAGATCCAAGATATAGACCAAATGTTTGTTCGGGAGGAACAAAACAAATAGTAAATCCAATATTTTTAAACTCGAAAACACTATTTAATGGGACAGATTTAAAAGAAGCAATAGAAAATACTCAAGTAGGTAGTATAATGCCTAAGTTTGTATATAGAGAATATGAAGATACAGAAGAAAATACAAGAATATATGACACAGGTGTTTCAGAAGAAAGATAAATAAATATGTTGTAGAATATTAGAAATGTTAGATAGTTTAGAAGGTGGAAGTGTAAAAGTATACACGGGTCCAAGAAACGGCAAATTTTTTATAAATAAAGAAAGAAAAAAAATATATTTAAATCGCAAGACAATTGAAGATAATATTGTATATCGTTATGACAATGTTAAATGCCCTCCTGATAAAGTTTTAAATCCTTTGACAAAAAGATGTAATAAGATAAAGCCTGAAAAAAAAATAAAAAATAATATTAAATTATAAGAGATTATATTTAATGATACGAGACATAGTAAAACTTGTAAATAATTTAGAGATAGATAAGCTTAAAAAAATGCAATTTGAATTAAAAGACGTTATGGATTTAATATCTAAATTTATTATTAAGAAAAAACTTATTTTATATGGTGGATTAGTAATTAATTTAATATTACCAAAAAAACATAGATTTTACAAAGATTATACAATAAACGATTATGATTGTTATTCAAAAAGTCCATTTCAAGATTCTTTAGAATTGGCTACAATTATTAAAAAAAAAGGCTATACATATATTAAAATTAGAAATGCTAAACATATAGGAACATATAAAGTTTCCGTATATGGAAAGCAAATATTTGACATATCAATGTTAGATATTGATACATATAATAAATATTTGAAAGTTTCTAATATGGAAAAAAAAACACTAAAATATTATGATGATAAGTATAAAATAATACCATTTGATATTATAAAACAAAACTTATATTTTGAATTAGCAAGACCCGAACAATCAGGATATAGATGGGAAAAAATATATGATAGATTAAATATATTAATTAAAGTATATCCTACAGCAAGAAGTGTTAAAAATTACAAATGTTTACCAATCGATAACGAATATAAAAAAATTGTAGTAAATCTTCTAAAATATATAAAAAATAATAAGAATCCTATAATAGATAGTTATCCTTTAAAGTTATATAATAAGTCAAGTAATTGTTGTTTTCGATTAAATGAAGAATCAACTTACATAACAATAATGTCAGAAAATTATAAAGAAGTAAAAAAAGATATAATAAAAATAATAAAAGAAGAATTAAATAAAGATGATTGTGAAATAATATTACAACATAATATGATAACTACGAATAATATATTACCAAGTTATAATATTAAAATTAAAAATAATAAAACAAATAAAATATTTAATATTATAAAAATAATATTAGTGAAAAATGAATGTTTTTCTATAAATATAATTGATGAATATACTATAGGTAGTGTAGATACTATATTATATTTTTTATATACTGAATATATATCTAATAGAATTTATAATAACGATAATGAAAAAAGTCAAGAAACATTATATTATATAAATCAATATGAGGATTATATCAATGTAAAACTTAAAAATAATGTAGAAAAAAGATTAAATAGTGTATGTTATGGAAAAATAAATAACGAATCTATTATAAGAGAATTGTGGAAAAAAAAAATGACATTAAAATATATGTCTTAGATTAAATACTTTTTTTACTATTATTTTCAATAAATCTATCTTTAATAACGTACTTTATTCTTTTTAAAATACAATATGATATATTATCATCAGAACTAGAATAATTATCACTATCAGTATCTATATGATTTAAATCATCGATAAAACCATATTTAATAATTAGATTATTATTTTCTTCATCAATAATTATTTTATCATTATCATTGTAGTTATCAACGAAAGTCATCATCCTTTCTTTTTTAAATTTACGCATATTTATATCATCTTCTTTAGTAATTAATTTCAAAGAATTATTTAACATACTTATTATAACATCATCATAAAATGGTAATATAATATTTAAACACAAATAGAAGTTAGCAAGACAATTGTAATAAATAGATTTATAATTATTAAAAATATTTAATGTCATAATATATTTTTATTATTTAAATCATCCTTATATATTTATGAGTGAATAACATTTTTTTTTATATTGTATACGCAGATTGTTAATTTAAATGAATTAATCGAATTCTTATTTATCATATTATAATTATTGTCGCGTATTGTAATATTAAATCTTTTCAATGATGGTTCTGGTGGATTTAAAACATATACCGCAGGGTCAGACCAATTAACCCAACCAACAGGATATGTTATTCTAGAAATAACCTTATCTCCATAAATTGGTTCTCCTGTGTATTGAATTGTTTCAAAGTATTTTATTGTATTAATATAACCTTCTTCAGTTTTCATATAAGAAACTGATCTATCATAATCGTTTAATTCAATATAAAAAACTTTATCTATAGGGAGTTCATTATTTGTTATAATTTGGACGTTCATAATTCTAATAAATACAATGTTTTTTATAGGTTCTGTCATGTCAATATAAAAATTAAAATTATTATCTGGAAAAATACCTGATTTGGACTCAATATATATTATTTTTTTATCATAATCAGTACTATTATCTAAACTAACTTGCATTTTATATTGTATTACTCTATTATAATAAACTCATATTAATATATTATATGTTACTACACACAGTCTATATAAAATATATATAAAGATTTTACAATATATATAAATATAGAAAAAAATCAAGAATTATGACCAATCCCGAAGACATTGCCGCAGGTTTTGACATTGGAACTACTACAAGTTGTGCTGCTATCTGGGTTAACGATAGAGTAGAAATTATCCCTGATACTCAAACCGGTTCTCGTATTATCCCATCGTATGTTTCATTTAGTGAAGATGAAAAACTTGTAGGAGATGCGGCAAAAAATCAATCAACTATGAATCCTAAAAACACTGTTTATGAAACTAAACGTTTGATTGGACGTAAATTTAGTGATAAGGTAGTACAAGATGATTTAAAATTATGGTCTTTTGTTGTTGCAGGTGATAAAGATGACAAACCACAAATTCAAGTAAAATACAAAAACGAAAATAAAACCTTTCATCCTGAAGAGATTTCGGCTATGGTTATTCAAAGACTAAAAGAAACAACCGAATCATTTTTAGGACATCCTCTTAAAAAAGTTGTTATTACAGTTCCTGCGTATTTTAATGATTCACAACGTCAAGCAACAAAAGATGCGGGGGCTATTGCAGGACTTGAAGTTCTTCGTATAATCAATGAACCCACAGCAGCAGCTATTGCGTATGGTCTTGATAAAACAGATGATAAAACAGAAAAAAATATCCTTGTATTTGATTGTGGAGGAGGTACACACGACGTATCAATCTTGACACTTGATGGTGGTATCTTTGAAGTAAAGTCAACAGGCGGAGATACTCATCTTGGAGGTTCAGATATTGATAATTTGATTGTAGAGTGGTTGTGTGAAGATATTAAAAAGAGAATGAAAAAAGATGTTCGTGAAAATGCAAGAGCACTAAAACGTCTAAATATGGCTGCTGAAAAAGCTAAGAAAAATCTTTCTGTATCTTCGACAACAACAATTGAAATTGATTCTTTACTTGATGGTGTTGATTATAATGCTACTCTAACACGTGCTAAGTTTGAACTACTTGCAGATAAAGTATTTCAAATGACACTTCAACCAATTGAACGTCTACTAAAAGACGCAAAGATGGGAAAAAGTGATATTGATGAGATTGTTCTTGTAGGTGGAACAACACGTATTCCAAAGATACAAGAACTTCTATCAAATTATTTTAACGGAAAACAATTAAATAAATCTCTTAACCCTGACGAAGCTATCGCATATGGTGCAGCAGTACAAGCTTCAATTCTAACAGGACAAGGTAATAAAAAAACGAATGAACTTCTACTTCTTGATGTAGCTCCTCTTTCTTTAGGAATTGAAACAGCAGGTGGTGTTATGACAAAAATTATTGAACGAAATACTACAATTCCTACAAAAAAATCACAGGTATTTTCTACATATGCCGATAATCAACCTGGCGTTGATATTAAAATTTATGAAGGAGAAAGAGGCTTTACAAAAGATAATAATCTCCTTGGAAGTTTTCATTTGGACGGAATCCCTCCTATGCCTCGAGGACAAGCTCAAATCGAAGTAGCATTTGATATTGATGCAAATGGTATTATGAATATTACTGCTGAAGAAAAGTCTACTAAAAAAACCAATAACATTACTATTTCTAACGACAAAGGACGTCTATCAAAAGAACAAATTGAAGAAATGATTAAAAAAGCAGAAGAATATAAAGAGGAAGATGATAAAACTAAAGAATTAATTGAAACTAAAAATGGTCTTGAAAATTATCTTTATAATCTCAAAAACTCAATGACTAAAAAAGATGATTCACCTCCAATTTTAGATGAAATTAAAGTAGAATTAGATCCAATTATCGATGATGGTATTAAATGGTTAGAAGAAAATTCAAAGGTTGATATTGAAACTTATAAAAATAAACAAAAAGAATTAGAAGCGATTGTAAACCCTTTGATGCAAAAACTATATAGTCAAGGTGGTGCACCATCTGGTGGTATGGGAATGCCTGAAATGAGTAGTGGTATGGGAATGCCTGATATGGGTGGTATGGGAATGCCTGATATGAGTGGTATGGGAATGTCTGATACTCCTAAAGTATCTGAAGAAGATAATGAGGTAGATTAATATTTACAACTATTTACTACCTGACAATAATAACATAGTAAAACCACCAATTAATATGATGAATAGAGAAATAGCAATAACAGATAATTGAATAATATTATAAATCCAATAAACCTCTCTTTTAATATCTTCGCTACATTCACAATTTATCTCTTTTAATTTGTTTATAAATACTATGACGACAAATATATTAAATACACCGAATAAACTTATTATTTTTGTAAAATTAACATATGTATTTAAATAACTATTTTGATGTAACATTTTCATATTATTGGTGGAATATAAATAGATATTCATTAATAAACTTATAGCTTGTACGGGAATTAATACATGTAAATAATACTTAATATATGTACGCATCCAACTATCACTACAGGCACATTCTATTTTTTCTAATTTATATATCCACATTATAGCATAAAGATTAATTAAAAATATAGCAATTGAGATGATGATACCAATAATAAATGCGTAAATAGGAATAGCCGTTTCAAACCTATTTTTTGCGTCTTTTTCATTTTTTTTCAAATAATCACCTATAGTAATATTTTTCTTAGCCATTTAATTCTATTTATAATATATATTTTATTTTTCATGTATGATATATGAAATACTTTTATTATATATATAATTAAATGCAAGGATTGCAAAATATTGGTTCTACTTGTGCTATAAATAGTTTAATACAAATTATATGTAGAAATGATATATTAAGGGAAATTATACTTAGCTATGATTTACCTGAAAATACTGTAACTAACCATTTGAAAGAAATATTGTCATCAATGTATATACGTAAAAAGTCACTTATTCCAAGAAAGTTTGTAAATAAAATATTTGACACATTTTCTAATATATTTATTAAAGGCGAACAACTTGATATATATGAATTATGGATATTTTTATATGGTAAAATGATAGAAGAAATTAATGATGACCCTAAATATTATAATATAATAGATGAGAAAGGATACTTTAAAGATAAGTTAAAAAAAGGAATGATTTATCATAATAATAAAGCATTTTGTAACTCTCTTATAAAATGTAATTTAATTAAAGAAAAGTTCAATTATTATAATGCAAAACTAAATTATAATAAAGTATCTAAATTACAATCAATAACGCAAGGATTTTTTTTAAATATTACTACATGTTCTAAATGTCAAAATGTATTATATAATTTTGAATCTTTTTCAACACTTGTTTTAAATATACCCGAAAATACAAATACATCAATATCTAATATGATAAATCAACATTATAAAGAAGAGTTAAAAACTGATGATTGGAAATGTGATATATGTAAAGATGTTTGTGAATATAAAAAATCAACTAAAATATGGAGTATTCCTGATATTTTATTCATTGTAGTCAATAGATTTGTAAGTCCAATCATAAAAAACAATTTTCCTATAGATATAAATGAAATAATATGTTTTAATAAAGGAACTATATTAAATAATGTTGAAATTAATAAAAAATATGAATTATCTTCTATGGCTCTACATTCAGGTTGTTTAGATAGCGGACATTATACTGCTATTTGTAATAATGATAATAATGATTATTTATTATATAATGATATGGATATTTATAAAGTCGACAAATTTTTAAAGAAAAATATTAATGTATATATGTTGGTATATAATTGTAAAAAAGATTAAAATAATTATAAATTACTATTTAATTTATATGGTAGTTCATGACCGAAAAGTATCATATATATTAGAAATAATGAAAATATTAATAAACTGCGATTCTCTGCAACATCTGGTTTTTGCTTTAAAACAAAAACCATAAATATATAGAATATTAAACCTATTATAAAAGAATGTATTAACATAACTAATCCTCTTTCCATTTTTTCTACTACTATTATATATAAATAAATATATAAAAAATAAAATATATAAATATATAAAAAATAAAATATATAAATATATAAAAAATAAAATATATAAAAAATAAAATATATATATATTTATAAATGGAACATATTAATAACACTATATCTACTATTCAAATATTAAATACAGATATACATGTAACATATGATAACGACGAAGTTGAAATTATTCAAAACAATGTAGAATCTTATATTAAAATGAGGGAAAAATGGTTGATAGAACAACCACCATTTATAAGTGATATATATAAGATGAATATGAATAATATTATATTAGCATCTATACAAAAAAAACAGTCTTCAATAAATGATTTGAAAACTTTCTTTTCAGAAGGAAACGAAGAAATTATGAAAAACTTTTTTATATACATGAGAAATCGTGATTTGACTTTTGAAAAATCAAAATGGACTAGAGCAAGTTGAAAAATACATATAAATAATTAACAATAATATAATTAAAAAGAAAAATATGAAACTTATTATTGCGATGTCTTTATTTTTTATTACAAATGCGTTTGTAAATATAAATATTTGTGGTAGTGGTATATATTTACCATATTATATGGGAGTTCTTGGATGTATTAAAAAAAACTATCCTATATCTAACTATAGTATAACAGGTATATCTGGTGGTGCTTTATGTTCGCTTCTATATACACAAGAGAAAGATTTATCAAATCATGATAAATTATGGGATATGACAATTGGAAAAAATATATCTGTAATTTCATTACATACAAATATAAAAAAGGTTCGAGAACAAATAGAATATAACTTGAAACTAAGATATTCAGGTATTAAAAAAACAGTTTCTGAAAATATATCAATAATATCTACAAATGTAGGTAATTTTTATGAAATAAAAAGTGAAAGGATATCTTCATTCGACAATATAAACGATTTAATAGACTTTTCATTATGTAGTTCTTACATACCATATATAAGTGGTTCTAACTTTTCAAAATATTATAAAGATGGTAATTATATAGACGGACAAGTAACATATGAAAATATAGAATTATCAGATGTTAATACTTTATATTTACATAAAGGGATATGGGGAAGAGACTTTTCAAATATGAATAATTTATTATTATCTAAATCTGAATCAAAAAAGTTATTTGAATATGGATGGAATGATACTAATAAAAATAATAAAATAATATTAAGATATTCAAATGATAAATTATCATAATAATAATTTATTTGCTTTTTCAAAAGTTTTCTCAATACGTTTATCGTATTTTTCAACTCTTTCCAATCGATATAATTCTTCTTTCTCTAATTCTAATTTATTTTCCTCTCGAGACTTTAATTCTTTATTTGTCATAACCTTATTAATCTTATTATTACTATATAATTCATATTCATCGACAGTTTTAAATTGTTTAATATTATTTATTAGTGATTGATCTACAAGACGAGAACCATTATGTGCTCTCATATAGTCTGTATATGCTAATGAATTGTTTTTATCTATACTACTACTATAATCATCAGGTTTTTGTCCTCCTAATTCTGTAAAATTAAGAGATTTAGCAAGTAACATAGGTTCAGGTTCAATATATTTTACAATTTGTTTATAAACAGGTACATTTTTATTAAATAACTTATTGAAAGTTTCATTATTTATTTTTTTTTTGTTAATAAGTTTTTCAATATTAATATCTTCTCTTATTTTTGTAGATTCGTCCATTTTTTCACCATATCCAAAGTCTGTATAATCATCATACATTTTACATTTTTCAAATTTATTATTAAACTTACTTGAAAAAACTTCATTTGTACTATCATTATTTGTCAATATATCACTTGGATGTTGTGATATATTATTAGTAATTTTATTGAAATATTGTTCTGAGTTTTTTTTAAGTTCAGTATGAGATAAATCTTTTTCTCTATTTTTAAAGTCATCAGTTAATTTTTCAAAACTATAAGTTATTATTTTAAATAATTCATTATTACCACCTGGTTTATCTGGGTGTGTATTAATAGCTAATTTTCTATATGATTCTTTTAATTCATTCCAAGTAAACTTCTTAGATAGATTCAATACCTCATATGGATCTATTGTTTTTAAATCTATATTTTTTAAATCTATAGTATCAGTTTGTCCGCTTTTTTGCATTGCGGTATAATATTGTTGGTAAGTATATTGACGGGATGATTTTGCTCCCATATATAATCTCTTTAATTTTATAGATATTTAATAAATCAATTTTCAATTACGCATATATAAAAATATATAGGTTATTAATTATTAAATTAAATGAATAATAGTATAATTATAATAGGGTGCAATTTCATAGGATTGTATGCCGCAATTAAATGTATCGATAATGGATATATAGTCAATATAATTGAAAAAAAATCTAATTATAATGATAAAAGAAATAATCAAAGAGTATTTAATAAAAAACATACATCTTATATACAGTTATTAAATAAATTTAATATAAAATATACAAATTATATATTAAAATACGACGATAAAACATATAATGTTCTTGCAAATATAATAAATAAATCTAAGTTAATACCTAATAAATCATTAAACCATCAGTCATTTGTTAAGTTTTGTAAAACCTTCTTAAATAATAATGATTACAATATATTAAAAACAAATATTGAAAACTTTGAATATATTTATAATAATATTTCAGCTATGTATGCTCTTTCAATATTTTCACAATATATCAATAAAAAAAATGAATATTATATTTTAACTGACGATGTATGTATTTTAATAAATAGCATGTTGAAATATTTAATTTCAAAAAATGCGAATTTTAATTATAATTTAGAAATTAAAAACGTTATTTATAATAAACATATAATAGTTTCTACTATTAATAATACCTATATTTCTAATCTAATTATATTAACATTATCAAAAGATAATTTATTAAGATTTAAGTTTTTTAATAAAGAACAGAAAAAGTTTTTGAATTGTGTAACTAAATATAATATAAATTGCGAAACTTTATATAATGACAAATACGTACAAGAAGAATATGAAATTAAAAATAATCTTCTTGATAACGTACATATCGTATGTCCTATTAAAAAACATAATATGTATCTTTGGGACATTGGTATTAATAATTTATTCGTACAAGAGAAATTGAAGTCATTATTCAATCAAATATATATATGTAGCGAATCTTATTCAAAAAATCCATTTTTTGCTAACTATTCACTTGAAACATTTGATATTATTAATAATAAATTAATAAATAAATTGTCAATACAATAAAAAATGATAACTATTATATATATTTATATTCTAATGGATAATTCATTTATTAATGATGAATTAAATAATGTCTTCAATGGAATAATAAACATTATTGATATTGAATTAATTCGCAATTATTGGTTTATATACATTGATTATTTTAATCTTAATTTTATCATGTCTATTATTACTCCCACGATTATATTATTTATTCTTATATTAATCATAATGATATCTATAATTAAGACTTTATGTCTGTGCTTCCAAATCCTCCAATTCCTCTACTGGATGTAGTTATTTCATCTGATGAAATAATTAACTTAGTATATATTTGTTTTTTTACAATCATTTGACAACATTTCCAAGGAAGAACTAAGTCATCACATTCTTTATTAATTTTTCTTAATGCTATAAACAGATTACCTCTATATCCTTGATCTATTATACCTACATTATTAGCTAACATATACCCTGAACGACTTATAGAACTTCTTGGTACAATTTCTACATAATATCCATTTGGTATATTTAGTTTAATACCTGTATCATATAATACAGTATCACTATTTAATATTTTACTTTCTTTAATAATAGTTAAGTCATATCCTGCATCTGAATATGAAGATTTTGAAGGAATAACCGCATTTATATCATCTTTATAAACTTCTAACATATTTACTACACTATTACCATCTTTATTATTAAAATTAAAAATAGTATTATTTATATACATATTATTAATATCTTTATTATTATCTTTATTATTATTATCGAATAATCCTAAAAAGTCTATCATATTAACATTACAAAACTTAATAGTGAATAAGTTCAAATGTTTCCTTACAATATGAGGTATTTTATATAATTCAATAATTTTATTCATATTATTGATATTGTAAAAAGTTATATATAAATCATCTTTAATAATATTACCATATCTTTCAATATAAGAAATTACAAACTTATCTGATATATTAACATTATCTTTATAATAAGTATCTATTAAAAATGAAAAGTCTTTTTCATACATATTATTCAATGAATCAGTTTTAACATTTTTACTAATATCTTCTATAATTGTTTTTGAAGTAATTATTAAATTGATATTATTATAATTATCATATTTTACATTACCAATATGTGAAAGTCTTTCATTTAATACATCTATATTTTTATAATATGTATATTGTTTTTTATCACATTCATGTTTTAATTTATAATCTTCATATGTTAATTTAAGATTATTATCAAAGTCTACACTATAATCTATTGCAAATTCAACTTCCAATCTATTATCATTGATGATATTATTCTTAATATTAAATATAATTAATCCTAATAGATAAGCTTTTTCTGGTGTGTCAATATCTTTGAAAAAAAAGTCATTCATCATTTATATATATAATAATCAAAAACTTTATATATAATATTATATAAATGATAAATACAAAAATGCTAAAAGGTGATATGTCATTGGATAAATTTTATACAAGTGAAGAAAATGTTATAAAATGTTATGAAGCTATAAAAAAATATATAAAAATAGATAAAAAAGATCTTATTGTAGAACCAAGTGCAGGAGATGGTGCTTTTATACATTCTATAAAAAAATTAACAAATAATTATATATTCTTTGATATAAATCCAGAACATGAAGAAATTAAGAAACAAAACTTTTTAGAAGTCAAAGATATTCATGAAGCACATATAATTGGAAATCCACCATTCGGAAATAAATCTTCATTAGCAATTAAGTTTATTAAACATTGTGCCTTATTAAAAAGTAAAACTATATCATTTATATTACCGATTAGTTTTCATAAAC
>Ga0335396_10004900_pt1 | contig 14182 bp, 14 predicted proteins | sample FRY02_FD_205743 | JGI IMG/M metagenome (GOLD analysis project Ga0335396, IMG submission 205743) | Freshwater microbial communities from Lake Fryxell liftoff mats and glacier meltwater in Antarctica - FRY-02 (spades assembly) (version 2) | ecosystem: Environmental > Aquatic > Freshwater > Ice >... | reverse complement strand
TGAGAATGCAAAAACATTAACAGCTGCTGGTGTATTCCAGTCTGATCCTGTACTGTATCCCTTCTTGCGAATTCAGCTCCACACAACATATCCGCAAAGATAAGCTGGTTTCGTAGGAGATTGGAGCACTACTGGAATTAATCAAAAGTATTATTGTCTTGCTAACATGTATATGGATACTAGAGGATGTTTGGATTGCCCGACAAATTCGCATTCAATTTCCGGGGGTATGACAATCACCACCTGCAAATGTATTGCTGGCATGTTTATGAGTCCTACAGGCTGTTCGACCTGCAACTCAAATTCGAATTCGAAAATCGGGAGCATCTCCATCTCAGATTGCACGTGCAATGCAGGGTATACTCAGACGAATTTCACTTGCACTGGCTGTGTGGCTGGCAAATATAAACACAGCCCTGGGTCTGCTGCGTGCACCGCTTGTGGGGATGAGCAACACTCACATTTGGCAGTTGCATCTACATATTGTACAGTATGTCCAGCAAGAACGAGGGCACCTATCCCTGCATCAGACACCTGTGTTCCTTTACCCAGATGTTTGAATTAGCTTGTCAACACATGGTCCAACCGAATTTTATTCTCAAACAAGGTAGAACTATTGGTGAGTGTGGTCTACAAGGGCCGCAAAGTACTCTCTAAGGGCACAACAGACTATTTTTGTCTGTTTGGCCTCCTGACGCTACATGCGCACGCCAAAGAAATACAAAGACTATTGCATGGCCTGTAGGAGGACCAAGCTCGGGCGTGGCGTCGTTTGACATCGAGAACGAGACGTATGACGTATCGGCCGCGACCCTGCGCAGGTTGGGTGTTGTCTGCTTCGAGCTGGATCCTACGGGCACATTCTTTGGCCCGGGGAAGTTCGACGAGCATCAATTTTTCCGCACGATCGTGCAGGATGCCGGAGAGATCAAGAGCATGGAGCACGTTCTCGGGGGGTTTGCTGCTTGCAACTTTCCCACGAGTTTCCATCACCCGAGTGTCCGACGCCTACGCGAATACATTTTCTCGCGTGCGATGAAACTCAATCTGTTTGACGAGGACAAGTATGTGGCGATGGGGTTCGACCGTGTGCTCTACAGGTTGGATTGGCAGTCTCCCGGCAACGAGAAGCCCCATCGCGATATCAGTCAGTTGAAAACGGATGGCGACGTCTTTGGAGGTTGGACCAACCTGACCCAACACTCGCAGTATTTCCGCTGTGCCCCTGGTACACACACCGACCCCATCATTGGCACTGGCTTTGCGAAACTACCCGATACCGACGTGGCGCACTACAAAGAGCTCATGCAGACCGTCGAAATCAAAGCAGGGCATACGCTACTGTTTAACCAAAAGGTCGTGCATGAGATCCTATCCCAAAAAAGCAAACACACCCAGGTCCGGCTCTTCAACTGTATCTTCACCTCGAGCTCGGATGCGGAGGTGCTCCACGGCAAAGCGTACCTGGATAATGTGTTCAAAGAGCAGAGCGTCCCGAAACTACCCTCCAATCAAGAGTGTCGGACATTCCCTGCGTGCTTCTCCAATTACCCCCGGCTATACAAAAAGCTGAGCGACTATGCCAACAAGGTGTATATTGATGCAATCAACATCCCGCAAAAAGGCAAAATCACAAACCCCAAGACAAAGGAGGTTTCGCATGCTGACGTGACTCGCCCCGGCCGTAATCAGCTGGTCAAGGGCAAGATGAGATTTCAACCGTACTTTCCCTCGCTCAAAGCAATTGGCAAAGAGTGTGTGCCGTACGAACAGGCGCATAAGGACCTGTTTTCCCTCAAAAAGGAACACTGGTCGCTGACAATCGGGTATGGAGATGTACGCCAGCGCCATACAGTCGGTCCTGTCCCCGAGGTGATTGAAATTGACAGGGTCGGATGACTTTGGCATACACTGCAACTGTTACAGACTGTCCCTCCGGGGGGCTGTGGGGACAAAGGGGATTGATACACGTGAATAAAGTAGATTTATTACCATTTTTTGTCTGAAAATTTTATTGCTGGGTATGGAATTTCGAGATCCTTGGAATGGTGTGTTTGTGTTGTTGTATCACAACTTGGTTTTGCGATCGCAACATATGCTGCGTGATGCCAGCAGCGTCTCATGGTTGGGATTGTTTACTATATTTCAAGTCTGGTAGGATGTGGTCCAAGGAACTTTGCCAATATTGTATTGATTCATTGGAATACACGCCAGAACACCCCACCATATACTCGCGAACATGTTGTTCCTCTATCTGGTATTTTTGGCATATTCACATGATATCAGCACAACACCTTGGTAGTCATTGAGCAAGGGGAAATATCCCCTAAATATCCCTCGAGGGGTGGGCCCAAATGCACCAAATACCCCTCACGGGCCATGGGGTCCTAAGGACGATCAGAGGCAAAAAGGAGGGGAGGGGCAAGGGGGTGAGTGATGCAGGATGTAGTTAGACATTAAACAGTAAGGCTGTGTTTTGTGTGAGTGATTACAATGTCAAAATAAAAGTGTCTAATAACTTGTAGTGGAAGATGTGAATGCCCACGAAGCTTGCCAGTTTTGTCTGGCGTCATTACAGATGGGCCTGGAGTATATTGGGCACATTCAAACTGTGTATGGCTGCTAACTTCTGATACAGTAGTTTCTCTAAAGTTCACGTCTGTCATGACAGAGCAGTATAATGACTTTGTTACAATTCATCAGTGCACGACAGCAGCATGCAGTCAAGCAACACAACTTTTGAGATTTAGTGGAACTATGGTTTCACCCACCATTAACACAGTATACCAGACCAACACTGTGCAGTATCCCTTCTTCCGAATTGGCCTTGAAGCAGATTTCAGTGGTCAAAATCAAGGCTTTAACGCAGATTGGTGGGCAGCTTCAGGTAATGTTCCCAATTGCCAGTGTCTTTCTGGAACGTACTTGGGCTCTAGAGGCTGTGTAGACTGCCCAGCAAACTCCTTCTTGCCTAATGCTAGCACGATCACTGCCGACTGCATCTGCAATGCTGGATGGAACTGCGCAAATGGTGGCCCGTGCGTGGGGTGTGCCGCGGGCACGTACAAGGTAGGCACGGGACATTCAGGCTGCGTGGGCTGTCCAGCAAACTCAGTCTCACCTGTTGGCAGCACAACAATAACCGCCTGTTTATGCGACGCCGGGTGGACAGGGGCAAACGTCAACTGCACAAGCTGTGTGGCTGGCAAACATACAGCCACGCCTGGGTCTGCTCCGTGCACGGGTTGTGTTGCTGGTTCATACTCGGCAGAAAATAGATCACAATGTCTGCTGTGTCCCACAGGCTCGTAATCAGCGTTTATGAGCAGCTCTATCACTGAATGCATATGCAATGCTGGTTGGTCGGGAATAAACAGCTTATGCGCTGTCTGTGTGGATGGTAAGTATAAAGCTGAATCTTGTGACTCGACGTGCACTGATTGTGATGCTGGGAAATTTTCAGATTTGGTCGCAAGAGGCAGTGTCAACATACAGTGTGTGATGTGTCCGCGAAACACGTACTCTGCTGTCAGGAGTACTAACTGTACATGCAATGCTGGTTGGTCTGGAACGCACGGCAACTGCACTGGCTGCATGGCTGGCAAATATAAAACTAATGCTGGGTCTGGCGCGTGCTCAGATTGTGCAGCTGGGAAATTTTCAGTTGCCTTGAATTTGACAAGCAACACATGTACAGATTGCTTAGCAGGATCATACTCGAACAGGACAAGGAACGTATGCATCTCATGTCCCCAAAAGTCACACTCTTCTGTGGGCAGTGACAACATCACTTACTGTTCGTGTAATGCTGGTTGGTCCTGAACGCACAGCGACTGCACTGGCTGCGCGGCTGGCAAGTACAAAGCCAATTCCGGGTCTGAAGCGTGCTCTGATTGTACAACTGAGAATTTTTCAGTTGTCTTGAATTCGACAAGCAACACATGTACAGATTGCTTAGCAGGATCATACTCGAACAGGACAAGGAATGTATGCATCTCATGTCCCCAAAATTCACACTCTTCTGTGGGGAGTGACAACATCTCTTCCTGTTCTTGTAATGCTGGTTGGTCTGGAAGCAGCAACGACTGCACTGGCTGCGTGGCTGGCAAGTACAAAGCCAATCCCGGGTCTGAAGCGAGCTCAGACTGTGCAGCTGGAAAATTTTCAGTGTACCTGAATTCAGCAACAGACACATGTATAAATTGTGCAGCAAGATCGTACTCTGTCGACAACAAAACTTTGTGCCTGTCATGTCCCGAAAACACGTACTCTTCAGTCGGGAGTGACAGCATTGCTGACTGTTCATGTCAGGCTGGTTGGTCCGGAACGATCAGCAACTGCATTGGCTGTGTTGCTGGCAAATATAAAGCTAATCCCTGGCCTCAAGCGTGCTCGGATTGTGTAGATGGGAAGTTTTCAGTTTACCGCAATTCAGCAACAGACACATGTATAAATTGTGCAGCAAGATCGTACTTGGTCGACAACAAAAATTTGTGCCTGTCATGTCCCGAAAACACGTACTCTTCAGTCGGGAGTGACAGCATCGCTGACTGTTCATGTCAGGCTGGTTGGTCAGGAACGATCAGCAACTGCATTGGCTGTGTTGCTGGCAAATATAAAGCTAATCCCGGGTCTCAAGCGTGCTCTCTTTGTGCTGCTGGGAAATTTTCAGTTTACCTCAATTCAGCAACTGATACGTGCATAAATTGTGTAGCAGGATCGTACTCGGTCGACAACAAAACTTTATGCCTCTGGTGTCTACAAAACACGTACTCTTTCGTCGGGAGTGACAGCATCGCCGACTGTTCATGCAACGCTGGTTTGTCTGGAACGATCAGCAACTGCACTGCCTGCGTGGCTGCGAAATATAAACCGAAGCACGGTTCTCAATCGTGTTCTGATTGTACAGTGGGCTCATATGTGGCCAACGGCAGATCTGCATGTCTCCCGTGTGCGAAATCAAACTCTGCTTCTGGGGATTGCGCTTTTTGTGGACCAGGGGAGTATTCCAGCACGCTGGCAGTGCGCTGCATGCCTTGTTCTGCAGGCTCGTACCCGGCAGCCGACAGAACCAAGTGTCTTGAGTGTCCAGCAAACTCACACTCTATGGTGGGATCTGGCGGAATTGAAGCATGTTTCTGCAATACTGGTTGGTCGAGTGCGATTAACAGGCCCAACGTGTGCAGAAATAACTTTCCATTGTGTGTGGTTACCTGCAGTGTTGCTTGTGAGGGAAGCTGTGCTTGCAACCCAAGTTCGAATGTTTTGACTGGACCTATTTCAGATGGGCCTGGGTGGTATACTAACCATGAACGTTGTTCTTGGACTTTTACTTCCAATGCTGTCATTTCTGTTCAATTGATGACTTTCGACACACATGGTGCTAACGACTACATTCAAATCTCTAAATGCCAAACTGTTGACTGTGATGTCGCTATACGGCTTTTGCATTATTATGGAAACTCGTAATGGATGGAAATTGATTTTTCCAAATTATACACAAGTGACAACAATTTTCCCTTCTTGCATGTTCATTTTCAGACACTTTATGCGTCAACCTGTAGAGAAGGCTTCACAGGAAATTGGTTGATGTCAGCACCTGTTCGCACTATTTGTGGGTGTCCCGCTGACCAGTATGTAGATCCTAATCAGTGTATAGATTGCCCAGCAAACCGTATATTGTGCACGCACTGCCCAGCAAACTCCGCCTCGCCTGCTCGTAGCACCCACGTTACAGACTATGCTTGCAACGCCGGGTGGAAAGGCGAAAACTGCAAGGAATGCGTGGCATGCGCTACAGGCAAGAATAAACCAAACAGGGGCAATACCAACTGTGTGGGCTGTCAGGCGAACTCCTTCTCGCCCAATACAACCACAGAATGTAAATGCAATGCTGGTTGGACAGGCACAGACGGTAACTGCATAGGCTGTGTGCCTGGTAAATTTAAGGCCCAGAGTGGGTCAATGGCGTGCACTGCTTGTACAGTTGGAGAGTACTCAGATTCGGTTGTTGCATCCACACACTGTCTACCATGTCCAGCAAATAATACTGGCTGGTCTGGAGTTATAGGGGACTGCACAAGCTGTGTGGCTGGCAAATATAAACAGAGCGCTGGGTCTGGAGAGTGCATGTATTGTGCACGTGGACAATTTTCAGTTTTTTTGATTGGATCCCTGAAAACATGTAGTGATTGTGCACAAAGAGAGTACTTGGCAGACGACATGACCAAGTGCATCAGGTGTCCTGAAAACTCCTACTCTGTGTCTCGGAGTGCCAACATCATGTACTGTTTGTGCAATGCTGGCTGGTCGGGAGCGAATGGCGAATGTAACGGCTGTGTGTCTGGCAAATACACACTCAGTGACGGGGCTGATGCTTGCATTGATTGCGCTGCGGGGACATATTCCAATGCTGTTGCAGCGAGCTGTGTGGATTGTGCAGCAGGCAAGTACTTGGCAGATAACAGGACCGACTGCATCTGGTGTCCTGAAAACTCATACTCTGTGTCTCGGAGTGCTGGCATCACGTACTGTTTGTGCCACGCTGGCTGGTCAGGAACGAACTGTGACTGCGCTGGATGTGTGTCTGGCAAATACACACCCAGTGACGGGGCTGATGCTTGCATTGATTGCGCTGCGGGGACATATTCCAATGCTGTTGCAGCAAGCTGTGTGGATTGTGCAGCAGGCAAGTACTCTGCAGATAACAGGACCAACTGCATCTGGTGTCCTGAAAACTCATACTCTGTTCCTCGGAGTGGTGACATCACGTACTGTTTGTGCCACGCTGGCTGGACAGGAACGAATGGTCACTGCGCAGGATGTGTGTCTGGCAAGTACAAAGCCACCCTTGGCTCTGATGCGTGCATGGATTGTAGAGCTGGAAAATATTCAGTTTCCGTGAACGCAGGCCCATATCCATGTAGGGTTTGTATTGCAGGCAAGTACTCGGTACACAACAGATCAGTGTGTGTGATGTGTCCACCAAACTCATACTCACTTGAAGGCAGCGGCGCAATCTCCAACTGTTCCTGTAATGCTGGCTGGTCGGGAGAATAATGGGACTGCGTTGCCTGTGCGGGCGGCACATATAAACCTGATGATGGGCCAATTGCATGCACGGATTGCGCCAATGGAAAAATTTCCAACTCGTCAGCTGTCACCTGTTTACACTATACAGCAGGCAAGTACGTGGCAGACAACAGGTCTGAGTGCATGCGGTGTCTGGCAAGCTCATACTCTGTCATGGGCAGCGGCGCAATCTCCAACTGTTACTGCAATGTTGGCTGGTCAGGCGTGAATGGCAAATGTAGCCGCTGTGTGCCTGGTAAATTCAACCCCAATGAAGGGGCTGTGGCGTGCACTGCCTGCGCTGCGGGGGCATATTTGAACACGTCAGCACTCAGCTGTGTATACTGTACAGCAGGCAAGTACTCAGCAGACGACAGGTCTGAAGGCATCAGGTGTCCTGCAAACTCATACTCTGTTATAGGCAGCGGCGCAATCTCCAACTGTTACTGCAATGCTGGCTCGTTGGGGGCAAATGGCGAATGTAGGCGCTGCGTGCCTGGTAAATTCAACCCCAATGATGGGGCTGTGGCGTGCACTGCTTGCGCTGCGGGGGCATATTCGAACACGTCAGCACTCAGCTGTGTATACTGTGCAGCAGGCAAGTACTCTGCCCACGACAGGTCTGAGTGCATCTGGTGTCTGGCAAACTCATACTTTGTGTCTTGGAGTGCCAACATCACATTCTGTTCCTGCAATGCTGGCTCGTTGGGGGCGAATGGCAAATGCAGCCGCTGCGTGCCTGGTAAATTCAAACCCAATGAGGGGGCTGGGGAGTGCACTGCTTGCGCTGGGGGGACATATTCGAACACGGCAGCACTCAGCTGTGTAGACTGTGCAGCAGGCTCATACTCGGCACACGACAACTCCAAGCGTCTCTCGTGTCCGGCAAACGCACACTCTACGATCAGAAGTGGCGCAGTTGAGGCCTGCTTGTGCAATGCTGGTTGGTGGAAAGTGAACAAAAACAGCCCCGCTTTGCATGTGTGCATGCAGATGGTTCAGTCGTGTTGGATCACGGGGACGATGGCATCTATTCCGAATTGTGGATGTCCTGCTGACCAGTATGAGGTCTCTATTTCGTGTGTATATTGCCTGCCAACCCATGTTTACTGTACAGATTGTCCAGCAAACTCAAACTTTGTGTCTGGAAGTAACAACATCACTGCATGTTCGTGCAACGCTGTCTGGACGGGATCAAACGCTTACTGTACAGCCTGTGTGTCTGGCAAATACAAAGCCAGCTCTGGGTCTGAGGAGTGCACTGATTGTGCGCTAGACTCGTATGCGCACACGGACAGAACTACATGTCTCTCATGTCCCGCAAACACATACTCTGCGGGCGGGAGTGGCGCCATTACTGCCTGCTCTTCATCGCAGTGTGGTCATGGAGGGATTGTTTTTTCAGTTGACGCAACTCGACAGTGCATTACTGAGGGGACAGCAGGCCCGTGTAGTGTGTACACAAAAGGATCGAGTGGTGATGCAGATCATTATCTCCTGGATGGTAATGTACAATTCAATTCACACGATGGGAACACTTGGGCAATTTGCATGGATTGCCCGCAACAGCTCTACTCATCCGCGAACATTGTGATTGACCTGGGACATTCTTATGATGTAAGAAGCGTGACAGTATGGGCTGGATATCAAGGTGAAATGTTTACTCAAACTCAATTGTCGTTGAGTGACACCAGGGATGGACATAACCAGGAGTCTTGTTCGGGTGGTGTCCAACGCATGTGCTCGACAACTCCAGAACAGTGGAAGCGAACACATTACATAAATTGCGCAAGTGGGACTACTGGTCGTCATTTTTGCATTCGCAGAAGACAAGCTTTCGTTTACACAACTTCCCAGATATATTTACAAGAAATTAATGTGTTTGCGACTTTATGTCACTGTGCGGCCGGCTCTTTCTCCACAGACGACGAACGACGTTGTAAGCGGTGTCCCGAAAACTCATTTTCCGATGCCATGAGTAACGCAGTCACTGCCTGTTCTTGCAATGCTGGATGGACGGGAACGAACGGAAATTGTGTAGGGTGTGTTCCTGGAAAATACAAACAAATCTCTGGATCTGGTGCGTGCACAGAATGTGCTACTGGGAAAATGTCCAACATTTCATCACAAACGTGTAGCGTATGTGACCACGGCTCATACCCGACAGACGAAAAGTCCAAGTGTAATTTGTGTCCAACAAACTCGGGCTCTTTGGCAACAATTATTAATATTTCCAGATGCTCGTGCAATCCTGGTTCGACAGAAAGGAACTGCCTATGTGAAGCGTGTGTGCCAGGTAAGAATTAACCAAACACTGGACCTGAGGCATGCTCTGATTGTGCGGCCGGCAAATATTCCAAGGCACATGGGTCTATGACCTGCATTGATTGTGATGCCGGGAGAACTTCCAACATATCAGCACAATTTTGCATATGCATTTTTGACGCTTGCATATGCACTGCTGGTTTTTATGAACTGAATGGTGAATGTATAGACTGTGTGGCCGGTAAATATAAGCCCAACTCTGGGTTGGAAGCATGCACCAATTGTTTGAACGGGACAACTCGTCAGCACACAGTTGCGTGTGCATGGCTGGCTGGTCGCATAGAAACGGCTCGTGTGTCGCGTGTGAAGTTGGTAAATATAAACCCAGCACTGGTTTGTCCGCTTGTATAGGCTGTCTTGCAGGGGAGACTTCCAGCGTGGCTGCATACAGGTGTGTGTGCACTGAAAGTTGGTCACTGTCAGTCGGCAAATGTGTAGGCTGTATCCCTGGCAAATACAAACCCACAAATGGGTCTTCCACGTGCACGCATTGTGATATTGGCAAAACATCCCACGCGTTTGCCAAGTCATGTTTTTGCAGTGCTGGCTGGTTTCCAACGATTGGCACATGTGTTGCCTGTGCGGCAGGCACATACAAAGCCAGCTTGGGGTCGGGACTGTGCATGGAATGTGGTGTAGGAACCACGTCGGAAGCATTGTACGACCGTTGCGTGTGCAGTGCTGGCTGGTCGACATCGAACGGCTCGTGTGTTGCCTGCGTCACTGGCAAATATAAACCCGGACCGGGATCGGCACCGTGCACTGATTGTGTGATGGACTCCTACTTGGCAAGCGACAGGACTGAATGCCTCTTGTGTCCAGCAAATATGAAGTCTGCGAGTGCAAGTGGCGCACTTACAGATTGTTCGTTGTCGCAATGCGGAGATGCAGCGGTGGCCGTGTCTGTCAATGCTGCTCAACTGTGCGACATTGGTGGGATGCCAGGCACGTGTAGTGTGCATGTGAAAGACGACGCAAGACCACTCGATACGCATTACCTGCTGGATGGTGATTCAAGTGACACCGCTGGTTCTTTCGTGTCTGATTGCGGTGGATGCCCTGGTAATTATTACAACCTGTTGTTGTTAGTTGTTGTTGATCTGGGTAGATCATACTGTATCAGTCATGTGGAGACGTGGTCTCCTATATTCTCCCACTATTTTGTCGGCTTGGTAATGTCAGTCAGTGACAGCCTGGAAGGGCAAAGCACGCATTCTCGTTCTACTGCTACTCAACGCGTCTGTTCGCACGGTGTGCATGGCCAGCAAAGGTACCACAACACCTATTGTGCAGCTGGTGCGACTAGTCGATATTTCTGTGTTCGTAGATCAGCGTGGGGAATGCGTATGCAAGAACTCAAAATACACGCGATGATATGTCAGTGTGCACCTGGATTCTACTCTACAGACAGCGTATCGTGTTGCAAGATGTGCCTAGCCAACACTGTGTCAGTGGCAGGGAGTGTTGGCTTGGCAGATTGTGTGTGCGCTGCGGGATGGACAGGAGCAAACAGCACATGTGTCTGCTGCGAGGCTGGCAAATACAAGCCAAGCTCCAGGTCGACGCTGTGCATTGACTGCCCAATGGGCAAAACCAGCAACGCATCAGCACCTTCCTGCTTGATCTGTACTGCAGGCTGGTCTACAGCGAATGCCAAAGAATGCGTTGGCTGTATTCCAGGTAAATATAAAACGCAGGCTGGGTCTCAAGCGTGCACGGATTGTGGTGCTGGAACGTTTTCAGAAGCTGTAAATTTTTCGGTCAACACCTGCGAAAACTGCACTGCAGGCACGTACTCTATGGACAACAAAACACATTGCGCGCCGTGCCTGAACTCGGACGAACCGCCCGCAAGCGACTCCATTACCAACTGCGTTTGCAATGCTGGTTGGTCGGGACCAAACAGCCCATGTGTTGTCTGTGTGGCTGGTAAGTACAAAACAGATGCAGGCCCGCACGCGTGCATTCATTGTGCCGCTGGCAAATTCTCAGACTCTGTCACCTCGTCCACACAAGACAACTGCATGAATTGCAGCGCGGGTTCGCGCTCTACACAAAATCGTGTGAGTTGTGACGTGTGTCCGTCAGGCTCGTACTCCATGGAGGGTGAATCTCAGTGTTGATTGTGCCCGGCAAACACAAACTCCACTGTCAGCAGTGGCTCGCTCTCCAAGTGTGTGTGTGTGGCTGGTTTGTCAGGGACGAAGCAGAACTGCACTGCCTGCGTGCCCGGCAAATTCAAACCCAATGCAGGGGATCATGCCTGCGCTGACAGCGCAGCCGGCAAATATTCCAACACGTCAGCCGTCACATGTGTATACTGTGTTGCAGGCAAGTACTCTACGGACAGTGAATCTCAGTGTCACTTGTGTCTGGCAAACACAAACTCCACTCTCAGCAGTGGCTCGCTCTCCAAGTGTGTGTGTGTGGCTGGTTGGTCAGGGATGAACCAGAACTGCACAGCCTGCGTGCCGGGCAAGTTCAAACCCAATGCTGGGGCTGATGCCTGCACTAATTGCATAGCCTGCAAATATTCCAACACGTCATCCGTCACATGTGTATTACTCTACGGACTGTGATTCTCAGTGTCACTTGTGTCTGGCACGCACATATTCTATTCTCGACGGTGGCTCCCTTGCTAACTGTGTGTGTGTGGCTGGTTGGTCTGGGATGAACCAAATCTGCACTGCCTGCGTGCCCGGCAATTTCAAAACCAATGCCTGGGATCATGCATGCACTGACTGCGCACCCGGCAAATATTCCAATACGGCAGCCGTCGCCTGTGTATACTGTGATGCAGGCAAGTACTCGGCAGACAACAGGTCCGAGTGCATCCAGTGTCCGGCAAACTCAAACTCTATGGTTGGAAGCGACACAATTGAGGCATGCTTATGCAATACTGGTTGGGTGGGAGCGAAAATAATCAGTCCTGGTTCCCATGCGTGCATGCCTGTCGTTGAGTCGTGTCTGGTTACTGCTAGTGTTTCTTGTTCTGGAAGCTGTGAATGCCCACCAAGTTCGTCGATTTTGAATGGATTTATTACAGATGGGCCTGTGGTTTATTCAGACAACGAATATTGTTCATGGTCGATTAGTTCTAATATTGAAATTTCTATTCAGTTCACGCAGTTCGAAACGCATCGTTATTATGACTTTATTTACATTCGCAAGTGCAAAACTGCCTCGTGTGACGAATCTGAATCACTATTGAAATATTCTGGAAACCTGAATGGACAGGCAGTGTGGCGTGTAGTATTCAAAAGTGACAAAATTTATCCCTTCTTGCAAGTTGTGTTTACCTCAGATAATTGGTTAAACTTTCCAGGCTTCTACGCAAATTGGTGGACATTAAGATCTTCTCCCAATTGTGGGTGTACTGCTAACCAGTATGGGCACTCCATTTCGTGTATGGATTGCCCGGCAAACTCTATCGTCTGTTTGGATTGCCCGCCAGATTCCTCATCGACTGTTGGTAGCATGGACATCACCAACTGTATTTGCAACGCAGGGTCGAAAGGAGCAGTGGACAGCGGTTGCACTTGTGCAGCAGGCTCGTTCTTCACAAACGACAAATCAGAGTGTATCTCGTGTCCGGCAAACTCCATTTACGAGGCCGGTGGTACAGCAATTGATAACTGTTCGTGCAATGCTGGTTGGTCGGGAACGGACGGCGACTGCACTGCGTGCGTGGCCAGAAAATACAAGGTCAGTCCTGGGGCTCAAGCGTGCACTGACTGCGCTGTCGGCAAGGTGTCAGTGCCTGTGAATTCGACAATAGACAGATGCGAATACTGTCCGTCGGGCGCGTACTCGGCGCAGAACAAATCGCAGTGCAATCGCTGTCCTGCGAATTCGAATTTTTTGGCCAGAAGTACCACGATTTATGACTGTTTGTGCGATGCTGGTTGGTCGGGCAACGGCAGCTGCACGCAGTGTCCGGCAGGCCACTACAAAAACACGCCTGGGACTCTGGGGTGCTGGGGCACTGTAATGACTGAAAACGTAGCTCGGCTTTGCGGCCCTGGAGGGACTCCAGGACCGTGTGACGTGACGGTAATGGATTTTTGTGAAGATATTGCACAACATTACATGGCTAATGACCCAAATATTATCGTGGATGGCATATTGCGAGTCCATAGATGGGGGGTACCTGATGCCATTTGTGTGGATGGGGGTTCGACTACCGTGATTGACTTGAAGAAGTCATATCCTATCGAGTATGTGCAGGTGTTTGCTACTCACTGGGATCGTGTCGAAGATTCTGTAATATCATTTAGTGATAGTATAACTTCTCAGAGTAGGACAAGTTGCTCGAATGGCGTGAAAAATATATGTGCAACAACTGGAAATGGGGAAGAGCAAACGTTGTCATGTGCCGCTGGTGTAAGTGGTCGGTATTTATGTATTGAAAATCCGACCAAGTATATAATTATCACAGAAGTTAGAGTTTTCGCGCCGGGCAGGTTACCTGCATGCCCTGTGGACATGTACAGGCTCGACAATGAGTGCGTTTTCTGCCCACAGTACATGGCCTCGCCAAGCTTCAGCTTGTCTATCGCATCTTGCGTTTGCAAGTTGGGATCCACCAACATTGATACCACAACGTGCGTGTGCGATGCCGGGTGGTGGGGAGAAATCGGCTCTTGCGCACGCTGCGTGCCGGGCACCTTCCAGCCATTGCCTTCGGTTGCGGCGTGCACGGCTTGCGCTTCCGGCAAGATCTCGGGGGCAACCGCGGTCGTATGCGACACTTGTGCATCCGACTCCTACTCTTCATCCGATAGAT
>Ga0335396_10004898_pt1 | contig 14184 bp, 10 predicted proteins | sample FRY02_FD_205743 | JGI IMG/M metagenome (GOLD analysis project Ga0335396, IMG submission 205743) | Freshwater microbial communities from Lake Fryxell liftoff mats and glacier meltwater in Antarctica - FRY-02 (spades assembly) (version 2) | ecosystem: Environmental > Aquatic > Freshwater > Ice >... | reverse complement strand
TTATAAACCCAATTTTATCTTTCATAGATAAAAAAAAATCCAAAGAAATATACAAAGATTATGTTAAACATGGTATTCCTTATAAAATGAATATATTGCTTCATGGAAGTCATGGAGTTGGAAAAACTTCATTGATTCATACTATTGCATCTATATGTGATGCTAGCATATGTAATGTTAATATTAATAACGAATTGAAAGAAGAAGATATGATGAGGGCATTAGCTAATGTATCAAGTTATGATAAAAACTCAATTGTTGTTATAGAAGATATTGATTGTATATTTACAGAAAGAAAAAAAGGTGATTATCATAATAATAATTTAACAATGAGTGGATTACTTAATTGTCTTGATGGATTTAATAATCCAGAAGGTCTCATTGTTATTATAACAACAAATTTTCCAGATAAATTAGATAATGCACTTGTGCGTTCAGGTAGAATTGATTTAAATATAGAATTAACACATTTAGATAAATATCAAGCATCAAATATGTTTAAATCATTCTTTGATAAGCCGATAAGTGTTTTTAATGTTATATGGGAAAATATTAAAAAATATAAAATTGAACCTGCGACATTTATACAATTTCTTTTCAATAATAGAAAATGTGATAATATAGAAGAAAATATTATAGAATTGTATAAAATATTAGAAAAAAAAGCTATAAAAAATTCTATTAATGATGATTTATATACATAAATAAATATAGTAATAATAAAAGATGGGTAATAGTCCTAGCAAACCTCCCCCTGGAAAACCTACGTTTTCAAATAAGAGTCCATCAGGGTCTTATTTATTAGAATATAGAATAGAACATTTTACAAATAATAAAAATAGAAATGAACTTTTTCGTAATATACTTATTTCTATAATTATATCATTGTTTTTTATAATGATAATATATAATATTAAATTACTTTTGTTTCATCAAAACCTAAAACATCCCCAATACAATTACGGATAATACAATTTGTATCAAATGTAATACTTCCATCATAAAACCCTTTCATTTTTTTTAAATCTTTAATAACTTTATCAGTTCCATAATATTCATGTTTTACTACTTCATTGTCCCGAAGATCATGTCCTAATGTTACACATTCAATATTATTAATAAACACTGTATGTGATTTATCAAGAATATAATTATATATATATTCACATTCATATTCGCAAATATTACCAATATCTATAGGGAAAGACCACATATTTTCAAAGTTTTTAATAGGGTGATATGGTGTAATTTTCAAAACATCACCAAACTTTACCATATCGCATTTACCATTATAACATTTCATTTTAATCACACATATTACATATGTTAAAGATTTATTTGAAGTTAATACAATATCTCCTTTTTTTATATCTTTACATTTTTTTAAAGTTCCATTATACATACTAATTTTACTATTTTCGTGAAAACATCCGCTATTAGAATTATTAAATGTATTTCCAAAGTTTATATTATTAAAATTATTTTGTACATTATCACAATTAAATACTTTTAAAGAAGGAATAGGCGGAATCATATTTGAGTATATTTCGTCTATCATATCGCGTTGTTTTATAAATAATTCTCCACCATACCCAACAATGCTTTTATCTTTGAAATTGTTGCATTTTTGTTGTATATGAGCGAACATTAATGAATATATATAATTTTTTCCCCATTTATTATAATTTTCCTTATTTAAAATAGAGAGTTTGACTTGTTCATTTAAATCTGTTATAATATTATTTTCCCAATGATATTTATTTGTAAAATTATCAATTTCTTTATCTAAATCTTCTGAAGGATATTTCTTTAAAATTAATTTAAGCAATTCTATAAGTTCTAATCTCATAATTGAACTTTCTAATTTTTTATTATAAGTTTTGCTTTTATTTTCTGCGTAACCTTCTATGCTGATAATTTCATTATTAAAAGATTTATAATCAACGCGAATATCTAAAATATTATTTTCTGAATTATTCGTCTCAATAAGAATAACAATTTCTTTCGATTGTCCGTAATGAAGTGTATCAATAGATATACTATTTTCATTATACCCATAAATATGTTTAATGACCGACCCATTAACAGACTGTATCATTAATAAAGCATTGCTCCCACATACTGTACTAATATTTGCTAATGCATGAATTATAACAGTTCCTACAAATCCAGAATCAGGAATATATGAAAATGAACCATTTCCTATTTTTGCAATATCAACCAATAATTGTGTATCAATTGAATAACCAAATCCAAATGTATATATTGATGGAATAATATATTCGTATTTCATTTTATTTAATGTATTTTTTAGACTGTCTAAGATACCTCTTGGTGGAAGTAAATGAACGCTCGGTATTCCATCAGTCATGAAAAGCATAGATGATGTTCTACTATTATTATAAGAATCTTTGATAAACTGTTTCAATCCTGCATTTATTCCAGCCCATACATTCGTACATCCACTTGCAGTTAAATTAGTTATCAATGATTTGATATATTCTTTATTAAAAATTGTAACAGAAATCATATTACATATAATACTTGCTGTATCAGAGAATGTTATTATTGAAATCCTATCTCCATTTTTCATTGATTCTATAACTGTTTTTATAGCGTGTTTTGTAATATCTAATATTGTAAAACCTACATTCACCCAATTACCATTTTGTTCAACAGTTGCTTTTGAATTCATAGAAGCTGAAACATCAATTACAACTACGATATCCATATTAATAGAATCAATACCTTGAATTGGTTTTACAGATATTTTAACTAACCTTTCGTCAATACTTTTTTCATATGTATTAATATTCATTGAAATAATATTTTTATCATCAATAATTATTTCATTATCATCTATCATAATAACATCTTGTTGGGGGGACTTTTTAATATATTCTGCTATAGCATCTTTCAAAGAACGATTAAGTTTCAAATGTGTGATTAATAGGCAATTACGGGTAATAGGCGATGTATTGTGTGTTTCCAACCATTTTTCAATAGCCGTTTGTTCATAAGAATTTCCTTCATTATCTATAAGAGGGACATTCATAATATTATGTGTAATAGGGCAAATAAAATATTGCGGTGGAGTAGAATAATCCATTTGAAATATTTATAAAAAATATAAATCAATTTTTATATAAATAGATATTCATATTTATATAAAATTATGTCATCAAAGCTTACTATTATTATTGATGCAAGAGAAACAGCATTATATAATGAAATAACATCCAGAGATTTAGATATATATGTTGAAAAAATAGAGATATTAAAAGAAAACATTGATTTAGGAGATATTCACATTAAATATAATGATATATTTTATATATTTGAAAGAAAAACTGTTCCAGACCTTCAATCATCAATTCAGGACGGTAGATATAAAGAACAAAAAGCAAGAATGTTATCTGAAACTATTCAAAAAAACATATCTTATATAATTGAGGGAGATGATATAATATCTTCGAGAGTATATAATAAAAATAAAAGTATGATACAAGGTGCTTATTTTCACACATTATTTCGTGATAATGTTCGTATTTTATTTACAAAAAATACAGATGAAACTGCTACTTTATTATTATCACTCTGTGCAAAAATTATAGATAATCCTAAGAAGTTTATATGTGAAAATTATACTTCAGAAACACAATATTCTGATTGTATAAAACTTAAGAAAAAAAAAATAGAAAATATAGACCAACATACATGTTATATAATGCAATTATCGCAAATACCACATATTTCTAATATAATTGCAAATAATATATCTAAGATATATCCAAATATGATATATCTTATTAATAATATTAGCAATTCTGAAAATCAAATAAAAGATTTATGTAAAATAGAAGGTATTGGTAAAGAAAAAGCAGGTTATATTATAAAGTTTTTATTAAACACATGAAAACAATTTATGATTAAGAATGATTTTTGAAAACATACGAATTTTATTTACAATTTTTAACTGTCCTATATTTTGAGTTTCAAATATCTTTTCAAAAGTGTCAATATTAGGATTTTTTATCAATTCTTTATAATATGTTATTGCTTCATAATAATCTTTAACAAATAATTTATTATTGATTGATATTTTGTATATTTTTTCGCTATTATTTTCTAATATATCTGCAATTATTTTAATAATTTCGCTATACTTATCATTGCAACTATCATTATGATAAGTCCATATAATATATTCCCCATCAGATATATAAGCATCACTAACTATTTTACTTGTTTTACTATTTTTTACAATTTTAATATCTGCAATCATTATACCTTCAGGTACAGCTATTTTAGATTTTTTTGCTTTCTTTTTTTCAATAATAGTTGTTATTACTGCTTCGGTAATTTCATTTATATTTTCTTCTTTTATAATAATTGCTTTTTTTGCCTTTGATATTTTAATAGGTTTAGGTTCTGTAAGTATATTAATAAACTCACTAAACAACAACTCTTTAACCATTAATGACTTCAGACTTTCTAATCTATTTTTTCTTCGTTTATCATCGTGATACATAGGTTTTGTTAATAGATTTTTTTCAATTTCATCCCAGTATTCGTTGTCTTTATCATATCCAGGTAATTGATCTAAACATAAAGCGTATAATTGTATAATTGGTTTCATAATTTGATTTGTAATATAATGCAGATAATCTGGAATTAAATTATTTGAAACAATATATTCTGGGTTCTCTATTCTATCACCTTGAAGAGAATGAGGATTGTTTGTTTTAATATATACAAATGGAATTCTTTCATTTACAACAGGTCTATTACCTGGATCACGAGAACCTATTCTATCTGCAAGAACCTTATGGGCTATTTTTGAAGGATCTTTATAAGAAGCTCTTATACTTTTTGTAATAACTAACTCGTCAATTGACGATTTACCTTCAACAAGATCAGACAATTCTTCTTTTAAAAACTCGATAGATAATTGTAAATCTTGTTTTTGTAATATAATATCAATAACACCACCATATATTTTTTTTACAATCTGTGCATTATCTCTACGTTTTAGAACAATTCCCATAGACTTTTGCTTGTATTTATTTACATCAGTTTCGTAAAGATTACCAACATATCTTTTTTTACTCAATAAAATGAAAGGATATAAAGACTTTTCATAATTCAGTTTTTGAGGATGTGGCATAATTTTTTCAATACTTTTTTCAACCTCTTTCCCCATTTTTATAGCAAAATGCAATGCATCTTTTCCAAGAACTATATTTCCTTCATCGTCTTTAAGAGGAAACTTACAAAATATAGAATCTGTATCTCCATAAATAACATCTGCATCATAATTTTCTTCAACAAACTTTTTTGCCAACATTATCATTTCTCTACCAGTAGCTGTAGTACATGCAGCTATTTCTTTAAGATATATAGAGGATGTTCTAGCACCAATTTGGCCGTATAGCGAATTTGCTGTTACTTTATAAGCTTGCTGTAGCGCATCAAACACATCTTTTTCAAATGTATTGTACGTATCTTTAATAGTTTCTACATCTTCTTTTTTCACTATATTTATTTCATTTGTGTCTATATTTAATATTTCATATGTATCTTCATATTCATTGCATTCCCCATAAATAACATTTCCATTTTTTTCAATTATTGTTCTATATTCTATTTTTTTACGAGTATTTTTACGTTCTGTAAGAAGCATATCAAGAATATTAGCAATTATACCTTTACTACCATCTTTATATTGTATGAACGTACAATCTTTTTCACCAACTTTCTTTTTCTTATCTCCAACACCTTCATAAAGGTCATATGATATTTTTTTATATTCAATATTAGGATCTTCAACTCTATATTTTTCATCCATCAAATAACAATCATGTGATAAATTACAAGATATCATCGATGATGGATATAGAGAACCATAATCAAATACAACAATAGGTTCATTTAAATAAATAGCCTCTTTAGGTTCTAATACTACTGCACCTTCATATCCATCGTCTAATTCAACAACATCATCTCTATAAGATTTGATAGTTGGGATTAAAGAATTATTTTCCATACATTTTTTTGCTATCAATGAGAATATTTTGATGCCTTGTCCTCTACGAAATAGAAAATTGAGAGGTACCAAACATACATTTCCCATACCAATATTATTTTCTACAATTTTTAATTTATGAATTAATCTATTAATAAGAACACAATCTTGAATACAATATTCGGCAATATCACAACGATCTTTGCTTGTTCCTTTAAACTTGTCAAAAATTTCTTGAGGTTTAATATCATTTTTCTTATCTCCTAAAAATATCGATGCTACATTATCTAGTTTATAACTATCAAGTTTTTGTTCTCTTTGCATAACCTTTAAAAGATCTATTAATACTATACCATCCATATCAATATATTTAAGTATATTATCTCCAAGAGCAGACGAAGATAGTTTTTGTTCTACAAGAGCACATTTACGCGTTATTAATCTACCCAAACCTACCTTAAAGTCTTCAATAATACCTATTTCTTCTGAACGTTCCCATATATATATCATATCAAAACCAAATATATTATATCCTGTAACAATTTCCGAGTTTAGATTATTCATAAGTTCTTTCCATTTAAATAATAATTCTTTCTCTGTTTTACAAGCTACAACGTCGCAATTTTCTATTAAATCGCAAGAATTAAGAGTAATAATATTTTTATATATTATCTTATCTGACCCATATACATGAACTGTTGTTCCTATTTGAATAATCTTATCACCGTCGAGAGGTATCAATGCTTTATCAAACATTTTTGCCAATCTTGATTCTTCAATATTTAATTCACCAACTGTCATATTAATTTCATCATCGTCTTCGTTGTTATCAACAAGATCTTTATTTACAGAAGATGATATTTTATCTAATATACTAATTATTTCTTTCATTATAGGTTTCAATAATAATGGTATTGTTGAAATATAATTTTCTTTGATTTTATATTTAGTAAAAACCTTATTAATTTTCAAATCAATTGTTTCATCTATTATAATTTCTTCAAAATATATATTTTGCATCCAATAAATAATAAAATCGCTTGTATATTCATATCCAGCCTTAGCAACTAATGCAAGATCTTGGGCTACTTTACTATAATTTTTCTTAGCTACTGGAAAGTCACCATGACTACTCGTACATTCAATATCAAATGATGTTATTAGAATAGGAGCTATCTTATTAACATCAATTGGTAATATATCTTTGTGATTAACAGTAATATTGTAATCGCATCTACTTATATCATCTCCAATTTTAAATTTTGATATACGAACCCAACTACAAGGTTTTATATTTTGATTATGAATATATTTAAGAAATGGGTCAATATTACTTTCATATAATTTAAAGTCTTCTTTTTCAAGAGTTTTAAAATAATATTTAAGATTATTGAATAATTTTAAAGACTTTACCGAAACTTTCATGAAACGAAATATCTTATTATTTGTAAATCCCCAAAAGTCTTTCTTTTCAACTATTGTAATATTTTTTAAATGTGATTCTAAATTGTGTGGAATAATCTTCTTTTCGTACGAACGATTTAAATATTTTGAAATATATTTATTATTCATAATATTATTTTTAAATTCTTCAACTCTGGATTTAAATACCGTATCGCTCAGTTTTTCCCATGATTCAGGAGGTTTGATATAAAAGAATGGAATAAAATTATTCACTGTTACACAAACAGTAGCACTATTATCACACGTTCCATAAATAATGATTGAATATAATTCTGTTGGGTCTTTCTCTCTATATCTATCACTTTCTGGAACATAAATATCTGTTATTTGAAATTCTAATATATCTTTGTTTTCAATAATAGGTTCGTGTGATTTGCGGGGAAATTCCATTATAATTAATTATAACAAGTGTTTTTTAAATAATAAAAAAGGAATAATCAATTTTTAAATTTATTATAATTAATAGAGTAATGAATATAGGAATTGAAGGATTAATAATAACAATTATATCTGTTATTGGAATATATTACGTCTATAATAATTATATAGATTCTGGTTTAATAAAAGTAAAAAGTAAAATTGACAATGAAGAATATACAGTACAAATAAAGGATGATTCGGTAGAAGCGGCAGATCTAATTGCAAAAATAAGACAAAAATTAGTTATTTTAATGGAACATTTACAAAAAACACACGGTTCGAATGATATCAGAATTGAAATGTTGAAAAAAAACTTTAAACCGGATAGACTAAAAGAAGGTATAGATACAACTGGATACACAAGTTATTCTATTAATAAAGGTGAACAAATTGTATTATGTTTAAGAAATAAAGATAAATTAGTTGATATTAACACAATGTTATTTGTTGTATTACATGAGTTTGCACATTTAGCAACTGTATCTATAGGACACACTGAAGAATTTTGGGATAACTTTAGATGGATTCTTGAAGAATCTATAAATATAGGTATATATGTTAAACAAGATTTTAAAACTAAAAACGTTGAATATTGTGGTATGTCAATTACTTCAACGCCTCTCGATAAATAAAATTATATATAAGATATTAGTAAAAATATATAACTATTATGAATAAAATAATTATGTATAATAACAATTATCAACAATTTGAAATGTTTTTACTTTTAATATTTTCACTTATGTATTTTAGCAAAAAGAGTTTAAAAGTAATAAAGTCAGATTTAATAAGGAGAAAGTTAAATCAATATACAAATTGGAATATATTGATGATATTTATAAATTATATATTAAATAATTATTTTGATATTAATAATATATTAATATCAAAATTCTTAGCACACAATTCATTACAAGTTATGCTAATATTTCATTGTTTTTTATTATATGATAAAAGGATTTTATTTTTAACAATCGATAGTTCTCCTTTTTTGTTGAAATATACTTTTAATGACACTTTTTCAAAGCAAACATTATTAAAATTTGAATATTTTTTATGTAATATTATTATACATATTATTCCCGTGTATTATCAAAGTAATACATTAATAAATTATAAATCTTGCGACAATACTATATATATACATATGTATTCTATATTATTTAAGTTTATGTGGATATTAAATATTTTTGGCAATTTTAATATAACATCCATATATGTTCCATCTTTTGATTTGTGTAATGTTAAACTTGTCAATATTATTATATTAAGCGATTATATTGTAGATAGAGTTTTAACAAAAATATCATATTAATAAAAATTTTAAAAGAGTAGTTTTATTTTTTTAATATATGCACAAATAAGTTCCTAAAAATTTTAAATAAGTTTTAAGAAAATAAGTACATAATTTTTTTTCTCTTCATTTTTCTTAAATCTTTTTAAACTCTTATTAATAATAAATTATGTACTCATTTTATTAAAGTGATGCTATTTATTATATATATCATAAAATTATAGCAATAATAATAAACTTTATGTAATTTAAATTGAATTATATAAAGATTATTATGATATTATATTATAACAATAATTAATGATACCTCGTATCATTCATCAAACATGGAAAGATAATCTTCTTCCATCAATTATTTCAAATATTAGAAATGAAAATATAGGTTTATTAAAGTCTAAAGGGTATGAATTTAAGTTTTGGACGGATAATGATATACTTGAACTTATAAATAAATATTACCCTGAATTTAATCATATATATAGTTTAACAAAAACAGGTGTTCAAAGAGGTGATATTTCAAGAATTATTTTGATATATCATTTTGGTGGTATTTATATAGATTTAGATGTATTAATTTTAAGAGATTTCGATGAACTTATAGATATGTATTCAGACTTTTTTTATATAACATATGAGCCATACGGTCAAACATTAACTCTATATAATAGCGATAAATATATATGCAATGCTTTTTTTGCGGCAAATAAAAATAATAGGTTTTTATATAAGTTATTAAGATGTATTCCTGAAAAAATAAATAAACACGGAATTAGTATTTTTGATAGGTTCGATGTTTTTGGAGGAGCATATATCAAAAACATTATGAATGAAGATGATAATAAAAAAGAATATATAAATGATATATATATTATTGATGATCGTGAATTAATATTTCCAATTAATGATTTAAAGTTTGATGGATTATCATTTACAAACCATGATTGGAATTGTGTAATAAAAGGAGAATATCATATGAACACAATTATGGTTCATTATTGGATACATGGCGACTTTGAATCTAAAATATTACTTAATACATTTAAAGTAAATAAGAATATAAATATACACGAAAATATATACATTTTTTTTAAAACATTATATCCAAATATAGAAGAAAAAATTGAGATTATTTAAATTATATTAAATAATCTCAATTTTTTTCTTTTTTTTATATCCTATTTTTTGATTTAAAATGGAATAGTCATTGTCTGTTTTCTAAGACTATTAATACTTGCACATTCAAGTGTCTGTGCACAATTTATATTAGTTGTAGATGAGTTTTCAGCAATTCTTAGACGAATTGGAAGTACATACTTTTCGGTTCCATTTACGAATTTAAAGTTAGACTTCGAAGATGCTGATTCTGTTTCATTACCATATCCAAATCTAGCTGCTGAACTATTTTGAGGAGTTCCACCTCTTGTAGCCCCCCCACCTCTTGTAATACCTTCACACACCAACTGTGTAATAACCTTATTTTTATGAAAAACCATAAATGTCAAATAAATCAATCCTGTTTTTTCCGTAGTTTTTTCCATACCAAGAACATTTTCTTCTTGCGAAGGTTCGTAATTTAATTCTAATGCTCTTTTCGAAACCCATTGATATTTTCCTTTTGGGTTCTGATCAAAGTTATAATATGTATTTGTATTTGCTGGAATAGTCCATAGTGTTCCATCTCTTTCAATGTTATTAGGGATTGTTTCCCAATTATTACTATAATGTGGTTCATTATTATCAAGTGCAAATCCAATAGCATAATCGTAGTTTGATGTATTATTAGAATTAATTGTAATATTATCAAGTCTAATAACTAAAGGACCTTCTTTTGCGACAACTCTATATCCTTTCATATAATCTTCGTCAGTTTTATTTTCATATACTTCAATATCATAACTTGTAGAGAAGTTTTTTCTATCAGTTTCATTTTTACAATCAGCACCGTCTTTACCTTCTCCAAAAATAAGGTCAAAATTAATATTGTGACTGTGAGTATTGTAACTGATAGGAATTGATGAAATAGTTTTGGAAAACATTTTATATGGTAATATTATATAAAATATATTATATCAATTTTTATATATTTATATTGAAAAAATTGATATAATATAAAAAAAATAATTAGTATTAAATGATTAAAATTTTAATTATATTGACATTGTCTTATTTGCATTATACAAACTCTTTTATTATATGTTCTATGTCATGTGTTATTATTATAAAAAAAACTGTATTATATGACAAAAAAATGCCTATTCTTTATACTTCAAATGATTATAAAAATGTGAATACTATTAATAAGTATAACTTATTTACACCAGAGCATATATTTCCACAATCACTTTTAAGCACAAAAGAAAAAAATGATATGCATAATATAATTAAAACAATTCATTCATTAAATACAAATAGGTCTAATTATAAATATTGCGACAACTTAAATGAATATGATGAAAATTGGAATGAAATTATATATAATAATTATGTAAATCATAAAGATAAACTCTTTATACCAAATAAAGATTCGCGAGGTATTATTTCAAGATCTATTCTATACATGTGTCATCAATATAATTGTAATTATAAAAAAGTTATTGATAAAGAATTATTGAATAAATGGTTTTATAATTATTCTCCATCTATCGCGGAAAAATATCATAATGACATGGTAAAACAAATACAGCAAAAAAATAATATATTTATATCAAAATATAATAAAAAAAATAATGGAATAAAGAAGTTTATCAATACCTTATAAAAAATTGATAATATTTAAAATATTTTTTTAATAATGACATCTTTGAATGAAAAACAACAAGAAGCAGTTGATAGTGTTATGAGTGGAGATAATATACTGTTAACAGGATCAGCAGGTACTGGTAAATCATTTACAGTTAAATATATAATAGATGTATTAAAAAAATATAAAAAAAATTATGCTTTAACTGCTCCTACTGGAACAGCAGCAATCATTGTCGGTGGAATGACAATTCATTCATTTATGGGAATTGGTTTGGGAAAAGGTAAAACATTAGATATTGTTAAAAAAATATATAAAAATAAAACTATATACGATTCTCTTGTTAATCTAGAAGTTTTGATAATAGATGAGATATCTATGTTAGACAGTGAATTATTTGAAAAAATATCTTCTATATTCTCAATAATTCATTCAAATTATAATAAAAATTCTAAATTATTGGACTTACCATTTGGTGGTATTCAATTAATATTTATAGGAGACTTTTGCCAATTAGCGCCTGTTTCAGGATTATATTGCTTTCTTTCTAAATTGTGGAATAAACTTAATATTAGAACTATTTTATTGGATAAACTAATAAGACAAAGTGATGATTTATTATTTCAACAAATATTACAAATTACAAGAAAGGGAAAATGTACTGATAATATTCTAAAGGTATTAAATAGTTTATGTGATACTAAATTCAGCGAAGATATAATACCTACAAAATTATATCCTTTAAATATTGACGTTGATAAAATAAACAATATTGAACTTGAAAAAATGAAAAAAAATGGTAATAAATCTTATAATTATATTGCTACATCAAGTAGTGATAATTTAAAAAAAGCAAATAAATATGATATCGAATTGATTGAAAAGTCTCAAGTTATAATAACGAGAAATATTAATTTTAATAATGGATTAGTTAATGGTACGCGCGGTATAATTATTGAATTACGTGAAGATAGTGTTATTATCAAAGATGTATTTGATAAGATTCATATTATAACATATTACAAAGATATTTGCGAGAACTCAGTTAACTCATATATATCTCATATGCCTATCAATATTTCTTATGCTTTAACAATACATAAAGCACAAGGAATGACTATTGATGCTCTTGAATTAGATTTAGGAACAAATATATTCACACACGGACAAGCATATACTGCTCTGTCGCGAGCAAGAAACTTACAATCTATAAAAATAATTAATGTCGATAAAGATTCATTTAATATGAACCCTTATGTTAAAAAGTTTTATAAAACACTAACAACTTAATTCATATTAACATAAGTTTTCAAACTAATAAACTATATGTTATAGTCAAAATATTTTTTTCATTAGTTTAAATAATATAAAAAAATGATTTACATATATATATATAATATTATATAGATATGAGCAAACATATTTTAGAAAATAAAATAATTCATAAACCATTACTAAAATGGGTTGGGGGAAAAACACAAATAATTGATAAAATTATGATTAATTTTCCAACAGAAATTAATAATTATCATGAAATCTGTTTAGGTGGTGGGAGTGTATTATTATCTCTATTATCGTATATGAAAAATGGCGATATTAATGTTTCGGGAAATGTCTATGCTTATGATTTAAATGAACCATTAATATATGTTTATAAGAATATTCAAACTAATCATGATAATGTATATGATGAAATACAAAAACTAATTATTGAATATAACTCTTGTGGAAATGGTGAAATAAATAGAGCATCTGTTAATAAAGAAGAAGCAATGACAGCGAAAGAAAACTATTATTACTGGATAAGAAAAGAATATAATAAAATATCTATTAATGATAAAAAAACTGTATTTGGTTCCGCTATGTTTATATTTTTAAATAAAACTTGTTTTAGGGGTGTTTTTAGAGTTGGTCCAAATGGTTTTAATGTTCCATACGGGCATTATAATAATCCTAAAATAATAGACAAGAATCATTTAGATGAAATTCATCTTTTAATTAAAAATGTTATATTTGAATGCTCAGACTTTAATACATCTTTAAATAATATTGAAATAGATGACTTTGTATATATTGACCCACCATATGCTCCTGAAAAAAATACTTCATTTGTTGGATATACTGAAAATGGTTTTAATATAGATAATCATAATAATTTATTTAAATTGATACATGATTTAACAGATGATAATAAAAAAATAATGATGAGCAACGCAGATGTTTCTTTAGTGCGTTCTAACT
>Ga0335396_10004890_pt1 | contig 14194 bp, 16 predicted proteins | sample FRY02_FD_205743 | JGI IMG/M metagenome (GOLD analysis project Ga0335396, IMG submission 205743) | Freshwater microbial communities from Lake Fryxell liftoff mats and glacier meltwater in Antarctica - FRY-02 (spades assembly) (version 2) | ecosystem: Environmental > Aquatic > Freshwater > Ice >... | reverse complement strand
CCTTCAGGATTACCGAGCGCAATACTTGTTGCATTTGGTCCAATAAATGAAACTTTTCCACTCATACTCCAACCTTGTAAAAGTGCCTGAAGTGCCCATTTATGCAAAACTACTTCAACTTCGATGATTCTTGCAGCACCAAAAACATATCCAATATCTCTCATAAGACGGTCATTTTCAGCTTCATCTTCAGAGATTATTTTATGACTTTTTATTGAAAAACCTGACAATGGTATTGCAATTGGTGAAATTCTAGATGATATTCTAGGACCACTAAGAGAATCAGTTTGTTCAGATCCTGCTTTTCTCGCTAGACCCATCAAATACCCTAATCTATCAGTATATCGGAAGCTTTCCGTACTGCTGGTGCCGATCGAAAATAAACCATTATCAAATGAACATGGGAGACCAAGTGTTGTTAATGCAGCAGGGATTTCATCTGCACGATAAATATCACCTGCTAAAGTGTAAGTGGTAAGATTTCTTCTTATTTTACGTTGACCTTCAATATTAGTATTTATAAACCCATACAAATAAGCTCCTGCTGGGGGAAGATTGGTGGGTAATTCTTCTGATGCAATATTGGATAATGTTCTCATTTAGTAATGTTCCTTTAATTCCTATTATACAACAATTTGAGCATTGATTTCAAGGGTGACATTACTTTGTCTTTTTCCTTGTTTTATAAAATTAGTGCCTGTAACTCTGATCCGTGCCTCCCAAACCCCGTGTTGGACAACGTCCCATATACCATTTCTTAATGTTTTCGCAAGTGGAAATATATTTGCATAAGTATCACTAACTAATATCGTTATACTGCCAGCTCTGTGCATCCCTCCGCCTACGTATTGACCGTTAGCTGATGGAGTTCCGTCATTCAATGACAAAGCCCTCTGAGGCACTGTTAAACCCTGCACTACGTGGCACGTAGTGAGCACTGAGGAATCTATTTGACTATTCGTGGTGGCAGTCGTAAAGCCCGTTAATGGCATATCTGTAATTACCAATGGTATCGGTTGCCCAACAGAACCAAATATGGTAAGGATTTTTGATGTTTCATCGAATTCTACTCTATAAGGATGATCCCCAGTGACTTTCGCAGATTGAGTCAACCTCTGGATGATGCTCCATGCAGATTCAAGTCCGTCCGCGTAAACAATTGCGTCTCCTGTGATGGCTACACTACCTTGCACAGAATTAAATGTTGGAAAAAATGTACTCATATTATTCTGTTCCTTTTGAATTACTTATGTAGTTGACTCTAATCTTCATGAATTACCATCCGCCACTGTTCGAGAACCCATTTCCTCTAGATCGTTGCTCCGCCTGTCGTAATGCTCTTGTAACGCCCTGTGGGTCTACCATTCCTGCATTGATATTATAATTTATTGTAGTATTTCCATTACCTTGTGAACCTTTCTTTGATTCGCTATCTTTTTTCTCTTTTTCGATATTAGCAGCTTTTCTATCATCAGAACTTTTCTTCGCAGCACCATCACCCGGTGTACCGATGAGACCTACCGCCCCTGCCCCGAGGATCGCGGCAGCGCTGAAGTGACCAGCAGCGATAAAGGGATTTGCAAGATTCGCGAACCCTAGACCCAATTCCATAATTGAGCGGATAGCCATTTCTTCTTTAATACCCAAGATTGCGCGTGCCGCTTGGGCTGCGACCTCGCCGCCGCCCTGTATCATGGCCTGTGTGGCGGTTACTTTTCCTTCTGTGAATAAATCCATCTGCGTAGTGATTCCACTCATCATATTTGAGAAAACTGTTAATTCAGGCGTCATTGCACCAGAGAAAGCCTCTGAGAAATCTCTTAAATCATTTAAACTATCATCTCTCAATTTTCGTTGATAATCTCTTTCTTCTTCCATATTCTTTCGTGTTTCATCACGCGCATCTTGGAAACTCTGTCTTATAGCTAATTCATAAGCTAATTCCTCTTCTCGGGCCGTTTTCGTTGCTTCAAAGGCCGCACGTCGCGCATCAAATTCATCATCTCTGTTTTTTTGGATCTCATCCAATTCTCTTTGGATCTCATCTGCAATATTCTTTCTATCTTCTCTATCTTTGCGCTCAGCCTCAGCGTTCGCTGCTTTTTCTTGAATTCCACCTTTTTTGCCTTTCACGCCTACATCGCCTTTTCGGGATAACGCCTCAATCTCAGCACGTAATCTGCCGTATCGTTCTGTTTTTTCTCTGTATAAACGTGCCTCTTGTCCATCACGAGCAACTTCATTACGCCACATTTTCTCTGCAAGGGCGTCTTTTTTCACATCCCATGCAGCTTGTTCTACTGCTTTCTTCTGCCGCTTCGCTTTTTTGGCATCAGCAGTATCAACAGCTTTTTGCATCACACCTTCAATACCGGAAATCATGGTATTCGCAGCCTCTTGAAGTGCAGACGCCTTTTGTGCGTCAATAAGTTGACGTTTAGCTACAGTTTGCTTTGCAAAAATTCCTAGCGTACTTCTCGCTGCACTTCCAAGGTTTCTCTCAAGTTCAACCCTGCGCTTCCCCGCTGCTATAGATTGTTCTAGGATCTTTTTAGTCGCCTTCCAAGAATCTGAAGTAACGGATATCCATTTTTCTGGACCTCTTTGTAATGACGCTTCGTCTGCGGCAAGCCGGCGCGTCGCTACTCCGAGTGCATCACGCGCATCACGTTCTTGTTCGGATGTGCGTATACGTCCAATGTTAATAACCTCTAATTCTTCTTCTATCTTTAATTCTTCTAAATGTGCGGAAAGTTTTACATTCTTCAAATCTAATGTCATAGCAGTGGCGATATCATAACGAGACTTAGCCTGTTTACTAAGAATATTATTCATCTTAATTTCAGTGGAAATAATATCATTACCCGATGTCTGAACCACTTTGGCTAACTCGTCAATGGCTCGCATAGCTCCTACAGACGATGCTCTGGTTTTATCTAAACTTTCTGCCATTAGCTCCATTTTGCTTTTACCAATGGCATCGTCTATAAAACCTGTTCCAATTTTTAATAGCTCAAGCGCTGCAGCAGCAAGTGCTGCAGCTCCACCGATTTTACCGAGTGTACTAGTAATTTTATCAAAGCCGGACAACGCCTTATTAGCAACTCCTGTGACGCCTGCGATTTTGCTGTTAAATCCCTGCATTGGTCCCATGGCGTTTCTAGAAGCTGTGGCCTGTTGATTAGTAGCTGATGTTAAAGACTTAATCTTATTTTCCAGTGCTGCCATGTTTTGCTGAGCCTGCTGGAGCATCTGCTGAGTTTCGTCTTCACCAACTAATGATACTGTAAGATCTGTTCCGCCTGCATTTATAGCCATTTAAATATTCCTTTAATCTTTTAATCTTTTAATCTTGATTCTTATGTATAGCTTGTAATTTATTCAACATGTTCAAATCTCTTAAAACCCAAGCAGGTAAATCAGAATGGTTTATTATACCACATACTTCTTTTTGCATTTGAAAAACTTTTAATATATTGAGCCGTGTTGACTTTCTTACAAATCCAATTGGGCAAGTCTCCCAGTCAACGTTATGCAACATGCCTCCAGTGCAATTTTCATTACACTGTGATTCGAAAGCACATGGATAACCCCATTCAGATATTTGATTTATATTAGCTGAAATTTTTAATATAGCTGATTCCCTTACATTAAAAAATTTGTTGACACTTTATAAACGAATCCACCTAATGTACTGCGAAATACCCATGGTAATTCATTGAATACTTTTACGTCATCTTTGTGTATACTTTTTAAAGCTAAATTGATTGTATAATTCTTATCTTGTTGATCCATACATTCAATTTCTAAACCTGTCAAAGCTCTGACACGAATAACAGTTGCTCCATCTTTGACACTAAGTCTTAGATCATTTTTTAAGTACCACTTATAACGATCATCTTCGTCTCCATTTTCATTCACGAATGAAACGCAATCATCTTCAATATTCACAACTTCAACGTCTTTTGTATCAATTAAATATAGTGCCATGTGTGTTTGTCTCCAAGTAGTTGAGCTATATTTTATAGCTATTATGATAATATCACATCACAAACGAAAATGCAACGGCTAAATGAATAACCGTTGCATTTTAAATTAACTTAATTTAACCAAATGAAACTTAACCGAATGAAACTTAACCGAATGAAATTCTAAAGTTAGTCCGTTTTACAGTTGAGACACCGACATCACTGTCTGAAGTATTTAACTCATTTGAGATTTCCCATGCTCTTTCAACTCCCCAAACACCGCCTAGATCAACAGGATTTGATGTCTTTGTAAGTTGTAGCTTCGGAGCATAAACAGCCGCATGTGAACCAACAGGTGACATTTTTGAAGTCATACCAAATGTTTTAGAGCCTGTTGTTCCCGGCGCACCATAAGCATCAGCATAAACATCTGAAGTTAACATTCTTTCTGTAATAGTAACCATACGATCAACAGTTACAAGCTGTGAAACACCCTGCGCTGAACCGTTGCATTCTGTCGGTACTAATGTACTTGCAATATTGATTACTAAAGAAGAATAACAGAATGTTGTATCATTGTCCATATTAGATGATAATGCATTGATGTTCGGTCCAAGTTGTAGTCTTGGGAAACTAAATTTACCCGCAACAACTGCATCAAGCTGAATCCAATCCAAAGTAGTTAATGTAGCTGCACATAATAGCTGAGCTTTGCTATTCGCAGTAATGGTCATTGAAGCCACTTTTGCATCCCATGTTCTGAATGAACCATTAGCTCCAGTTGATTCACTTTGAATTGTGAACGGGAGACTACATAGGTTATTTTCATCAAATGCGATTGTGATTGTTGGACCAACTGAGAGGGCTGCATTTGGTGTAGCATCTAACATTGTGATTGACGCTGTATCAGGATCAGCGTCGAGATCGACTTCTTTGATCCAGCCAATTTGAGCACCACCACCTGTTAATTGAATTAAGCTACCTTGACCATGCCAAGCTGTATTACCAGTCGCCATTGCAAGTTCATCAGTTGTTGATGCAGCTGTAATAGTTCCAACTCCAGCAATTGCCTGTAAAGTTCCAAGTCCATCAGCAATTAATTCGTGTTCATTTGTAGCTGTAGTTCCAGAGAAGTTCGTCATTACCCATGTTAATTGAATTGAACCACCTGCACGACTACCGGCTCTCTTAGGAGACGCGCCAAACTGTGGACGAAATACAGGCTGGCCTAATACTTCATCTTCACCTGAAGGGATAAAGACCCCTTGGACATCCATTGCATCAGCATCAGCGAACGAAGTTATGGGCGTTCCCCAAGCTGATTGTTTTTTAACATATATTCTACCTAATTTAATTGGTGCACAAGCCATAATATTTTTCCTTTAGTTGTTTACAACTGTTGAGTCTAGCTGATATTTAATGAGAACTGAGAATACACTTACAATAGTTGAATCTGATATTTCAACTAAACCTGCTGGATCGATGTCTACTCTCATGACACCACCTACAGTTTCGAAAAGTCTTTCTACTTTTGAAGAAACCATTTCTGTGTCATCTGCAATACGATCTTCAATCCCTGATTGTGATGCTGCATAAAAAAATTGAATATCGTATCCAACTTGATAAGTATCACAATTATTTATTTCTATTCTTTGTGGTTGAGAAGCTAATTTAATGACAAATACTCTATCTGGCATAGCTTCATAATCTATTGAACCAGCGTCCAAGTATCTAAAAGTATCAGATGCAGTGGTCTGATCATTAGGTACGATTGATTCGATTAGATTAGCCATAGCTAATTTTATTGCAGATGCTCTAGCCATTATACTCTCCTTAAACGAATGGATTTAGGACCTCTTATTTCAGAAGGTTCAACCGTCCCAGATTGAGAATCATCATGCCATATGCTTGATAATGCTATTTCCATCTCTCTTTTTAAATCTGATTCACATGATTGTTTAAATGTAGGTCCATCAAAACCTGCTGGGATTAGACCATCTCTTAATAATTCAATTTGTAAAGAAATAAATCCCGGTTCTTCAAGTAATGATTGTTCACCGCATAAATGTGGTAACTTACCTGAAGATATGATTAATGATTCAATGCGTCTGCTTGCCCTTGTTGCCATATCAATCCAATATTGAGCAGGTCTAGAAGCTGCAACCTTTGGAAAGGCTATTGCGACATGTGCGGCGGCTCTTATTGCTGTCATAGGCGGCAAGAATACAGTGCGACAAACTGCACCTGTTTCTAAGTATACTCTGACATCAACATCTAATGTTACAGTCCACCTAAATTGATAATTAAGTCCAACATTTGCAACACTAGCAGCTAATATAGTTGCAGTTAAATCCGCTCCCATCATAACTGCATCAGCAGCAATAGTACCTGCTGGTTTATTTTCGTACGATACTGTAGTGCCATTGACTTTTGAAACAGTAATTAAGAATTCTGGTTCAGTCTCACTTAAAATCCAATATTGACGGCCAGCTACAGGTGCTCCTGTGCCAGCCGAATCATCATAAATAAATGAGAAATTTGCCACACTTAAAATTGTGCGACTAAAAGAATCTAATGTCACAATAGGAGACGAAATTATAGCACCAGACGATGCAACAAAGTCAAGTGTGGCAGATAAAGGACGTGCTTCAGGCGTAAACCTGAGCACGTTATTAAAATTTTTCTGTAAATATCTCATCGGCGTCCCCTCCGTGAGAACATTACGCTACTTCGAAACCAACAATACCATCAGGTAGAGCTGAAACCGCCGCAGCAATCGCGAAGTCCACTGAATATGTCAAAGCTTTGCTATCCGCACTGATACCAATGTCTAATTCAGGCGCTTGACGCTCCCAGAAAATAAGAGGTGATTCAGCTTTAGAAACTAAGAAGTAGTTATTTGTATCGGTTAAGAACGTGTTAACACGAATTTCAATACCGTAACTACCCGCCATATTTAACTGATTCGCAGACGAGGTTACACTTGAACCAAGAGCCTGACCAGCCGCTTCCTCTAACTCAGGAGGAACCACTAAGAAGAATCCACCATTAGCTAGATCCTTGCTGGTACCCTGATAATCAAGCCACCTACGGAAAAGTCTGATACCTGCCATAAGTGCTGTACTATCAAGAGCAGAAGTTAATTTATTTGAACGAGTTCCACCAGTTTTGACAGTGTGGTTTGTCGAGCATAGAGCCAAGCCATCAACAGAAGTTGTCACTGAACCAAATGCGTTATTTAACGTTTCCGCAGCTCTTTTAGCATACGTAGACGCAACCGCTGTACCGATTCTCTGTGGAAGAGTTGAAACTGATTCCGGCACATCTTTTGCCTGAAACTTATCGACTCTGACCTGAACGCCGTACTTTGTGTAAGAAACTTCTTGAGGATTAAGAGCCTCTAGTTCCTGAACAGGTAAATCGCCGCCTGTCCAAATACCGATTTCTGAAACACCTGAGATTGGCGCAACTCTGAGAGCCGCAATATCATCCTTACGATAGTCGTGATAATCAATGAAAGATTCATCGACCTGATGGACACCCTCAATGAATGCCTCAACTACTATTTGTTTTACGTTATCTGTTGAAAAAGCTGCCATGATTTTTGACTCCTTATAGTCTGTGGTTTGTTATGTAACTAAAAATTACTGAATATTGAATTAGTTCTGACCGTCAATAGGCTGAAACTCTACGCTCATGAATTTCGGGACCGCCTGATTTGAAGCAGAAGCAACAGACCAAGTAGCATTTGCACTGAACACAAGAGCTGTATCGACATTGAAAGCCACATCAGTAACTTCCTCAATATCAGCAGCTTGCCCAGTTCGGCCATCAGTGCAAACATAGTGAAGTAATTTGCCTTCTGAATCGACATAGCCTTCTAAAGAAAGGTAGCAAACGTCATCGTTAGCCGCATCAAAAGCAGCAACAGTTCCTAAGACAGTTGAACCAACTTTAAGGGATACAGCGAGCGTATCAGTTGAGTTTGTTGAAGGGGTTTTGACCATGACCTTACATTTAAATGCATGATCCATTTTGAGATTGAAAGCAGGCACTGTTATGCTGCATAGGACTGACTCAACAACAGTATTTGTAACTGTCGCGAGATTTGAAGCTGTTAAGATTTTAGTAGGTTTCGCCATGATATCTCCTGTTAGTGGTAATATTTATGTACCGTGGAATAATATTATACAATAAATAAAATACAAACAATAAAAAATCGTGCAAGTAACTGAATACCTACACGATTTTAGTTTATAACAATTAAAAGTTATTTATCTATTGCGTTTAGCAGGAACCATAACATCTTCTGCTTGAATTTTGACTAAACCAGATCTGTCACCAACTAGTTCACCAAAATCCTGAGAACGACTTTGTCTATGATTCTGAATTTTTTTCTTTGTATTTTGAATGGTTTCCCAAGTCTCTGGAAAATAGAAAACATATACACCACGATCTCCATCAGCTTCGAAACCTACTGGTGGTCTCATGCTTCTAGGAGCATCTCCAGCACCCATGCCTTTATGCTTATGATAAACTACAGCGCACATTGGAGGCATTCCACCTTCATAGGTTTTAGCACCACATCTAATAAAGTGCATGTTTTCATAGCCCGGTGGTCGGATCCATGAGCCAATAGCTTCATTATTAGAGCTTACAATCATAATATCATTTGCAAAATTATTTGCTGCCTCAATTTGTCTAGCTCTTTCAACTGCCAAATCTACTGTATTCATAATTATTCCCCTCCAATGTTTTCATCTAGAACTGATTTAACAAAGCTTTCGCCAAACACTTTACGCTGAGAAACAGATTGCTGACGGCCACTTTGCTCTGCTTTTGCAGCAAGTCTTTTATTTACTTCTGCTGCAATATCAGCAGCTTTGGGCGCTTGAGTAACATATAGATCAGGATTTTCAGTTCTAAACTTTTCCATTTTGATAGCACCCTCAGTTGTGCGAGGATCAACATCTGGTAAAATTCTAGATAGCGTATCCCCAGTTACTTTAATCCCAGATTTTTTTGCATAAGCAATACGCTCTGAAAGCAAACTCGCTGAAGCATCTGATGTACGTGCATTTTCTGAAGCATCTACACGCTTTCTCATTTGCTCTAATTCCAATTCTAATCTATTTGATCGCTCATCTGATCTTTTATTAGCTTCTTTATCAGCTTCAAAGCGTTTTTTAGAATCATAATTTAAAGAATAATCATTATCTGCAAAAGCCTTAACTTCACTAGCTTTAGCTTTAGCAGCTCTTTCCGCTCTTAATACTTTTGCAAACTCTAATGCATCGGTAATTGATTTTGACATTAATTCGTCTCCTATTTTGATTTATTAATTATCTATCTACTTTTTAATTAAACAACTTCTTCTTTTTCAAAAGCTGTTTCAAAAGTTAACATATACTCAACTGTTAATTCGATTAGTTCACCAACTAACATTTCGAATTCACTTAGAACAACTGAAGGATCTTCTTCTTCATTTGGTAAGAGGTCTAAAGTATCTTCAATTGTTTTTACAAGCAAATCATTTTCTTCTTGTGAATTCGCTGTATACATATCTTCTTCTTTGGCACTAGCTGTCTCAACATTAAGAAGATGTGCAGCTAATCGATTGGCTAGTTCATCAGATTTAGCTTCTAATTCTGTAGTAAATTCTTCAGGTAAAACACTTGAAAACTCTTCAAGTAAAGCTGAAAGTTCTTCTGTGATTTGATTAAATTCTTCCATGGTGTTATCCTTTTATTGGTTGATTGGATTGTTCTCTCATTATACAACAAACTAAAATATTATACCAACATTATGTTAGTTTTTTTACTCTTAGGTTTGCTTTTTTGATTCTATTGGATACATTATCTATCTGATTAGATGTACCCATTCTAATTCTCATCTGTTCATCAATTGATTCTCTAATGAAATCAACTACGAATTTTCTCTCAGAAGCAGAATATGATAATACTCTAAATTTTTCATCTCTGCCGGCATAATAGCCGATATCTCTATTCGCTATACGTTTACCGTTAATTACACGTCCACCAGATGCAATGATTTTGACCTTGTTTGCTGATTGCGGCCGTACTGCAATAGAATCCCAAAACTTACCGCTTTTATGCCAATTTCTTTTATTCCCATCTTCAGACCTATTGACAAACTCTTGATAATTTCTATAGATTACAAAGTTTGCAAAGCTTTTTGCATTTGGTGGAATCTTAAACAGGTACCCTGCTGGTTGAGGATCAGTAGGAGAAACCCACCATTGATCTTTTTTTGAAGTTTTAGAATCACCTGATTCACCTGATTTACGCGACAATCTAGACCAATCATTTCCTAATGGATCTTTTCCGGTCAAAACACGTTGCTTAATTTGCATGGCAAGTTCTTTTGCAATATTTTGTAATGGAACAACTAATTTCCTAGATGCTTCACTTAACTTATTGTTGGTTTTGACCTTGATTTGAAATGCAAACATTATTCAGGTAATTCCATTTGTTGATTATTGATGCTTGGATCAATATTATTTTCCGAATTAGATAGTTCAGTTTTAGGAGTATTAGGATCATATGAAATCAGAGAAAGAACCTCTTCGTCCATTTTTCTTTCTCTTATCATTCTTTTCATAGCTTCATCTGTTGAAACACCATCAAGACGGGCTCTAGAAGCCACCTTGCCGACCACACCTAAACGATTAAGTAGTTCAATAGCTTGAGCATCGTGAAGTGGGTCAGCAGGGGTCACAGGCTCTCTGAATTCGATTGACACAATTGCTGGGGGAAATACATCCACGCCTCTAACTGATAAATAATATGATCTCATCAAATCATAGACACGTTGTTCAGCTCTTTCTAATTCGTCTAAATACTTAAGTCTTTCAGTGTCTCTATCAATTTGCTCCATTTTTTTAGCAAGTGCTGTGATTCCAGAACTCTTTAAAAATGTAGATGGTGATAAACCTTCTGAAGAGATAACAGCTCTTAGATACTGTTCGTTTTGTTCAGCGTAACCTTTTAGATCAGGTTGGGCTCTTGCAAAGTCTAAACGAGAAGCAACATCAGGAAGTGCAATGATTGCTTCCGGACCTAACTTCATATTGTCAGCTTCAGCGGTTGATAAACCAGTTGAATACATTTGACCATAACCCTGTAACCGAGCGATATGGCCGATGTCGGTTAAGTCGTGATTGATAGCTCGTTGTGCATCCAAGATATCTTCAGGGATTTGACACCACCAAGTTCCAAGCGGTCTAGTCTGCCCAGCCAAGAATACAACAGGAATTGCACCAAACTGATTTTTGCCATCACCTCCAAACGGAGCAGGGAATTCCTTATCAAATTCTTTATTCCATGTGATATCATCTTTTGTCCAACGAGCTGTTGTATATTCAACTTGATTAGCATGAGGATCAGATCTTGTTGGAATTGAAATATTCCAAGCACTAATCTCATCTTCTGTAACAGCTAAAGGATCATTCATCTCTACCCATTGTTCATGTGGAGGTAAAGTTACACATCTCAATTCTGAACCCTTTGGCAATAACCAAATTGTTGATTGATTCAAGGTAACTAACTGACCGTATGCCGCTGTCATCGCAGAATCAACACCAGCACTTTTATAAAATGATTCAATCATATTAATGACATCGCTAGGTAATTTATCTCCTGTTTTTGGATCTAAAAACGTTCTAGCTCTTTTCATTGAAGCCATTTCACGAGCTACACGCCAAACAAATGGTACCACTCGCTGAACATGCGTATCCCAAGTTTCAGGATATAGGAGCGCACGTTGGACTCTAGCATCAGACATATCTCTGTGAAGATAATTCCACAAGGCGGACATTTTCTCACGCCACATTTTTGATCCCGGACCTGCGGTATTTTTACGGAATCCATCTTTTAGTAATAGGTTTGACAATTTAATATCTCCAGTTAATTAATTGATTAACATTTTATTATAGCATTAAAAATGTCTTCTTGTCAATGAAATAGCGTTTGAGCCTCTAGAATGGATAGCAACTTGATGCATTCTTATTGCATCTGAACCGTGATCATAAATATTATCTTTGTGAGGGATACTTGTAATGACTCCAAAATTATCTTGCTTGTATTTATAGTTTGACATACATGCAATAATACCGCGCTGTTGTTCACAATTAATCAAATGTTTCGCAAATAGTAATTTTGGTTCTCCGTCAATAGGGTCCAATCTGTCTCTTACAAGTTCAATACCTTCTGATACAGATTGTTCTAATCTAGAGTTCATTTTAGTAACATGCGAATTTGGAAACGCGTTTTGAGCCCAACCTATTTCACGCTTTACAGCACGATCACATACAATCATGTTTGGATCTCTTTTAAGATTTTTACACTTTTTCATGATTTCTTCATGTAATTTCCCAGATGGAATACTATCAATACATATTTCATCAAATACAATTGATCTACCCTGTGCATCTTGTGCAATCCAAAGCACATGAGGATAGTTATCACCAGCATCATAAGCTAAGTCGTAAATCATTTCTTTAAAGTTAAAGTTATCAAATTTAATAGTGTGACTTTCTTCACTAAATTCAGACCATATAATTGATTCAGGTCTTAAAATTTCAGCTAATACCTCTTGCTTCCAGCGTCTCTGGGAATAGTGCTCTTGGAGTGAAGAAAGATAATTGGAAGGTAGATAAGGATTATCATAAGCAGTATGTCTGCTCCAATACCAACTTGATAATGTTCTGTTTTTTAATGTTGTATCTTTAATGCCATGCGCTTTGATTCTAGCTTCATGGAACTTCGCTACAACGTTTCTTAATCCATTAGGTGTAGTAGTTCCAATGACTTGTCGCCATTGAGCATTACCTTGTCTAATACGACCGTCAATTGTATCCCACACATCAAGTGACTTAACAATAGTTTCAATTTCATCTAACCAAGCTGTTCCAAATTCGAAACCTAATAAGTTACCAACTTTAGAATATGTTCTTGCGAATACTCTACCACCACATACTAGTTTCTGTTCTTTGGATACGTTTCTCCAAGGTCCACTAGCTAATGGATATCCAGCCTGTTCTAATTCCTCCACGTATTTTACCCAATGTGGTAAATTGACATGTGTCACCTGATCATGGGTGGGGGCTGCCATTAAATGCCAAGCGCCGGGATTAGCAATTACACCCATAGTAAACTCAGCACCTGCGAAGGCTGTTTTACCTGCACCAATTCCACCAAGTATTAACTTAGATGTTTTAGCAGTTGAAAAGACCTTCTTAATTGGATCCCATTCAGGAGAACAATTACCTGATAAATGTGCTCTGATCATATCAGGTAATGGACGATATGATGTTACAGAGCAAAAGAATTTTAATAGAGCTGCTCTGTCTTTTGATAATTCAATACGTAAAGCACTCCAACTTTTCATCCTAATCATTGGAGCTACAGTTCTAGTGAATGTAGGTACAAATGGTTTGAAGTCTTCGCTGGAGTATAGGTCTGAATTGTTAATAAAGATATTGTTTAGATTAAGCTTTTGGCCCTTAGTGATAGTTCTGTATTCTAATTTACGGTGATACTTATTAGCTCTTTCATTTGTGAATTTGTAGTCTTTATCAACTGTATATATACCTAAATCACTATTTGTATTATTTAACAATGTCGTCATCTCCTAATAACTTTGGATCATTTTTATCAGGTAAATCCAAACCTGTTGGAACTATTACCATTTGTGTATCTGCTGTTGCGTTTGGACCATGGCGTTCTACAAGTAATCTAAGGTGGCGTAATTGCTGAGCTGCTAATTTTTCCATCGACATATATGATGGATCGTTAGGATCAATAGAAGTTAAATTTTGTCTAACTCTAATACAATCAGCAGCTTGGATCATCATTACAACTTGAATGTTCAAAGAAGAATTTTCAAACAATCGCTCAGAGAATTCAATTACATCTTTTGAATAAAAATCTTTGAAAACATTCCAAGCAACAGGAATTGCATTGACTGCATCTTCAGCTATATCTTTTCCAATATGAGCTTGAATTTTATCTTTATCAGATTGAGAATTTTGTCTTTCTTTTAATTTGTTTCTCCTTCTTGTAAGTGCGCTCATTTAATTTTGTTTCTCCTGACTTATTGTGTTTGTATTTCTTAACATTTTGCTTATAGTTTCAGAATATTATTTATTCCTTGAACTATGGGGCCTATTTAATGATTCTACGGTGCAAAAACGGGGAAGGATAGAG
>Ga0335396_10004886_pt1 | contig 14199 bp, 8 predicted proteins | sample FRY02_FD_205743 | JGI IMG/M metagenome (GOLD analysis project Ga0335396, IMG submission 205743) | Freshwater microbial communities from Lake Fryxell liftoff mats and glacier meltwater in Antarctica - FRY-02 (spades assembly) (version 2) | ecosystem: Environmental > Aquatic > Freshwater > Ice >... | reverse complement strand
TCGGTGCCTGGGAGCAGGATCCAGAGGCCGGCCGGCCCGCCGGGACGCCCGACCTCCGCGGCGGCTTCGGCCAGCAGTCCCATGCGGCCATAGCGGGCGAAGAGGCCAGGGGAGGTGAGGAGCACGGTGTGGGCGGAGGACGTCAGCGTCGCCCGGATGGTGGGAACGGCCAGGTCGACCAACTGCTGCAGGCGTTTCCAGCCGGCAGTGCTGTGGTCGGCGGCGTCGGCGGTGAGCACGATCTGCCAATCGACCTTCTTGGTCGAGGCCACCTGCCGCATGGCGTCGAGGAAGAGGCGATTGCCATCGATTGGCTGAAGATGGAAGCGCGAGAGCAGGCGTTTCTCGGCCTTGGGGAGTCGGTCGTAGGTGGTGGTGAGCACGAGGAAGGATCCGTGTTTCGCGCCATGACGCAGTTTGTCGTCCAAGCGGGCGGCATCCGCCTGATCTTCCGAGATCAGCGTTAGCCGGATGTCGGAGGATTTATTGCGGGCAACGGTGCTGCCCGCCGAAACGCTGGAAGTACCAATGCTGAGGCCCTCAATCCGCTGCGGGGCGTAGCCGCCGTCGCCGTTGCGGGCGGCCGGATCCCAGACGAGCGGCGGCTGGAGTTTGGCCAGGCATTCATCGAGCTCGGGGCGGCCGGGCAGGGGAGTGGCATCCGGATACCGGGTGGCGATGCGTTGGCGGACATCGTCCGGTCCGAGAAAATCCCCGGTGATGAGTGTGCCCACCGCCAGCGAGAGGGCGCGACCCGCTTCGAGGCCGCGAGGGTACAGCTCAAGCCGCGGACTGACGGCGGCGCGGGTCGAGACGGCCGAGGCCAAGGTGACCAGCCGGGCGGGGTCGGGGGGGCGGACTTCGGTCGGAAGATCGGTCGGCCACGGGATGTCTTCGAGACGCCGGATGATGTTCGCCGGGGCCGCCAGGGTGTCGGTGGACACCAGCTCATCGGCCGCGCGGCCGAGGCGGCGGGCATAATCGGCCAGGCTGGAGGTGACTGCGATGAGGATCTTGCCATCGCGGCGAAACTCGGAGAATGGCGGGGCCTCGCCGATGCCGGCGGCCTCAACAGCTGCGCGGGTCACCACGGATGCGAAAACGCTGGCGGCCGGTTCCTGGGATTCGGAACCCCGTAATGCGAGCACCCCGCGGATGACTTCCCGGTGGGTCATCACCCCGCCCTGGCTGTTGAGCAGCGTGCGAATCACCGAGGTGAGCGACTGCACGCCCGGATGGCTGGCCCAGACGCTGCGGGCCTTGGAAACCACCTGCTGAACGCGCGCTCGGGTGACCCCGCATTCGCCACCGAGCTCGGTCTGGCTGGGCCACCGGCAAGCCGCCTCCATGGTGGTGGTCCCCCAAGCGAGAAAAGGCTCGAGAATCTGGCGGTCCTTGCCGTTTGACTTGCCCGGGGCGACGAGCAGAACCTGCTGCGCGAGCGGATCGACAGTGAGGAGCAGGGCCTCGTCCGGCTGGCTGGACGGGGCAGCGGACAGCGAGGCGGCCTCTTCAGCGAGATCGGCGGCCGCGCTGAAGGTTGGAAATCGGGCTCGCAGCTCATGGACGAGGTCAACCAGCTCCCGGCGTGTCTTGTTGCCCACGCCCCGCATCCGATGAATCCGGATGAGCGGGTACCGCAGGAGGTCGGCGACGGTGATGAGGCCGTGGCTGTCGACCGCATTGAGCAGTCGGGCGCTGAGTCCAAGCAGGAGCAATTGGGTGTCGGGAGTGGCTCCGGCCAGCAGGACCTGGCGGGCCGCGGCGCGTTCCGGGTCGGTCGCCATCTCGTGCAGGGTCATGGCCGCCGCAAAACGTTCGGCATGTGAGTCCCCGCGGCGTACTTTGCGGTTGGTCAGAAACGGATCGATGTAAGCCGGCGTGCCGGTCCGAATTTCCTCCGGGGAGGCGGAGGACAGGGAGAAATCGAAGAGGGTGAGGCGGAGCGGTCCTTTGGCGGTGGACCCGATGCCGATGTTGGCGGGTTTGATGTCGCGATGGGAAATGCCCTCGCGCTCCAGGTACTCCACGGTCTGCAAGAGCTCATCGCCAAACCGCTGCAGGAGATCGAGCTGCAGGGCGCCGTCGCGGAGCAGTCGTTCGCCCAACGTCATTTCCCCAGCCAGCTCCATGGTGAAACCTCCGACCGGCTCGAGATCGACCCATTGGAAGGCTTCGACGATATTGGTGTGCCTGAGCTTTTGAATGGTCGCCAACTCGGCCTTGAGCCGCGGGATGTCCGCCGATTGAGCGGCGACTTTGAGCACGACCTCCCGTCCGTCCGGGCGCTTGACCAACAGGACGACCGAGACGGAGCCGGAGCCAAGCCGCCGGACGACGGTGAGGCCGCCAGTCAGGTTTTCACCGGCGCGCGCATCCCGCGCATCAACCACTTCTTCGGGGGGCGGGGCGGTGAGTTCGTCCTCCAAAGCGTCCAACAACTCGATGAATTCCCGGACCGAACAGCGCGCTGAGCGGTTGGATTCGGCGCTCTGGGCAATGAGATCAGACAACGCCGAGGGCACCGCATTGAGCGCATCGCTGGGGTCAAGGTGCCCGCGACCGCGAAGCAGCTTCTCATTCAGCTCAGTAGGCGAGGCGGCGGGCGGCTGGCCGGTGAACAGGAAATAGGCGATGGTTCCAAGGGAGAAGACGTCGAGTTCTTCGCCGATGAGGCACTGGCCGGTGAGGGCCTCGGGAGCGAGGTAAACGGTGGAGGCATCTTCCACCAACTGATCGACGTGCAGGCTGCGGCTGAGCCGGCTGGTGGTGCGTCCAGGCGTATCGGTGGCGGCCAGCCCCACCTGCCAGTTGAAAACTCGAAGGTCGGGCACCGCCCCCGGCCGCGGAATGATCAGAATGCTCTGCGGGGACAGGGAACGGTGGATGACGTGCTGCTCGTGCGCGTGCTGAATGACCTCGGCAAGTCGCCGCAAGATCCCCAACTTTTCATCCAGGCTCAACGAATCCCCCCGCTCAGCCACGTAGTGGTCCAATCGGATCGAGGACTCGTCGAACCGGAAGATCAGGGTCGATCCCAATTCGCAGGTGGTGATGGTGTCGGCGCGGAGGATCGATGGGTGGTCGAGGCGTTCGAGGATGCGGAATTCGCGCTCAGCGGCCCGGCGGAGCCCGTCACGCTGGGCCTGGGAAATCGACCGGGCCTCCAGATAAATGCGGGCGAGGCGGGGATCGGAATTGACGGAGACATGCTTGGCAATCCATTCCTGGTACGTGCCGGTCGGGCTGTCGTAGAACAGTCGTTGGAGCCGATAGTCGCCGGCGCGGCGGGTGGATTCCATCGGGCGGATCCCGATTTTTTCCATCGCCCGGCCGAACGCCCGGATCTGTACCCGGCTCACGCTCGGGTGCTGGAACGGCTTCATCCCCGGACATTCGCGGCGCAGGACCGCCCCCAGGATGCCGGGCTGGCCATTCACTTCCATCCCGTCCCGGACACAGGCGAAATACGCCGCCGGTCCTTGGAGCAGAATCCGATTGGTCGGGTGGGAGCAGAACACCAAGTGCTCAATGAACGGGGTCCGCTCCTGCTTGAACGCCTCCTGCCGTCCCAGCAGCGTGGCGAGCTTCTTCGCCTTTCGGTTGGTCAGGATCACCGGGTTGTCGCGACTCGTGACCCGCCCGTCCGGACCACGCCACTTCCACGTCGTCTGGTCGCCGCTGATTGTCCCTGGGCGACTCTTGATCTCGATCACGTACACGCCCCATGGGCTCAACACCAAGAGATCGACCTCGTTCACCGAGCCATCGTCCGCAATGAACTCGAAATTCGACCACGCCTAGTACCCATCCTGTTTCGGGAATCCGGCGTGGATGAAGTCGAGTGCCTCCCTTTCCCAGGAATATTGTGATTCGGTGATGGTGTGCCAGTTGTCCATGGATGAGGGATTTCTGACACTCCCAAGTGCACCCAGCCGCGCAAGCGGTTCTTCGGTGGACGTTCACACGCGTTCGCGTGCCAGGTCCCTGGTGAGCAGGTGGACCGGCCGATTTTCCGGAACCTCGACGCCATGAACTAGCCGTGTTTCACGCTCGCACAAAAACCGATGGCCCGGGTTGTTCCACTGTTGGGTTGATACCGGTTGATCGCCTGGAGGACCGCCTGGAGTCGGTTGATCGCCGGCACCTGCCCGTCGACGAGCAGTTCTCCAACATTGAAGTCGCGCAGCACCGCCCGAAAACAGTCGCGCGCTTGATGGAGGATTTCCATTCGGTGGACCGCAAAGAGGGGTCGCAACGCGGTTGGATGCTCGCGCCGGAACCGCGTGTAGTCGAAGGCCGCCATGACCATCTTTCCCGTGCCGGTGGCGACGACCGGGGTCATCGACCCCGGTTACATGTGGGAGGATCGGCGCAGCTCGACATAATCGACCTTCGCATTGTGGCGGCGGTCGAGGGGGATGTGGCGCATGATGCGGACTTCGTCGACCTGGGAGCGGACCCATTCGGGCACCTGGGGGGGGTGGGACGGGTCGGATGGCTGGACGACGAGGAGTCGCCGACCGTGCACGGCGACGAGCGCGGTGTGGCGCACACGGCCGTCGGTCATGACAGCGGCTTCGAGCGGAAACGGGTGGAGCACGCCGCGCCGGTCCTCAATGCGCGCGCAGGATCGTCCGAGCAACCAGAGGCGGCCGGTTTCATCGAACCGGCCGGCATCGCCGGTGCGGTGCCAGACGGTGTCTTCGACGACAATCTTGCTGGGATCGCTGCCGGGGACATCCGCCTGGCCTGGGTGCACGTGCGGTCCGCTGACGACGATCTCGCCGGGGGTGCCGGGAGGGGCCGCCAGGGCGGCGAAGCCGGATTCGGTCAGAGGTTTTCCTGGAGGCGGGGTGTCTTCGCGGAGCAGGCGCACGCGCAGGTCCGGGACCGGGCGGCCGGCCAGCAGACCGCCGCCAGACGCCATGGCCTGGCGGTCGGCATCGCTGATGTCGTCGTGGCGGAGCAGGGCGATGGGTTCGGCTTCGGTCGATCCGTAGACGGCGACGATTTCGGCCTGCGGCGCCAGGCGGCGGAGCGAGTCGAGCAGGCCGGGGAAGACCGGAGCCCCGCCGGTGTCGAGGCGGTGGAGAGAATCGAGGTACACTCCGTGCTGGGAGCAGTAGTCGGCGAGGCGGTGAAACAGGGCGGGGGAGGCGGTGAGGCGGTTGACTTGCCTCTCCTGGATTTGCCGGACCAGTGGGACAGGGTCGCTGCGGCCCGGGGCGCGCACATCGGTGGCGGGGATGATCGAGGTGACGCCGGCGGCGAGGTTCGGCAGCATGAACATCGGCATGGTCACGAGGTCGATCTGACCCGGTTCCAGGTGCAGGTTTGATTCGATGGCCCGCAGTTGCTCCACAAGAAATCCGTGCGTGCGGACCGCGGCTTTCGGTGCGCCGGTGCTGCCGCTGGTGAAACGAATGAGGGCGGGGGCCGAGGGGGGGAGGTCGGCTGAGCCGGGGTTGTTTCCGGTCGGTCGTGTCGTGGCCAGGGCGCGCCGGACGAGCGTCCCGGTCCGCCATTTCATCGGGATGCGGCGAAGGCCGGGCGAGACAAACCGCAGCAGATGGGCCTTGCCGGACCCGATGAAGGCGCGGGGAGCGGTCAGGCGGCAGCAGGAATCGAGATGGGCGAGGCCGGCCGACGGATCGATGAAAACGGCGACGAGGCCGGCGCGCAGGATCGCGACGAGCACGACACAGAGCTCCAGCGACAGCGGTTGGAGCACGAGCACGGGGTCGCCGGGTCGCAGGCCGAAGGCGCGCAGGCATTCCGCGGTGCGGCTGACGAGTTGTTCCAGTTCGGCGAAGGACAGGGTGCGGCAGCGTCCGCCGGACTCGTCGATGACGGCCGCCTGCTCTCCGCTGGCGGCGGCGCGGGCCGTGAGCAGGTCGGCGATGTTCACAGGGATTTGGCGAAGAGGGTGTATTCCCGCAGGGGCCGGCTCGATGGACGTTGAATGTTCAACGAGCTGTTAGCCTCGTGCATGAGGGCGTGGATGACGCGGCGGTAGCCGAGGGACTTGGCGGTGCGGTGGAGCCGGCGCACCAGGCACACGCCCAGGCCGGCCTGCTCGCGACCGGGCAGGACAGCCAAGGTTTTGATGATGACCGTGTCCACTGGCAGGCCGCGCCGCGCCTGGAGCAGGTCGGGAAGGGCAAATACAAACCCGATGGTCTGGTCATTGCGCTCCGCCAGCAGCACCAGCTCCGGCCGCAGCAGCGGGGCGAGCTTTGCCTGGGCGGCGAGGAATTCCTGGAGTGCAATCGGCTGGTAGAGAAATGCCTGTGGAAAGGCGGCCAGCGAAAGTCGGAAGATCGACTCCATTTCCCGGTCCAACCGCGCCGGATCCAGCGACCGGATCCGGCAGCCACTCTCCCGCAGCCGCGCCTCGGCGTGATCGGCTTTGGGGTCGGGGCCAGCCAGGTCCTCGATGACGGTGGAATGATACCGCGCCCGCGGGCAGAAGCCGGCGGCGACGAAATGAGCCGGCCATGCCGGCGGGTGGTCGGGCTCCAGGAAGAAGGCAGGCTCACCGGTTCCGCCGGTCACGAACCGGTAGTTGCCCCAGGTGCTTCCGTCCATCGGACCGATGGCCAGCGTGCAGCCGTGGTCGCGCAACTCACGGCACGCGTGGTGGAGCAGGTCGACGCCGGCGTCGGCATCAATGGCGGCGTAGTCCCCGACGAGGCCGGCGGTGTGTCCGTCCACCACCATCGGGTCCCGCCACCAGAGTGCGCACCGGGCGAGGACCCGCCCCTGCGCCTCGCACACATCGCGGTGGGCGTCGGGTGGACGGCCGGGTTTCGGAGAGTGTGCCGCGGGAGTCACGAGTCGCGGGGGCTGGGGTCCATTGCAACCCGCTGCGGGGACGCGCATGGGGCGGGGGACACGATTTCGTCGATGTGGAAGGCGCAGTAAAAGAACGCCTTGTCCCGGGCGTGCAACTCCCGGCTCAGTTTCTCGAGCGGGCGCAGGCGGTCGGCCATGAAGGCGGGGCACCGTCGATCGGCGAGCATGTTCCAGTATGCCAGCCGCGCGCCCGGGCGGCCGGCGCGGACGAGTTGGTCGAGCAGTCGGTGGTAGCTCGGTTCCGAGATGTATTCGAAAATGTCGCTGAGGTTGAAGGCGTCGAAGGTGCCGGGCGGGGTGCGGTCGAGGAAGGCTTCGAGCGGCCCGCAGTGCCATTCGAGGCGGTCGAGGTTGGCGCGGATGGCCTCAAAGTTTTCCGGTCGCAGCGCGAACGGCAAGGCGGCGGGGTGGCTGCCGGTCAGGATCCACTGCAGATACGGATTTTCGGCCGGATTGAGTGCGGTCAGCGCATGGCGCGAGCGGGTGAGAATCCGCGAGGCCACGCTGCCTTCGACGAACCGGAAGAAGCTGGGATCGCGGCCCATCCGGCCCATGACGAAGCGCGAGAAAAACATCCGGAACAATAATTGCCACCGCCAGGTGTCCCATTCTCGGTCGTAAAACGCCTCGCGTGCGGCCAGGGAGCCGCCGGCGAGCAGGCGGTCGATCATGGCTCGCGAGTGAATCAGCGGCATGACCCGCTCGCGAAACGTCTGGAAATAGCGTTCGAACTTTCCTGCGCCGCCGAGGCCCCGATCAATCTCCGTGCCCTGGGCTTCCCAGAAGGTCCGGGCCGCGGAGGTCAGCGCCGGTCGGCATCGTTGGTACAATTCGCGCCGCCGCGCACTCGGGCGCGAACCGATCAGCTCAAGCAAGCCGCCGTGGTCCAAGGCGCGGTAGGCCGCCACCCTCAGCTCGAGGCAGGCGAGCTGCGACGGATTCAGGTCGACCGCCACCACTCGCGCCGGGTTTCGCGCGAGCAGCGCCAGTGAGTTGTCACCGGCGGAGGCGATCGACAGGCAGACGGCACCGGGGCGGATGTCCAGGCCTTCGAGCAGGATGTCGGCGTCCTCCCAGCACTGCGCATAACGGACGATCGAAAAATCGGCGTGGGCGGCGGCTTCGCTGGAGGGAGGCGTCACGGGGGTTGGCATGGTTGCAGATGGATTCATCGGGTGGCTCCGGACGGATTGTAGGCCCGGCCAGCGCCGTCGATGCGTGGCGTCATGCCTGGGCGGGCACGGGCATGATGGTGTGGCCACCTCGACCGGGACGACGCGCGGCCGAGTCGCAGCGGCGCTCCCAGCGACCGAAGCGGCTTACGCCCGGCGCCGGCGGCCGAAGAGGAAGCCAACCACCAGCCCGGCCACGGCGGTGGCGGCTCCGACGCCGTAGAGCGAGCTTTTGGCGGCGGTCAGGATCGGGTTGTCGAGCACGTTCATGGAGATGTGGTAGCCGGCGAGCAGCCAGCGGTCGTTTTCTTTGACCACGGTGGCCGTCCACCGGCTTTTAATCTCATAGGAGCTGCCAAGCAGGTGGTAGGCGGCCACGGTTTCGCCGACGGAGACGCCGGTGTCGCCGCCGTGCAGAATGGTGAGCCCGTCCGGAGTGGGCGGCGTTTTGTAGCTCTTGAAGGCGTCCTTGCCCATGCGGTTGAAAAAATCTAAAAGGCCGGCGTGACCGCGGCACACCTCGTTGTTCTGCCAGGTGATCACGACATCGGGGTGAACGGAAGCGAGGACACGGTCGAAGTCGCCCTTGGTGATGGCGTCCACGAGTTCGGTGCGCAGCGTTCGCAGGGCATCGTGGGCGGGATCGGCGGGGGAAGCGGAGGCATTGAGCACCGTGGGGGCGTTTTGCGCGGAGGCCAGTGGACAGCTCAGCAGGCAGGCGCAGACGATGGGAGCGAGGTGGGTCTTCATGGGTTGGTGGGTGTGGGCGGCTCCGGTGTAATAAATGCCGGGTCTGATTTCAAGGCCGGATCCTTCCGGGCGCGGACGCGGGGGCATCTTTGATTGTCACCAAGCCTTCGCCGCCATGAACGGTGACGACGGCTCCGTCGCGGATGCGGGTGGTGGCATCGGGCACGCCAAGGACGGCGGGGATGCCGTATTCGCGGCAGATGACGGCGGCGTGGGAGAGCAGTCCGCCGGTCTCGGTGACGACGGCGGCGACGCGGTCGAGGACCGGGGTCCAGCCCGGGTCGGTGAAGGGGCAGATGAGGATGGCACCGCGCTCGACGTGCATGGCCTGCTCGATGGTGCGGGCCACGCGGGCGGTGCCGGTCACGGTGCCGCGGCTGGCGGCGGTGCCCCGCAGGGCTCCGGTGCGAGTCGCCGGGGCAAAGGAGAATCGCGATCCGATTTCGTTGGGTGCCCGGAAGTTCCGGAATCCCTCGTGGAGATCGCGCCCGCGCCGCACCCCGGAGCGGTCATCGGCCAGGATTTCCTGAAAGGTCATGAAGAAAACATTGTCCCCGAGCCCACGCCGGGAGGCGATGGCGAGCACATATTTTCGGATCAGATGGTACATGCGGCTCGAGAGATCGCGCATCTCCTCGCGCAGCCAGAGGAAATGGCGGAGGCGGTCGAGTTTGCGTCCGAAGGCGCGGCGGCGGGACCACGGCAGCGCGGCGATGGCATCGGCTCTCGCTTTTTCGTATGCCGGCCGTGGATCGGTGCCGGCCGCGGTCGTCTGCTGGCTCAGCAGCGCCCGCACCCACTCCGGATCTTCATCCCAGCGGAGTTCGCGGATGTCGAGTTCGCGGCGGCTGCGGTGCGCGAACCGCTGCTGAAGCGAGGTCACGTCGGTCTCTCCGCGCCGGGCCATTTCGCGCAGCGCGCGCGTGGGATCGAGGTGCCGCATTTCTGGCAGCGCCGCGACCAACGCGGGGTAGTCGGCGTCGGGGAACGACTCCATAAACGCCAGCTTCGCCAGCGAGGCACCGTAGATCGTGCGGAAATAATTCGATTCGGTCGTCCAGTACGCCTTCTCGATGAGATCGCGGAAGGCCGGCACGGGATCGGCCGGCACCTCCCGGTACGGCGCGATCAAGCGGTCGAATCCGCCCGCCAGGAAATCGCGATCAAATGCGTCCTGCTTTTTCCACATCGACGGGATGGCCAGCACGGTCGGCAGGGCGGCCAGGGTGCCCCGCCACGTCACCGGAGTGACCAGGCCGTCGCCTTCGTAGGACGGCTCGACTCCGAGGTCACTGTCGAACTCGCGTTCGACAAAGCCCGGGAGCCGGGCCAGGCATTGTTTGACCGCTCCGAGATTCCAATACGGCCGTCCGAAAAACATCCGGCCCGCCTGGAAGTCGCCGTGGAGCAGCCTGATCTCACGCAAAAAGCCCTTCAGCGCGCGTTCCCAGATGAAGTCGTAGAGCGACCACATCAGCGGGGTGCAGACGCCGCAGGAGACGCCGCCGTCGCGGAAGTCGGCATTGGTCCATTCGCCGGTGCCGGGGGCAAAGTGAATGCGGGTCACCGGGCGCGATTGCAGGAGGAAGATCTGCCCACCCGCGATGGCGAATTCAATGTCCTGGGGGGCACCGAAGTGACGTTGCATCGATTCGGCGAGCCGCCGGATTTCCGGGGCGTGAGGGGCGACCAGTGGATGGTCGTCCGGCAGGGCCGGGGCCTGTCCGGCGAGCAGGGCATCGGCGAGGCCCGCGCACGCCTCGATGACTACTTCCTCGGCGCCGGTGGCGGGATTGACGGTGAAGGCGACGCCCGCGAGTTCAGGCTGGACCATGCGTTGAACGATCACGGTCATCTGCAGGGTGGCCGGATCGAGGCCGTTGCGGCGGCAGTAGTCGGCGACCGCCGGGGCGTTCACGGAGTCGAGGCACTGGTCGATGGCCGCCTGCACGTCGCCGACGGTGCGCAGGTTGAGGAAGCTGCGGAACTGGCCGGCAAACGACGCTTCGCTTCCGTCCTCGGCCGAGGCGGACGAGCGCACGGCCAGCGGCAGTCCGAGGGCTGCCACCGCGGCGGCGGCGTTGGTCGTGCAGAGGAAATCGGGCACGCGAAAGCCCGCGAGCTGGAGCTCCACCAGAGTGGATGCCTTGCCGCCGATTTCCCGTGGTCCGGGATTAGCAAGTGCCGGCATACAGCTCCTCCAGGGAATCGGATCCGAGCACGCACGACTGTTTGGACACGGCGAGGGTGAAGCCGTGGCGCCCGGCCATGCGTGCGACCCGGGCCACCTGCTCCGGGGTCAGTTGTCCGGTGAAGGTGCGGTCGCGCACCCCTTCGAAACCCAGCAGCATGGCCTCGGCCATGCAGCCGTACGCCTGTCCGGCGGGACGCGGGAAGCCGGCGATCGCGAGGTCCTCCCCGAACGGCAAGGCGGCGATGCCGCCTTTAATGACGACGAGGTCGGGGCGCTGCGCCAGCACCTCCGGCCGCACACTCGCCGGCATCGACAAATCGCAGACGATGGTGCGGGGTGCGAAGTGGTCGCCGGTCATCGGGGAGTCGACTGCATTCATCGCCGCCACGACCACGTTGCCTTCGGCCGCCGCGCTCAGATCGGTGGTGACGCTGGCATTGGGGATGCGGGCGGCGAGGGATTGCAATCGTTTGAGCGACCCCGGGCGGTGGCTGCCGATGAGGAGGACGCGGCGGAACCGGCGGGCGAGGATTTCTGCGCAGGTGCGGCCGATGTTGCCCGAGGCTCCGGCGACCACCAGGGTGGCATTTCCCGGGTCGACGCCCGCATCGCGGCAGGCCCGGCCGACCGCCTGGATGGCCAGGGCGATGGCGTAGCTGTTGCCGGTGGTCACGCCGAGTCCGCCAGCGTCGAGGCGCGTGCCGTTCAGGGTGACCATGGACGTGTACTGTCCCAGCGAGACGAGTTCGCAGCCGAGGGCACGCGCCGCCTCCGCCCCCTGGTGGACGAGGGCGCGGGCGGGTGCCAGCACCCGGGATTCAAGACACCCCTTCACCCAGCGGGAGGTGAAGGGAAGCATGATCGGGTGAAACTGGACGACGGAGCCAAGGGTGGAGCGGACATGGACCGCGCTCATCACGACCGGGGCCGCCCGGGTGACCCAATGCGCCAGATAGTGCTCGCGCTCGGCCGCCGGCATGCGGGCGAAGGAGGCGTCGAGTGCGGTCAGGTCGGCCGTATCGACCAGATGGCAGAGCCAGGCGACCTTGGTGACCGGAGCGTGCCGCCGGTGGGGCTGCACCCGCGCCTCGTCGTAAATCATCACTCGTCCGTCGTCCCGCATAAGCAGGGGTTCGTGCGCGGGAACGGCGGGGCCGAGCCCGAGGTGCCGGGTCAGTCCCATGGCATCGGCCCGGGTGAGGCGGGTGCAGACGTCGTCGAGAGCCTCCAGCGTCCGTTCAATCTCCGCCTCGCTGATCAGCGCCGAGGGTTCGAGGCGCAGGGAAAAACGGTCGCTCAACGTGGGGGCCACGCGCAGCCGGTGGCGGGCGAGGAGGTGGCTGGTAAGCACGTGCGCCAGATCCTCCTGGGCGCTGAGGAATCGGAGGACAAAGCTGGGTGATTGGGCGAGCGGGCGAAATTCCACAGCGGCGAGCAGGCCGCGGCCGCGGACGTCGGCGATCACGCCGGGATGCCGGGCCGCCAGTCGGCGCAGGCCGACGAGCAGTTGTGCGCCCTTTTCCCGGCAGGCGGCGAGCAGGGTGTCATCGATCAACTCGAGCGTTCGCAGGGCGATGGCGCAGGAGAAATCATCGCCGGCAAAGGTGCTGGTGTGCTGGAGATCGAAGGTGTCGCGGTACCGCTCGCGCTTGATGAGCAGTGCCGAGATTTTCGCCAGTCCTCCGCCGAGGGCCTTGGAAATAATGATGTAATCCGGCTGGATCCCCAGGTGCTCGCAGTCGAGGAAGGCACCGGTGCGCCCCATCCCGGTCTGGCATTCGTCGGCGATGAGCGGGACCCCGGCGGCACGGCAGAGGGCCGCGGCCCGCTGCGCAAACGCCGGCTCCATCAAGTGAATGCCGCCCTCGCCCTGGATCGGTTCGAAGATGAATCCGGCCAGTCGCCCGCTGCCGGCGAACGCCTGTTCGAGTTTTTCGAGGTCGTTCAACGGGACGCGCACAACCGCGAGGCCACCATGCTCACAGCCTTCCCGGTAACGGGGGTTGGACGTGAGCTGCACCGCTCCCAGGGTCTTGCCGTGAAAGGCGCGCTCAAGCGCGATGAACGTGCGCGATCCGGTCTCCAGCATCGCGTGTTTCATCGCCGCCTCCACGGCCTCGGCTCCGGAATTTCCGTAGACCACGCAATAATCGCCCCGCGCGCGCCGGGAGAGTGCACCCGCCAGCTGCTCCGCCAGCGGCTGCCGCGACCCTTGGCTGTGCACTGGGCGGCCGGCGGCCAGCAGCCGCTGAGCCTCGGCTACGAGGTCCGGATGGGCATGCCCGAGGAGCAGCGAGCCGTAACCGCCGACGAGGTCGAGCACTTCAACTTCGCGATCCTGTTCGTCCCGATAATAAAGATGGCAGCCGGTGCCTCGTTCGTAGGACACGTCGAGCCGCAGCGTGTGCAGGAGCTGGCTGAGGCGCGGCTTGAAGTGCGTCTTCGGCCACGCCCGGTCCGCCGCCGCCGTTTCGTCATCCGCCATGGATCGTTCCCTATTCATGCTGATATGCTAGCTGACGAAGAAAGCGGCGTGCCAATACATTGCGATGGCACCGTCATTGACACAATCGATGATGTTTTGGACTCGTCGGGATTCCCCGCTGGCAGCTTCCGCACCCGTCCCGAGCTGCCGTCGAATTCCACCCAGTCGCCGTCCCGCAGCCACGTCGTCAGCCCGCTGATCGAGACGACGGCGGGCAGGCGCAGTTCGCGGGCGACGATGGCGGAATGGGAGAGCAGGCTGCCGCGCTCGACGAGCAGTCCGGCCGCCCCGGGAAAGAGCATGATCCAGCCGGGATCAGTGCGCTCGGCGACGAGGATTTCGCCGGGGCGCACGATCGATTGGGCGGGGTCCGTCACCAGGCAGATGCGGCCGCGGACGACGCCCGGACAGCAGCCGAGGCCGCGGCGTTCGGTGTCCTCCGCATCGCCGGCGTCGCCGCCGGCCACGGCGGCTTCGGCGATGGGCAGATGACGGGACGGGATGCCGCGGGTGGTGAAACGGTTGGGAAGGGGAGGCGACTGGCGGCAGGCTGCGAACTCGGCCTGGCGCAGCCCGGCCAGCTCGTGCAGCCGCACCGTCGTGGTCGTCCCGGAAACGAAGCCGAGCAGCTCCCCGACCTCGAGATAAAACACATCGCGGGCCTCATCGAGGTGCCCGTGGGCCTGCAGTTGTCGGCCCATCGCGAGGAAAATCCGGCGGACCCGGCCGAACAGCCGGGT
>Ga0335396_10004880_pt1 | contig 14207 bp, 12 predicted proteins | sample FRY02_FD_205743 | JGI IMG/M metagenome (GOLD analysis project Ga0335396, IMG submission 205743) | Freshwater microbial communities from Lake Fryxell liftoff mats and glacier meltwater in Antarctica - FRY-02 (spades assembly) (version 2) | ecosystem: Environmental > Aquatic > Freshwater > Ice >... | reverse complement strand
TAGCTGGTATATCCGGCGCAGCATAAATGAAGGAGGTGTAAATATGCATAAAGGATCAACAGCACCTGCACCTGTCTCAAAGCCAGTTGAAGGTAAGAAAGATTCCTCAAAGCCAGCAGGCAGCAAGGTTTATTTTGGAACCGTCTCAGCAGGCAAAAAGGGCAAGAAAGCAAAATAAGGTAATAAGTTTATTTGGGAAGGCGTACTGGATAATGGATAACAATAAACACGTTCCACGACCAGTACGCCCATCAGATTTTGCAGTTATCTTTATGGGTTTGATTCACAACATAGCCCAAATCACAGAGGCTTTCACATCAGAATTATTTGAACTATCAATCTACCACGCCAATAACCGCATTAAAACCGAAATTGCTATAGAAGATATGACTTTAGATTTAGAAACATTAAGGGAGACAGATGGCTGAGGTATTAAATCCGCTTGCGGGTCCATCAGGTCCTGGCAAATTTGCCACACGTACAGATAACTTACAATTAGGTTCAACCGCCTACGGCGAAGGTATTGAAACATCCGCTATTAAAGCAGGCGCTAAACTCTCTACCACGCCAGATGCTAGTAGAGTCTCAACTGCCGGGCCAACTCCTGCCCCACGTGGCGTTGGACTCTTTGAACAATCACAGCGTCCCAATGAAGATATATCAAGTGGCATTGATATTGGTCCGGGTGTTGGCTCTAGCGCCCTTATGATGAGTAAATCATCAGTTAAACTTTCAGATACCTTGGTAGCAATGCTTCCCTTTGACAATACAGGCGAGATAGCAATCCTTTACCAAGAAGCCCTTTCGCGGGGCGACTAAATGAGTCAGAACTTAAAATCGGCTGCCTTTGCTGCGCAACTTTCCCCTGAGCAAAAAGCCCAGATTGATAACTTTGTTAAGCAACAAAATGTCCACAAGGAACTCTTAAACCTTCCTCAAGGCGTTGCGAACAAGTCTTTCAACGCTAAGACTCCAGAAGAACAACAATCTTTAATTAAAACTTACGGAACCGAAGACCAACTAACTAAGCCTAATCGTGGTTGGATGGGAACCGCTTTACATTATGCGAAGAACTACAACCCTATTACTTTAGCTTTTAAGGGTTTCATCGAAGGCTCAGACTTATCTACAAGGGCTTTTCGTACATTGTCTATCGCTGGCGATCAGAACGTATCGCTATTTGGTAAAGGCAACGCTTGGGATATAGCAAACGACAATGGCGATAAGGTCTATAGCCCAAATCGTATTGACAAAGCAAAGACTTTATACGGCAATGACGCGATAACTGTAGCAATGCGTATCGCTAGTGGCGAACCAACCGCAGAAATCCTTGCATCAGTTACTGATTCTCAAAAGAAGTATGTAATGTTTGCTGACCCACTTAATAAGGTGATACCCGGCGTTACTGATATTGAACAAGAGCGAGCTTTATTTCAAGATGCACTTGAATTAGTTAAATCAGCCAAGTATTCACCCGGCAGATTCGTTGCCAATATCGTTGACAGAGTTACTCCAGGTAGTCTTGTCAACAACGGATTTATGTGGACTGCAATCTCTGGCGCAGTTGACACAGCCTATCGTCTCTTTGCAGACCCTACCGTTATCGGCGCAAAGATTCGCGGTATGTATATGTTTAGTAGATATGCCCTAGAAATTGTAACTGGTGGCACTGGTAAAGTCGCTGAGACTTTCGCTAAAACTAATGTAAAAGCATTTTGGGATGACTATGGACCGAAGTTAGATAATTACGCTAGGGTGCAGAAGTCAGGTACATCTAAGGAGCAAGCAATAGCCCGCAAGGAACTCAAAACCGTTGCACCTGAGTTTGGCACAGGAGTAATTAAGATACTTCAAAAGGCTGATGTTAAAGATGCTCGCAGCGCAGAGGCCTTCTTTCTTAATATAGATGATTCAGCAAAGATGTTCAAAGGCGCAGTTGGTCGCAGGCGCGTTCTTATGCCACGCTTAGACGGCCCTCGCAAAGCTCGTATTGCTATTGTTACGGGAACCAACACGGGCATTGCTGGTGTTAAAAGCGTTTTCAATTTAGACAAATTTGGACCAAGTATCCTCAACGACCTTATGGGCGCACCAGTTACAACAGATGGCATATTGAAACTCATATCGGATGAACCAACAAAATTTGGTGCTAAGATAAGAGATTTAACTGTATCAAAGGGTTGGCTCCGTTTACCAAGTGCTACAATAGCAATGCATCTTGATAAAGCAAAGGCTAAATTTTCTATTGCACCATTGTTTAAGAATGATAGATTTGATGTAACGGCAAAAGATGCAGGCGACAAGATTTATCAATCGGCTCGTATGATAATGACAGAGTTAGATGCAAGAATGTTTAGAGAAGCATTTGAATCAACTGACGATGTTGGTAAACGTAAAGAAATCTTTAAGGGCATTTGGAATACAGTCTTTGAAGCGCGTGGTCTAAACTTCACAGAATCTGGTAGAAAGATTATTTCTCGCTTTAACGGCGATGATTCAGGGCGATTTGCAGTTGCAGGTGAAAGACGCAATATTGGCGCTTTACCAAGTGATTTTAACCCTACTATGACAGCGCCTAGCCTAGCAGATATTGATATTGCTGCCTCTCGCGCTGGAATTATTGACCGTATGATGGGTCAAGCCAATAAAGAGTGGGTAAATAAGATGACTGGCGTTTGGTCATATCTTACTCTAGCAGGATACCGCTACGCTATTCGTAATGCTGGTGAAGACCTTATGGTTCACCTTGCTATCGGTGGTTCTCCTTGGGGTATTGTTACGAACCGTCAGATTGCAACTCGTCTAAATACCGCACAACAAGGCCTGCAATTTGCAGGTGGACCAATGGCAACTGCGAAAACCGCCCTTGCCGATGCGAACAAGTTAGCGGCATCTGCTACTACACCAGCCAGTAAAGCAGCGGCAACCGCTGCACAAGTTGTAGCAAAGAAGAAATTTAGAACTGCATCAAAAAAAGCGTTCTTTGCATCAGATAGTCCACTCGGCTTAGCACTTCGCTTTGCTAACAGAAAAGAAGCGCATAGATACGCCGACCAATTTATGGCACTAGATGATATACACAAAACTGCCAACACAGATATTATTAAATTAAAAGGAGAATTAAAGTTAGCAACGGATGACGTTACTAAAGCATCTATCGCTACTAAAATTGCTAATCTAAGAGAGACAATCGAGGGTGGAATAGTAGGACAAACTCGGCGTATTATGGCAACGGCTCTTACAGAAGGTCGCGTTAACCGCTGGCGTGGGGCTGTTGGTCTTAAACCGATGAACAAGAAAGACGCAGATGTTATTGCTGAGCACCTAATATACGGAAACCTTGAAAATACTTTAGCCGAAGTTTCAGAAAGCGCGATAAACAATGGAACGCTCGGCTCAAGTTATCTAACTCTTGCAACAAACTTTGTACGCAAACACGGTAAGTCCGAACCATTGGTTATCAATACACCTACCACAAAGAACTTCCGCGTTGATAGTAAAAAAGACATTGATGCAATAAACGTTTCATCACGGTCCGAAGAATCACTACTTACTTGGGCTGCGCGTATAGGTTATGTATCCAATGACGATCTTGGTCGTATTGTCGTTGCTAACCTTAATGATGAGAAATTAGCAATAATCAAGATTAAACAATATATGAATGACAACCCAAACTTCCGCAAAGATGCCCGTATGGAAGCTGAGGGAGTTGGCGAGCAGGAACACGCTGAAATCGTTTTTGCTCGCATTAGAGAAGTATTTGAAACACGGCGACCGTTAGTAGATGGCAAGAGACCACTAAATAATGAACTACTTAATAAGATTCGCTCTATAGATGATAAGACAGGCGAGATGGTTGTATCAGGGCGGTTATCACTTGATGACCTTCCACAAGACTCTATGGATATACCAGAACAGGTACTTGGTCTAACGCTAATACCGGTATCTGAGGGCAATATGACTGCATCGTTGATGAACAGAGGTTGGACTTGGCTCGGGCTTTCAAACGCTCGCCTCTCACGTCAGCCTATGGTATTTAACGAGATACTCGAACTACGCAAGCAAATGCGCGTATCTGGCTTTGAAGCAAAATACCTTGCGTCTTTTACATCCAAACTAGATAACCCAACACCTGCCAAACTTGCTCAAGCCACAGCCTTCGCCAAGCGTGAGTTCGCACAACTCGTTGAAGAGCGTGCAGTATCACAAATATTACAATATGTGGATAATCCACTTGTACGTACACAATTAGCCTTTGGTGCGCGTAACTTTGCACGGTTCTATCGTGCTACCGAAGACTTCTATCGTAGAGTTTACAGAACAGTACGCTACAACCCAATGGCTATTCGTAAAGCAGCATTGACTTATGAAGGAATTACTCACGGTGGGTTCATCCAAAAGGATGACCAAGGCGAGGCATACTTCGTATATCCAGCCGTTGAACCAGTATATCGCGTAATACAAGCAGCAATGACTGCTCTTGGAGTTCCAGCAGAGTTTAAGGTTCCCTTTCCAGTACAGTTCGGCGCACAGGTTAAAATGCTCACACCATCTCTAAACCAAGATTCAATTATTCCAACATTTAGTGGACCGCTATCTGGTATCTCAATGAAGGTAATCACTAACCTAATTGGTTGGAAGTTTGATGGAACTGCTGACAATATCACCCAAATGACAATGGGTAAATATGCAGTGGACCAACCGTTTGTATCGGCTTTCCTACCAGCCCACGTCAATCGTTTGCTTGCAGCAATGGATGAAGGCGACAGAGACGGTCAATACGCTAGTGCTTGGCGCAAGAGCGTAACATATCTTGAAGCAGGCGGTCACGGACTTCCAAAGAATCTTGATGCAGATGGAAACCTAATACCAAATACACCAGCCGAATTAGAAGAATACCGTCTCAAGATTAAGAATACTACGTTGGCTATTCTCGGTACTCGGTTTTTTTATAGCTTCTTCGCACCAGCATCACCTCAAGTACAACTAAAAGCAGATATGGCTACTTGGGTTAAAGATAATGGCTCAGCCAACTTCAAGCAAGTTTTCAATAAATTGACCGACCAATACGCAGGCGACTACGACAAGGCTATGGCTAGATGGATAGAACTATTCCCTAATGAACTCCCATTTACCGTCTCTGAATCTGAAAGAAAGACCGTTGCTGTACTTAGATATGCAGAAGAGTCTGGCACTTTTGTAGAGAATAATCAGGATTTATTTAAGCAATACCCACAAGGCGCAGCCTTCCTTATTCCACACAAGTCAGGCTTTTCTTGGGATGCTTACAAGACTATGACCAAGATGGGCTTAAAGGGCAATAAGACTGTTGATGAATATCTGCGTGATGTACAAACCGCAGCAGACTTGCAGACTTATTACGCAAAGAAGAATGATTATGAAAAAGGTCTTGGGGATATGTTTGGCGATTCCCAACGTTCTGCTGCCCGTAAAGAGTTTACCGAATGGGCTACCTTATTCAAACTCAGCCGACCATTATTGCAAATTGAGTTAGCCGAAGGTGGCAAGAAGGCAGTAGCAAGAATTCAGGCTATTGACGATCTACGCAGGATGCTTAGCGATTCCAAGTTCAAAAACGTTCGTGGGCCAACACAGAGAATCCTTAACGAGATGCTGGGTTTGTATGATTCTTACAAGGAAAAGCGTCTCCGATTGGAAGAAAGAACTGGAAATAGTGATTTTATTTCAAGGATGAAGGATGACTTAATCATCAAACTGCGCAAACTTTCTGAATCAAATGAAAATACTAAGAGTGCTTACTTCACATTATTCTCGTCTTTGTTAGGAGACACAAATGGCTGAAAACCCGTTATTTTTCCCGACATCTGTACCTGCGCCAGCAGAAACATACGAAGCATTTTTACAACGCTATCTGGCAATTTCCAAAGTAGCTCCTGATGAATTTCTTAAAGTTGTCAAAGGGCTTAAAGCTGGTGGGTTTTATAAGGGTAAAGTAACTAAGAGGTTTACTCGAGATTTTATAAGTGCCATAGCCGAACTCGACTCTGAAATCGAAGATTTAGCTAAACTTGAACCCGAATCCCCTTTAGTAACTCGTGAAAATTATATTGCTGGTATTGCCCCTGGCGATGGCGGAACTGGTGCACGCCGTAACCAGAACCAAACTTATATCTATAGCGCAACCCAAGCAGCCAAGGTATTAGATGCCGTCTCAGAGGACTTGCTCGGTAGGAAACTAACTAAATCAGAGAAGAAGAAATATACTTCCCTTATTACCGCAGCCCAACGCAAGAACCCTACAAGGCAAACAGGTCTTGGCACTGGCGACCAAACTACTCAAGGACCACTAGATGCAGAACAGTTTGCAACCGAGAAACTTGCTGGTACTGGCGAGGCTAAACAAAAGCGTACTACTGATGCTCATTCAATGTTGACGGAAATGTTAGGCGGTCTGCGATGAGTTTAGAATCGGCTAAGGCTGACAAAGCAGCAGCAGAAAAAGAAGCATCAAAATATAGTAGGACTGAGCTTGATTTACTCCAAGGTCAAGCAGTACTTCTTGAAAAACAAATTGTAGCCTTTAAGTCTGGCGACCCAAGGCGTATTATATCAACCGTTAAATTAAAAACACTTAGAGGTAAAATTTCAACCTTTAAGGCTGCAAGTGACAAGGCATCATCTAGGTTAAGAAAAGCAGACCAGCGACTACAAGATACTATAAAACTTGGTAAATTGGAACAGAAACAACGCGATGATAAAGATACAGGTAAAGTCAATACCGAAACAGACTCTGCTATAACTGTATTAAAAAAGAAAGCCAAGTCTCCTGCCAAGGTAGCGATACCCGATGTTGTAAAAACACCAGAGGTTGTAACACCTGAGGTTACTACACCAAAGGTTGTAACAACACCAAAGGTAGTTGACCCACTAAAGGTTGTAACACCGCCAGATAAGACCGAAAAGGAAACACCAGAACAAAAGAAGCAACGTCTCCAAGATAAAAAGGACGCTGGTCTTGCTGGTCTTGCTGCGGACCAAGACTTTGGTTTATCAGAATCTGTATTCGATAATGTTGATAGTTTGGGTGCTCTATTAAAGCGTTATCAAGACGAAGAGTGGACCCTAGTTAGGCTTAAAGCAGAAGTTGGCAGAGACCCTTGGTTTCTGCGTAATTCTGCTGAAATTAAAAATCGTTATGTTCAGTTCTATAACTTTCAGAACTTAGTAGCAACAGGTCAGGCCGATGGTACAAGCGATTATGAAAAGCAAATCGCTACTATCACAGAAAAACTTGCAGCCAAGTCTCGCCTAATGGGTTCGGGTGCAGCGTCAGACCCTACTGCTCTTAAATTAGCAGCAGAAAGACTTTACATTACCAATATGAGCGAAGACGACGCTTGGGTAACAAAAGAACTAGCGAAGTCTATCAGGCGCATTGGGTCAACATTAGGCGGCACACCTACCCAAGATTTCAGTGGTGAAGCATTAGCGAACTATCAAAAACTTCAAGCCACCGCTAAAGCAAACGGTTTATCGCTTAAAGATATTATTCCGGGTGCAAAAGACGAAGCAACAATTTTACAAGGTCTTGCTACTGGTTTATTAAATATGGGTCGTATTGAACAAGATGCTCGTAATCTTGCAGCGCAGGGGCAGCCACAATATGTACGCGATCTATTAGGACAAGGGTACGACCTAGAGGATGTCTTTGCCCCATACCGAAAGATTATGGCTTCATCGTTGGAACTTAACCCAGATGAAATTGACTTAAACGATTCGGTACTTAGAACTGCCATTACAGATAAAGGCGATATGAATATCTATGACTTCAAGAAATCACTTCGCAACGATAATCGTTGGCAGTACACGCAACAAGCACACCAAGATGTTTCTACTGCTGCACTAGGAGTCCTTCGTGACTTCGGATTTCAGGGGTAAATGATGGCAAGAGTAAAAACTGCGCGTACCGCTGCACAAGTCACCGCTGACCGTTTGGCAACATCGGCACTGGCACAGAAGGCCGCTAAATCAACAGCGGCACTACAGAGTTTAACAGCAAAGGGTGGTATACTTGGTACACAACCAGTAGTACAGCCTGTAGCACCAGTAGTACAGCCTGTAGCACCTAGTGGTAAAAAGGTAGTCTCAACTTATACCGACCAAGCCACAGGTAATGTCTATAAGGTGTTTGATGATGGTTCACCAAATGAGTTAATTAGCAAAGGAACAGTTGCCCTAAATGCTAAGGTAGATGCAGATAAAATTATTGCAGAAAAACTAGCCGAGCGCCAGTCAGCCTACGATTTATTAAAATCACAATTTGACCAGTTCGGCTTAGGCGCTTTAGTAGAAGACTTAAAAGGTTTAATTTTAAAAGATGTAGCACCAGCACAGTTCACACTTGAACTACGTGCAAGCGAAGCATATCAAGACCGTTTTGCAGCCAATAAGACACGAGTTAATAAAGGACTTCGTGCAATATCTGAGGCTGAATATATTAAAATAGAAGACCAATACCAAAGCGTTATTCGTAACTATGGCTTACCAGCATCTTACTCCGAGCGTGGACTGCACGGGCGCCAAGAAGGTTTTGAGCAGTTTATTGGTAACGATATAAGTTCAACTGAATTAGAAGATAGAATTATAGCAGGAAAGAGTCGCGTATTAAATGCCGACGCTGGAACCCTAAAAGCCCTTAAAGATTTCTATCCTGATATTAGAGATGGGGATATTTTAGCCTACGTACTAGACCCAATTAAGGGTCTTAAAGACATTCAACGCAAAGTCACCGCCATAGAAATTAGTGGCGCAGCCATTACTGCTGGATTAGAAACCAGTGCAGAACGTGCAATGTCCCTTGAAAAGTCTGGCGTAGATAAGCAGTCGGCACAGGCTGGCTTCCAAGCGATAGGCGAAATCCTACCACGCGCACAGCAACTTTCATCTGTATTCAAACAAGACCCTTTCACTCAAGCAACAGCAGAGTCTGAGGTGTTTGGACTTACTGGACAAAGCGCTGCCGCTAAGAAGCGCAGGAAACTAACAGACCTTGAGCAGACAGAGTTTGCTAAACAATCCGGAGTAACGAGAGGTTCTTTAAGTAGAAGTTCCGCCGGACAGATATAAATAAACCTGCCACTAGAACTACAGGCCTAGTGGAGCGACATCAATACCTGGAGTTGAAGCCATACCGTTTCCCCAAACGGCTATGAGGTCAGCGCAAATCTAATAGATAAGGGAGATGGACTATGTCCAATTATGACTACGAGGATGACAATGAAGACTTCGAAGAAGATACTTCTAGTAATGACCTTGTAAAGCAACTGCGTAAAGCCAATAAGGGTAAGGATAAAGAACTCGCTGAACTTCGTTCACAGTTTGAAACCTTAAACAAAGGTCAACGCGATAGAACTATCAAGGAAACCCTCGAAAGTCGCGGAGTAAATCCAAAGATTTCCAAGTTTATTCCGCAGGACATTGACCCAAATGATGAGTCCGTGTCTAAATGGCTCGAAGACAATGCCGAAGTTTTCGGTCTTGAACTTGAGCAAAACCAGTCAAAACCTATTACTAATCCAACCGAAATAGCGGCGTATAAAAGAATGACGAACACTGCTGATTTGGGTGCTTCACCCGAAAATAGCGCAGACTTAATGCAACGCATTCTTAATACAAAAACTAAAGAAGAACTGGATGACCTAATTAGGAATAACCCTGGACTCTAATCCACTTCTAATGAAAGGTATCACCTAAATGGCAGTTCCAGAAGCAACCTTAACCAGTGCTTCGACAGTCAGCAACCTCGTACAAACAGCATACGATCAGTATGTAAGAATGGGTCTTCGCACCATTCCTGTTATGCGTGCACTTGCAGATGTCAAGCCAGTACAACAGGCGATGCCCGGCTCAGCAGTCGTGTTCTCTATCTATTCGGACCTTGCGCTCGCAACGACCACATTGACAGAAACATCTGATGTCGCCGGTATCGCTCTAGGTAACCCATCACAGGTTACTGTAACACTTATTGAAAAAGGCTCAGCCGTAACAACTACAAAGAAGTTGAACTTAACTAACTTCAATGATGTTGATTCAGCTCTAGCCGACATCATCACATACAATGCTGCTGACAGCATTGACAACGTAGTTGGTAACGTTCTCGTTGCTGGCACAAACGTTGACTATGCAGGTGCTTCAACAACATCTGCAACAGTTCTTTCCACCCACGTACTGACAGTTGCGGCTATCCGCGATGCAGTTGTGTCACTCCGCGTAGCAAAGGCTTTGCCTCGTATGGGCGAACTCTATGTTGCATACTTACACCCTCGCCAATCAGCCGACCTTCGTGCTGAAAGCGGTACTGGTGGCTTCCAAGAACTTACTAAGTATGTGGAACGAACATCGTTCGTTGCAGGTGCAGTAGGAGTTATTGAAGGTGCAATGGTTATTGAGACACCACGCGTTCTCAATGGTCTGAAATTGGCTGCTGGTGTTACCACATCAACAACAATTACAAACGTAGCACTTACAACTAACGTTGTAACTATCACTACAGCCGTAGCACACGGACTTGGTGTAAACCAAATCGTTGCCGTTGCTGCCGTTACAGCCACATCTGTTAACAGCACTGCTGCAACAGTTGCATCTGTTCCATCGTCCACAACTTTCACCTACTCTTTGACAGCAAGCAACGTAACATCTGCTGCTGACACAGGTACTGTGACATTCACCAACAACTACCGCGCAATTCTTGCTGGTCGTGAGGCTCTTGCCGAAGCGGTTGGACAAGATGTATCGGTTGTTATCGGTCCAGAAATTGACGCTCTGCGTCGTTTCCGTACTATCGGTTGGTACTACTTGGGAGGCTTTGCACGCCTTCGTGAGGCTGCACTCTATCGTATTGAGAGCGCAGCAACTAACGGATAGTTTTCCGTATTGCTCGGTGAGAGGTGGGGAAACCTGCCTCTCATCACTAGAAGGGATTATATGACATACACATTAGTAACACCGTACCAGTGGCAGACTTGGGGAGCAAACCCGCCAACCACTAAGTATGCTCGCCTTGCTCAACGTCCGATAACTGGTGGAACTATTAGTGGCAACATTGCGCCTTATCTGACCGATATTCCTAGAGGCGAAACTCTTATCGTTAACGGAACTACAGTCACTAAAGAACAGTTCCCAAATCAGGATACCTTAGCAGCAGCAAGTTATTACTTCCTCGGTGGACACGAGTACACCATTAGCGATACTCAGGCTCAAGTTCTAATTGATGCTGGCTATTCAAGTTTGTTGACAAATATATGAGCTGTTCAATTTCTTGCAAGACTCAAGACCACGAAACCTACGGTGATTGCCTACAGTCAAAGGGTCTTGGCTTTGTCGGCGTATCTCCAACTAGAGATGGTTGGGACCAAACCAAGGTCAAAGCAGATAACAAAGAATTAAATGACTACTGGGCTGCAACTAAGGCTGGCATTGAGCCACGCTCTACCAAGCAATTTGATATAGATGCAGCCGTAAAACTTTCCAATGAGGCTGGTAAGGCTTTCAACGGTATCACAATGGCGTTCAAGGACTAAGGAGCAACTATGGCACTGGGTGTATATGGCACAACACTATCAAGTGAACTAAATCGTCTAGCCAATGGTGGCACTTATAGAGTGCCATCAGCAATGGTGGGAGAAGCATTGGCTGCACGCCAATGGGCGGTAGAACGTTCAGTTACTACTGCCTTAACAGATACAGTGGGGGTGCTAAATGAAATTGCGAGTAGGACTGGTAGCAACCGTCTTGACTTTAACGGCGTATGTAACGATATCGCTAGTACTTCTGGGCTACCTGCTGCCGAAGCTCTTAGAAGGGTCTCAACTTGACCACAACACTTGCTAATTTAATAGACGAAGTTCTAATGAATTTGGCCGGCTATACTTACCAGCAAGACCGTTCAACCCACCTTACTGCTGAAATAACCGCCAATGCAACATCACTTAGTCTTGCATCTACCGACAGCGTTGGTAAGGGTATCATCGAAATCGGCGATGAACTAATTTGGGTGAACTCCTATGACAGGCTCGGTAACACAGCAACTGTTGCACCTTATGGACGTGGCTACCTTGGTACAACGGCTGCAACTGCAGTAACCAATGCCAAGGTAACCATCAGCCCAACCTTCCCACGCTTTGCTATCAACCGCGCAGTCAATGACACCATCAACGCTATCGGTGCTCAACTGCCAGCGTTAAAGACAACCAGTTTTACATCTAACTCAGCCGTTAGCACTTATGCTTTCGGTAACTTAAATATCAAATCTATCGTCTCAATTTCTTATCAGGATGTTGGTCCGTCTAAGGCTTGGCAACCAATTAGGGCTTGGAGTTTTGACTCCAACGCAAACTACACAGGCTTTGCTACTTACGACGATACAGGCGTGGCATCAGTTTCTAGCGATAAAGTTCAAACGATAACTATCAATGGTAACTTCCTATCGGGTAGAACTGTTCAAGTTGTTTACTATGGCACTCCTACCGCTTTCACTGCCACTTCACAAGTATTTACCACACAGACTGGGCTAAGTGCAAGCGTCAAGGATGTAGTCATCTACGGCGCAATCTACCGCTTACTTGCCTTCTTAGACCCTGCCAAGGCTGCAATGGTTAGTCCACAGGCTGATGAGACAGATAGCAAGCGCCCATTTGGTTCATCCATCTCAGTTACTAAACAAATCTACGCTCTCTTCCAACAGCGCCTTAACGAAGAGATTAGAAATCAACAGGCACAGAACACTATTCGCGTTCATTATGTATAACCGAAGGATAACAAATGGTAACTAGACTATTTTCATCAAGGTCGCAACAGACAACCTTAACGGGTGCGCTAACGGCAGCGGCTACCACTATGTCGGTTGCCAGTGGCGCAAACGTTATGGGTGGCAAGACACCGAGTGGTAGTACCACTTACGAACTTACCATTGACCCTGATACCGCATTAGAGGAAATTGTCTATGTAAAAGACTACGCATCTGGCGATACGCTAACTATTGTTCGTGGTGTTGCCGGCTCTGGTATTTATGCCACAACTGGCGTGGCACACTCTGCTGGTGCCCAAGTGCGCCATCAACTGATTGGTCCCGATCTAAGTGCAGCCAACCTGCACGCCGAGTCAACAGGTGCAAGCACCTACAACGCTGGTGAAGATGACACAGTTCATACAACTCACGGTAGGTCTAGCGAACTTGTCGGCATATCCGACTCTCAGACTTTAACGAATAAGACCATCGTTGCTGGAAGTAACACTATCTCTGGCATTACCAGCGCAATGATTACTGATGCCACAATAGTTAACGCTGACATCAGCGCATCGGCGGCGATTGCCTATAGCAAACTTGCTTTAACTGGGGCTATTGTCTCAGGTGATATTGTTGACGGTACAATCGTCAATGCTGATATTAATGCTTCTGCTGGTATTGTAGATACTAAGTTAGCAACTATTGCTACTCCTCTTAAGGTATCTAATTCAGCCACAACTGCTGCTAGTGCAAATACAGCTAGTGCGATTGTAGCCAGAGATGCTTCTGGTAACTTCACTGCTGGTACAGTAACTGCAGCCTTGACAGGTAACGTAACAGGTACAGTCTCTGGTAATGCTGGCACAGTAACCAATGGTGTCTATACAACCGACACGGGAACCGTTACTAGTGCAATGATTGCCGACGCAACTATCGTCAACGCTGACCTGTCTGCATCTGCTGGTATTGCTTACAGCAAGTTAAGCCTGAATGCTACTATCACTTCTGCAGACCTTGTTGATGGAACTATTGTTGCTGCTGATATTGCTAATGGAACTATTACTGCCGCTAAGATGGTCTCTGACCCTTATGCTAGGGCTAACCATACTGGTACACAGTTGGCTTCAACTGTCTCTGATTTTGATACACAGGTACAACTATCGCGTCTAGACCAGATGGCAGCACCTACGGGTTCTGTCCCTCTTAACACACAGAAAATTACAGGTCTATTAGACCCTACCCTTGCACAAGATGCTTCAACTAAAGCTTATGTAGATGCACAGATTACCGCCCTTGTAGGTGGTGCTGCTGGCACTCTAGACACACTCGGTGAGATTGCTACTGCTATATCTTCTGGTGGCTCAGTTATCAATACGCTGGTTCTAAAGGCTGGCGACACTATGACTGGCGCTCTAACACTCTCTGGTGCCCCTACAGTAGG
>Ga0335396_10004879_pt1 | contig 14208 bp, 14 predicted proteins | sample FRY02_FD_205743 | JGI IMG/M metagenome (GOLD analysis project Ga0335396, IMG submission 205743) | Freshwater microbial communities from Lake Fryxell liftoff mats and glacier meltwater in Antarctica - FRY-02 (spades assembly) (version 2) | ecosystem: Environmental > Aquatic > Freshwater > Ice >... | reverse complement strand
ATCTGGCGATTACTAAACTTGAAATCGAAAAGTCGCGTGATCACGAAGAGTGAAGTTCTTGTAGTCATTCCTGCGTTTAACGAAGAGGCGACGGTTGCGCAAGTGATTGGCGGTGTCCAAGCAGAGGGTTTCGCTGTCGTCGTCGTCGATGACGGCTCAACAGATGCGACGGCTGCACTCTCTCGAGGCGCGGGGGCAGACGTATTGTCCTTGCCGCTCAATGCTGGCGTTGGTGGGGCATTGCATACAGGTTTTCGATTCGCCGTTGCGCACGGTTACAGAGCAGTTATCCAGTGCGACGCCGACGGTCAGCATCCGTCGAAGCACCTAACGGATTTGCTTGATGCGGCGAATCATTACGACGCCGACGTGGTAATCGGCAGCAGGTTTAAATCCGCCGCGAAGTCCATGGAGATCAGCGCAACCCGTAAATTGGCAATGAACTGGCTCGCGATTATTGCCTCATATGCAACTAAGCACAAGATCACAGATGCAACGTCGGGTTTTCGAATCATCACACAGCCGTTGCTTGGCGAATTTGTGGAGTCATTTCCGACCTACTATCTCGGCGATACATTCGAGGCCGTCGTGGTCGCAGGTCGAGCGGGCTACAAGGTAATTGAAATCGGCGCAACGATTGCCCCACGCGTGAACGGCTCATCAACGTCGACGTCGGCCCGCTCGGTAGGTCTGATCGCCAAATCGTTATTCGTTGTTGTATTTGGCTTGCACTTCAGAATTGCAGAAAAGAATTACACACCAACCTGAGATCCAATAGAGATCACATGTCTGAATGAGGTTCCCCAAGGAAGGTAGACGGTGAATTCAACCGGTCGACCGAACCAAACCCATGTTGTTGCACTGGTCGACGACCACTTGGACCCGGACAGTGTGCTTCACAGCAACAAACGCATCGTGGTCCAGTGACGCTCCGATTTCGTCTGCAATCTGAAAGTAGGCCAGTCAATCTACTTCCGTTAAACCTACTGTAGGTACTAGGCCAACATAACCTTCGCTGATTACCGCTATCGACATGTTAATCCAGTCTGTGTTGCTCTCATGTTAGAACCCAATTCTACTCGTGACAGGAATGTCACTTCGTGAATTTCGAAGATCGACGTGAAAGTCGCTTACCTGCGTACAGGATTGCCTGTCTAATCGACCATTCCCACAATATGGATAGCGCTTTCAACATTGAGGGTAAACTCTGTCGTCGAATTGTGCTGGCTTCTGAAACCGAACCAGCTCTACTACCCACTGACAGCGAGCCGTCGTGCCAGCGAAATGATGCAAGCACATGTGGTGTGTAATGCAAGCGACCTACCCTCGATAGTTTGATGAGCAGGTCGAGGTCAAACGCCCATTTATAGATGGGGTTCAGCCCACCAACTTGGTTATAAGAACTGCGACGGAAGAGCGACCCTGGCTGTGGAATAAGTTGTGGCCCAAATCGCATCAAGTATTTGGCATAGCTGCCCGAGTGATTTACCCAGAGTTCCTCGCCCCTAGGTCCGATGTATCTGCATCCTCCATATACGAGAACCGTATTCTGATGCGTGTCAAGATATTCGACTGCAATTCGAAGGGTGTCAGAAACCAGAAGGTCATCGTCGCCAAGCCAGTTCACATATACCACCGAATTTGGTAGTGACTCGATTCCTAAATTAATTGCACAACTTAAACCGCCGCCAGGATCGACAACGATCGAGTCGAAGAGCATGGAGTCCACATTTAATTGAATGTGGGTAGGATCTGGAGCGACAATAGCGATGTGGCAATTGTCAACTTTCCTAATTGATGTGAGCGATTCGATCAAATACTCGAGTCGTGTCCCAAGGGTGGGCACGACAATACCGACTCGGTACTGTCGTCGATCCGACGAGTACTCAATTAAATTGGGGCTTTCAGGTAGAGACATGGATCACACCCTGTTCCTCGTTGCGCATTAATAGCAACAGAGGCATGGTCAACAGATTGCGGATAGCTAACTGGACCATTCAGATCTCAACTCGCGAAATTCGTTGAGTATTTCTCTGATCACCACGCCGATATTTTCATGTTGAGTCAGCATTTCTATACGCGCTGGTTTTGGTTCAGCAACCAAATCTTCTATTGCGGTAGCCCAAGAACCAACGGATTCACTTTCAATAACAGTTATGTAGTCGTTTATCAGTGCAGGGTCATGGTGTACCGGACTTATCAATGACGGTGTTCCAAGGAGTGCTGCTTCAAGTGGAGGAAGATTTGATGGTCCAAGCGCGCTTGGAAATACCAGAGCCCTGGCATCGCGAATCAAGTTCTGCAATTCCTCGGCGGTTACAAATCCCAAAAAATGGACACGATCACTTACCCCGAGTCGTTCTACCTCAGCCTTGATGTGGGTTTCGTTTCCTTTATCGCTCCCCGTGAGCACAAGATGCACATCATTTCGGGATCTGGTTGCTTGAGAAAATGCACGCACCAACAAAATATGTCGTTTGTGTGGCCAGAATTGTGCAGGATAAATCAAGTACTGCGACCCAAACTTACAAGAATCAAGTTTCTGAGCATCTGAATTTGGCGCCGATTGAATATTAAAAATCAGTCCAATCGCTCGAGTTCGTTCTGGTAGCACTCCATATACTTGCTCAATACGTTTTGCCGTATGCTCCGTGTCAACTATTACCCGAAATGACTTAGGTAAAACACCTTTAAAATACAATTCCCGCTCTTCGTAGTGTCGGTCACCGGTGATCTCAATAAATTCAGGCAGGTCACGATGTCCCAAGTCCCAGACAGTGTTGATCATCGGGGTATCAACTAGATCCAATGAAAGTGGATTTGGGGAGAGAAAGTATGCAAGGTGGATACCAGCTCTGCGCATTTTTTTCTCAAGACCTCCGTAACGTAATCCCACTCTCTTCAATAACGCATACCCGGCAAGAGAGTGGCGAACATTCAAGAGGAAAAGTGCAAACAAACCATTTCGATAGGTCTGAATTGACAACGTAGGAAATTGTTTTTGGAAACCTGACTCAAGGTTTTTGGGGCAGAAAATGACAAAATCTGTTCCTTGTGGTTTGGAATCCAGCAAGGCCGAAATAACGCCGCGTTCATACTGATGGGCGCCACCACCAGTCGGGTCAGTTAGAGCTATCAGCGCGACACGGATTTCGAAAGCGACGCTCATTGCTCTTGTTGGGACGGGGTTTTTGTGAGTGCGAGCCATCCGTACCAACTACTACTTTGAACTTGACCCTCTCGCGACATCCATGCGCCTGAATCAGCCACAATAAGGTTTGACTGCTTTGCCGCCAGTGAAAGCTCAGAAAGCGTATACGCGCGCATCCGGTGAGATTCAGTGAAGTGTTCAAAGTGATTGGCTGATGAATTAGTACTTTCGACAAACACATCCATCTCTATATCCACTATCCCGGTGAGCCGATCACACGACGGAGAACTAATGCGAATAACCTTGGTTTCATGGTTCCTCCGTTTTGTGATTCGAGTAACGGGTGGATCGAGATCCCACGCAGCACGGTGCCAGAAGTCGATTACGCACACCCCTTCTTCGGCCAAATGAAGAGAAATTGTCTCAAACATCGCTAACAGTTCGTCTTCTGTTGTTTGATAACTCAGCACGTGAAATAGCGAATAGACAAGGTCAAATTGCTCACTAAGGCGAGCGTCACCAATAGACGAATTCACAAAGCGCGCATGCGGAATACTCCGCTTTCCGGCTGTTTCAAGCATTGGCTTACTCAAATCAACCCCAACCTTCAACACATCATTATCGAAATGCGAAAGATGTAGTCCGGAGCCACAACCTAGGTCAAGAACGCTATTCGGATTCTGCAAACCCCCAGAGACATCCGACCAAATCTTAAGCATAAAGGCAACCTCATCTTCATATGGCTTGCCTTCATTGAGGAGGTCGTATGCCTCGGCGTAACTTTGAGTGAAGTTCATAGGCCCCTTAAAATTTTCGAAACATGATTAATAACATGTTCTGTGTCTGCTTCAGACTGTCCTAGTCCATTTGGTATATAGAAACCTGAACGTCCTAAGTATTCCGATACAGGAAGGTTTGGTTGCTCGTCTAGGCCAAACTTCTCTAGGACGGGTTGCTTATGGAGGGGCCAGAAAAATGGTCGAGTTCCGACGCCAGATTCTGCGAGCCTGTTTTGGACTATTTCACGTCTTTCTAGACCTCCATCTTTAAGTACGATGCCAAAAACCCAATAGTCATTAGTCGCATAATCAGTCTTAAGGCATGGAAGCTGAATACCTGGGATACCCGAAAATGCTTCTTGGTATAACCCGCCTAATCTTCTACGTGAGGCAAGAATGGATTCGATTCTTCCCAACTGAGACGACCCAAGTGCGCACTGGAGCGACGACATACGAAGGTTCCAACCTAAATCATGATGAACAAATCTACGGTCAGCTTCAAAAGTCAGATTTCGAAAGTATCGAATTCGTGCAGCGAGAACATCATCATTCGTGACAACCATTCCACCTTCGCCAGTTGTGATGTTCTTATTGGCATAGAAACTGAAGGTGCTTACAAGACCAAATGATCCACAACGTTTTCCTTTGTAAATCAATCCATGTGATTCGGCGGCATCTTCAATAATTGGAATATTATTTTTTTCAGCCAAATCAATTATGGGATCAAGGTCCGATGGAAGTCCATAAGTGTGTACGACCAGTATTGCTTTAGTCCGAGACGAAATTTTTTCGTTAATTGAGGCACTGTTCATGTTCCAAGTGTCCGGGTCAGCGTCCACAAAAATTGGTGTAGCTCCAGCACGCAAAATTTGTGATACACAGGAAATTATGGCAAATGAAGGCAGTATCACTTCATCTCCTGGCCCAATCTGTAATGCATGAATGACAATTTCGATAGCTGCGGTTCCATTAGTTACCGAAATTCCGTGCTTTCGATCACAAAATGCAGCGAAGGATTCTTCAAATTGGCCCACAACTGGTCCGTCGCCAGAAACCCAACCATCCCGAAGTGCGCTACTTACAGCCGCCACATCGCTTTCATCAATCAAAGGGATATTTACAGGTACATTACGCATTACTCAGAAGGTCCATCAATCAATCGAATCTCGTGCGGCTCTGGAGTAAAACGGGTTTTATCTCGACCCTCGGCAAAGGGCCCCTGCTTAATTTCGATCATGTCAATATCTTCAAGCACCTCGAAACCGTGTCCACCCGTGTTCAGCAACATCAGGTCTCCTGGACCTAAAATCGCACTAGAAATATAAACGCGGTCAGACTCATAAAAATCAACCCGAATACGACCTCGTCGAATGATCAAAACTTCTTGAGTGCCTATTAAGGTTCGTGAAATCGGCTCATGGATGTGTGCCTGAATGACCTCGCCTGCAGGGCGATTCATGTAGGCAACCTGTTGACCGAACGAATCGGGAGTCAGAAAATCAATCGAACTCGGAGAGTAAGAAGCTCGCACTATAAGGGCAAGATGATTGCTTAGATGGCCAAAAATCCACACGACATCACGGCTACTTTGGTTCACAATATAAGTTTAGAACAATTATCTGAACTTTTGTTATTGAATTCTCCTGCACGAATCCGATTCGATGACTGGTTTAATTCCATACGGATACGGTTTAGGCGGCACTAGTGTGAATAACATGTCGAAATTGTATGAATCAGCCGAAAAAGCGAAAAAAAAATTTGAACGTTTAGACATCGCCACTCGATTAACCAGGAACCCAAATTATTCGATCAGTTTTCTTTTCATTCAAAAAACAAGAATTATTGCGGTCTATTTACTTTTCACATTGATCAGTATTCGATCATTGCGAAAATCGAAGCAGATAACACGATCTCAAAAAAATATTGGAAAAGGCATGGATGCGTTAGTCATCGCTGGTGGTCCATCAGCCTTGAGAATCAATTTAAAAGAGATTAAAGAAGACCAGATAAAAAAGAAAGTTGCAGTTTTTGCGATGAATTGGTATACCCACACAGAATTGGCTTCGCAGTTGACTCCAGATTATTACGTTCTGTCTGATCCTATTACTCAGATTAATCGGAATGGAACCTACAAAGGTAGGCAAAACGTCGAAATATGGTCGCAGGTTGCAAAATGGACTCAAACAAAATTAATTTTACCGCATAACTGGTTTTCTTATGCGAAGCACGTCGAAAATAAAATTTCAATGTACATCGATAATCGGGAATTGATTGGATTTTCAAAATCTACTGATCCAACGAGACCGCGTGGTTACAGTTCTTTGACGGCACTAAACGCGATTGCTGCGGCACTGTATATGGGTTTTGACAACGTCTATCTAATCGGATTAGACGGAGACATGTTCAAAGCTTTAAGGGTAGATTTAGAAAATAGTTTATATTTTGGAAACACTAATCTTGCAGATAATGCGGGATCTCCACTGACACCGCTTTCTCATCTACAACCAGGTGGCATGGCCGATATGTTGTACAACTTTAGTACCGAGTTCCTCGATATAAAGCGTTGTTTCACGGATGAAAGAATTTTCAATTTGAATAAAAATTCGTTGGTAGATGGTTTTAAAAAATTAGATGAACATCGATTTTTAAATCAACAACAATTATCAGTAGACGACATTAAATGAGTTGTCGTGCTCAAATACCAAGTGCAACTTTCTCGGAGGAGAATGGTGCATGGGAAAAATCTATGATCAGTTGAGTATCGAGGAACGGGTAATGATCCAAACGCGACTGGAGACGGAGGTCAAACCGACGGCGATTGCCGTGGGGTTGGGTCGCTCGGCGTCGACGATTTGGCGTGAACTAAGGTGCAACGGTTGGGTTCGACCAAAGACACACCCCGGCCGTGGCCGCCCGTTGAGGGCTGGTGGCTATCGTGCCCAAGTGGCACACCAGCGCGCCCGTGTAGGTAATGCCAGGCCGCGAGTTGGGAAGCGCCTGCAACCAGGGACCGCCTTGTGGGATCATGTCACCCGCTATCTGAAGGCTGGCTACTCACCGGAGCAGATTGCTGGCACACTGGCTCTTGTGCATCCAGATACGCCTTCGTTGCGGGTATTGCATGAAACCATTTATACCGCAATTTATGCTATGCCCCGTGACGGGTTACGCAAAGAAGTGATCGGCTGGCTGCGTTTCGGGGTTAGAAGTTTCCCAGGGAAAGCTCTTTCAACATGTCGATTTCGAGCTCCTTTAACCGTCTAACTGATGCGGACTGGGTTTCCCGGAGCCTCCAAGATCCCCGGGCCGCATCAAACTGTGTGTTCCAATAAGGTGAATAAGAGATTCGGAGCCAGTCGTATCGTAAGTCAATACTTCGCACTTCGGTGGGGATCGCCATATTTTTTTGGGACGAGCAAAGAGACGATAAAATATTTTAAGTAATCCAAGTCCTGCGCGAAGCGTTCTGCAAACTTGAGCAATCCAGTTTTTCATTGTCATATTAATTCATTGCTCAGAAGCAGAGCCATCCTGTAATCGAACTCGGTATCAATGTCTAAGGCCTCACGCTTCGAATCGATCACGAGAGGAATCGAGTGTTCGCTCAAAAATGATTTGTGAAATCGCAATTGTTCAGGCGAAGCAAGATAAAAAGCGCCATTAACCATATGTATTTTTTTTGATTCTTCGTTTTGTGATCCGGCGATTTCATTCGGGTTAAGCGGTTGAAGCAAACCATTGCTAATGTTGAAAAGCCATGTCGCTTGAAAGTGGCATGGCGAAACGCTAATAACTGACTTCCCGCTCCCGTCACGGAACAGATCAATCCCTGCTTGGATGGTCTCCTTCGTTCTGAAAGGGGAGGTCGGCTGGAGGAGCAGGAGTCCATCGATTGGACCCTTTTCAGACTCGTACCAATTCAGTGCGTGCAGAGCAACTTCGATAGATGGCGCATCATCAGAAGACAACTCACTAGGTCTTAGCCAGGGCACGAGCGCCCCTGCTGAGCGAGCGGCGTCTGCGATATCGTCTCCGTCCGTTGAAACTAGAATGTCGCAAATTTCTGGTATTTGTCCAGCTACCTCAATCGCCCTAGCGATGAGAGACTTGCCTCCAACTTCCAAAAGGTTCTTCCCCAGCAACCGTTTCGATCCAGCACGCGCTGGTATTAACGCAAGTATTCTCATAGAAGTAAGAACTGCTTGAGAACATTCAAGCCATTCATGCCGCTCTTTTCGGGGTGAAATTGACAGCCAATTACGTTCTCGCTTGAGACGACCGCAGAAATACGATTGCCGCCATAAAAGTAGTCCGCAATTCGATTATCCTGATTTTTTGGTGAGGCCATAAATGAATGCACAAAGTACATCTCGGCCCCAATGGAATTTTCACGAAGGATAGTTTCATTCCATTCAACCCGATTCTCGGACGGGTGCAGACTGCTCCATCCTATGAAAGGAACTTTGAGAGGGTCGTTATCAACGCTCAACGCCGAGATCGGGACCACGCTCCCAGCGATAAGTCCAAGTCCCTTGGTTAGCCCAAACTCTTGGCTTTCCGAAAATAGCAACTGCATGCCGAGACATATCCCAAGCAGGGGGGTCTTCCGTTGGTCCAACTCGTGCACGGCGTCATCAATGTCCAGTCGAATGAGGCATTCCATCCCATTAGCAAATGTGCCAACTCCAGGTAAAACGACTCTTTCAGATTTTCTGATCTGTTCAACATCCGAGGTAATTGTCACGTCTGCTCCGCAGTGCTCAAGACCTCTTCGAACACTCAGCAGGTTGCCAAGTTCGTAGTCGATCAGCGTTACCTTAGGCGCGCTCATAGTTCCTGACGTCAAATCCCTCTGCGAGAACTACTTTGCGGATTTCGCCGATGGTGGCTCGTTTGTAATGCAAAATATCAGCAAATGCAATGGCGTCTACCTCGGTGTCTTTGAGCGCATGAACGGCGTCACCGATCGTTCCTATGCCTCCACTTGCTATTACGGGAACTTGGACTTCTGACGTGACTGCTTTTAGCAATCTGATATCGAGGCCCTTTCGAGTTCCCTCGCGATCAACCGATGTAAGCAAAATTTCTCCAGCCCCTAGGCCTACTGCACGTTTAACCCAGTCGACGACATTTAGACCAGTTCTCTCGCGGCCATTGTCGGTGTATGCCTCCCACTCGTCAACGTTAATTTGCTTTGCTTCGACAGATAACACCATGCATTGGCTACCAAATCGACGGGCTATGTCGGTAATCAGTTTCGGCTCTGCAATCGCAGCAGTGTTGACCGCTACTTTGTCGGCGCCCGACCGCAACACCTGCGTCGCATCATCGACGGAGCGGATCCCGCCGCCAACAGTGATAGGGACGAATATATCCTTGACCGCGGCGCTCACAATTTCACTTAAATGGTTTCTGCCGTAGAGGCTTGCGACACAATCCATACTGAGTTAGGACTGTCTCGCCTATAACGTGCGAGATCTATCGGACTCGGATAGGTAATTCTGCTCATTTTAGTCAAGGTCTCAAATTCGGTTTATTAGATGCGAGTTTCTCTTTGCCAGCTGTCGATGCTGCCAACATCCGACCAGCGCTCATGTATTGTAAACGCTACGGTACGCATACCACGAGCGCGAAGAATATCGAATAAGGTTGTCATGTCGAGGGGAGTTTCCTTTTCGACACAATCCAGAGTTACTGGATTGAGGACGTACACACCAGCGTTGACATTCGTGCGGGCGACGGGCTTTTCTACTATTCCGGTAATTGCGATGCCGCTAGTTTCTACAACGCCAAAAGGATGCTTCCATTCGTAAGTATTGACGGCCATGGTGGCGTCGGCGTCGTTTTCGATATGGAAATCGAGGAGTTTTCCGTAATTTACATCCGTCAATATGTCGCAGTTTGAAACGACAAATGGGGCATTTGGCCAGGGGTTGAGAAGGCTGAGTGCTCCGGCGGTCCCTAAAGGGGAGTCCTCGCGAATGTATTCGATATTGATCCCAAACTTATTTCCACTTGCAAAATAGTCTTCTACGACATGACCCAAATAGCGGATAGCTATTACGAAGTTTCTAAATCCGTTTGCTTTGGCATGGTTGATGATGTGTTCTAGCATCGGCTTCCCCGCGACTGGCAACATAGCTTTTGGTGTTTTCACGGTATGAGGCATAAGTCTGGTTCCTGTACCGCCAGCCATGATCACAAAGATGTTTTCCCGCTTGGTATCCGCAGGGGAATTCCAAAAGTGAAGACCGACTACCATTCCAACTTCATCAACAATTGGGATTTGGTGAATTTTGTGCGCGCTCATCAAATTCTGAATTTCAAGTCTCGAAACGCCAGGCTGGACCACCATCGGTCTGCGGTGGATGACCTCAGTCGCTGGGCTTTCAAGGTCGAGACCCCTCAAGAGACCGCGTCGAACGTCGCCGTCTGTAACCGTTCCTATTAGCCTGCCCGCATCGTCCAGTATCAGCACAATCTGGATTGCGACACGGTCAAGGCTTTCTACAACGTCTTTTATCGTGGACGCTTCTGGGAGAATGGCATTGCGCCAAGATTCATTGGGCGGCGTTATGTAGGAGTCTGTATCCATCAGTCGACCAAATCATGAAATGATTTATTCATTATTCCGTGTAGTTCGCAATTTTTTAAACCCGCGACGATTTTTTCGGTGGCGCCGCCATTCCCGTAGGGGTTCGACGCTCCTGCAACGATTTCCATGAACTTTCCATCGTAGAGCCGCTGAATTGCAATGCCGATATCGACCCGATTTGGCGCACAATCGATAATACTTGTGGCTTGAATTCGGCCTTTTTGGCGATCGCCTATGTTGACCGTACCTTTCTTGAAACTCGGCACCTCTAATAAGCCGCTAGATGAATTACCGACCACGCCGTCAACATTGGCGATGCATGACAGATAACGGAGGTTGCCGAGCGAGTTGTATGCCCGTGAGTTGGGGTGAGATGCGATAAAGCCATCAATCATCTTCGATATTGCGTAATTGCCAGTGTCTGCGTTAGGCATCGTAAAAATAAAATTTGTGTCAGTTAGAGCGTCGAGTGCGGCGAGTAATTCTTCGAACTGTTCTGAACCCCAAGATGCATCGAGGGTGACCGGGTGAAACGTAATTAGCAAATTCTTCGAACTAAACTTGAAATCCATCGACTTTTCAAGTTCGGCACGGTCAAGGAGGGTCGTGCGTTTGATGCCGTCTACGCCAAGTCCACCTACGACGAACACGCGATCTGGCTGCTCGCCAAGTTGGATGACGCGCCGTCCGTATTCTTCATTTGCGACAAAATGAAGATGCGACATCTTAGTGATCGAGTGGCGAAGCGCATCATCGAAATTGCCTTCGGTTAATTCGCCCCCGTGGATGTGGGCAACGGGGATCCGAGCAACTAGCGCGGTGGCAACCGCTGAAAATATCTCGAAGCGATCACCGAGTACGACGATGATGTCCGGTCGTAATTCGTCCAATGCGTCCGCAAACCCGATCATTCCATTGCCCATCGACTTCGCAATTCCGACTGCAGTATCTGACTCGGTAAGCATCTCGACCTTGCGGTCTATCTCGAAACCGTCACTCTCAATCTCTTGGTACGTGAGTCCGAATCTTGGCGAAAGATGCATGCCCGTTGCAACTATCTGCAGTGTCAATTCTGGGTCATCTTTGATGCCCTGCATCACCCATCGCAACAGTCCGTATTCGGCCCGAGAGCCTGTGATTACGCAAATTTTGCGAGTCATCGTTCAATCACCTCGCCAACGGCAAAATCACGGGTTGCGAGTGTGCCAATAATGCGGTCCCACTCCATCGGCGAGATTCCGAAGCCCGGTCGCTTGGTTGTAAGGTTCGCCTCGGTCAGTTTGTCGCCAATCTTGATTGCGCAGCTGGCAACAATCGATTTGCGAGCAACTGGCATGTTTTCTGATTCGCTAACAGTGGCTTTCTTTTCACCATCGCCGAGCGCTAACTCGATATTGCGAATTGCCTCGACCATCTCAGTGAGTTCGTCGGGCTCAAGGCTCGCCTTTTGATCAGGCCCTGGCAAACTTCGGTCTGTTGTGAAGTGCTTCTCGATGACTGTTGCCCCCATCGCAACCGCCGCGATTGACACCTCGATGCCAGACGTGTGATCCGAGTATCCCACGGAAACACCGAACGCATCTTTGATGGTCAGCATTGCTCGTAAGTTGACATCGGGCATTGCTGTCGGATAATTGGTCGTGCAGTGCAAGACCGTTATCAAACTTCGCGGTGTGCCGGCCGCTTCGAGCGCGCTGAGCGCCGCGCCAATCTCGTTCATGTTCGACATTCCCGTCGAGATAATTACCGGCTTGCCGATTCTGCCGATATGACGCAGGTATGGCAGGTTCGTGATTTCGCCAGAGGGTATTTTGAAAAGTTGCTGATCTAATGCGAGAAGTAGATCAACGCTTTCTGTGTCGAACGCAGTTGAGAGAAACTGGATGCCTCGCAACTTGCAATGTTTGATCAGATCAACGTGCATCGATTCGCCGAGTTCGAGGCGCTTAAGCATTGCGTGTTGGGTTTCGGTTGGGTCGGATGCCTCAACCTGATATTCGGCTTTATCGGCTGAAATCGAAACAAGGCGGTCGGCGCTGAAGGTTTGGAACTTGACGATGTCTGCACCGGCATCGGCCGCCGCATCAATCAGCGACTTCGCCAGCGCAATGGCGCCATTGTGATTCACCCCTGCTTCGGCGATTAGTAGCGTTTTCATATAAGGCGATCGGCAACTTGTGGAGTCGCATCGCTGTGCCATTCGATTAATTCAATAAATCCATCAACAGATTTGACCGAGATAGAGTCACAATCGGCCTCAATTATCGTGCCAGGTTCAGCGGGCGACAATGAGGCATCTTCGCGGTAGCTTATTTTATTAATTTTAATATCAATGCCGTCAATTGCTGATGTCGCTTGTGGGCCTGGCGCGCATAGAGCACGAACAAAATTGAAAATCTGACGGGAATTCTTGCTCCAGTCGATTCTCTCGTCGCCAATACTTCGCCGGGCACAGTAGGAGCCGAATTCATCAATTGTGCACTGGGGAGTACGCGTGAATGTCCCCGAATTGATCTGTATAATTGCATCGTAAAGGCACTCGGCGCAAAGTTTTACTGCTCTCTTCAGAACGCTTGCATAATCGTCTTCATCTGACAAATCGAATGTTCTCTGAATAACTATGTCGCCGGTGTCTATTCCTTCATCAACAAAATGAACCGTCACTCCGATTTCCTTTTCATCGTTTATGAGCGCCCAATTCAAGACGTTGCGGCCCCTATAAAAAGGCAACTTTCCTGCGTGGCAATTGATTGTCGTCAAACGGGGGAGATCAAATAATGGTTTCCTGAATATTTGGTTAAAAGACATTGAGACGAATAAATCACATTTAAATGTCGTTGCTAAATTAATGAAGTCGCTTGAGTTAACTTTTGGGTGGGTCAAAAATTCAATCCCACACCGTTGCGCTCTTGATTTGAGCTCCGGATCGGGGGAATCGAATCTTGCGCACACAAATGCAATTTCTATATCCAGATTTTCAATAATCATGTCGAACGCCAAATGAGACCAGGGTCCATCGCCAAAGTAGCCAATTCTCAGTGGCGTCATTGGTGGGCCTCGCCCAGATTGGGGCTGCTGGGGATGTTGATAATGCGTCGCGCTAGCGACTGCGCACACGACAAGTCCATTTTCGGAGATTGCGCAAACGGCAGTAGATCGCTCATCAACGTCCATGTCGGGCGAGTAGCGAGCCCGGCGGCGTTAGTCGCCTTGAGCACGGCCTCTCGCTCGTCGCCCAACTCTTCGTCGAGCAGAATCGTCTGCAGCCAATAGTTGCTCTGGCAATCAGCGGGTTCGCTCATCAGTCGCGCGCCCTTGACCCCGGCGAATGCGGCACTGTATCGCGCAAAGAGTTCGCGCTTGCGGGTAAGAAGTGTTGGCAATTGCTCTATTTGAGCACACCCGAGAGCCGCATTGAGGTTAGGCATCCTGTAGTTGTAGCCAACTTCGTCGTGGCGAAACTCCCACTCGTGGGGCACCCGCGCGGTCGTGGTCAGGTGCTTGGCGCGTTTGGCCAGCGCAGCGTCATTGGTGAGGATTGCGCCGCCGCCGCCCGTTGTAATCGTTTTGTTGCCGTTGAAACTGAGCGTACCCAGCAATCCGAAAGTACCAGTGTGTTGCCCATGGTAAAAACTGCCAAGAGATTCGGCGGCATCTTCAATCAAAACGATATTGAAGTCGCG
>Ga0335396_10004866_pt1 | contig 14237 bp, 10 predicted proteins | sample FRY02_FD_205743 | JGI IMG/M metagenome (GOLD analysis project Ga0335396, IMG submission 205743) | Freshwater microbial communities from Lake Fryxell liftoff mats and glacier meltwater in Antarctica - FRY-02 (spades assembly) (version 2) | ecosystem: Environmental > Aquatic > Freshwater > Ice >... | reverse complement strand
TAACCCGAACTATGTATAAGAGGGAGTAATAAAAAAGAAGAGATGTTATTAAACCTTAGCTATAATAAGTTTGTTCAAGCAAATTAAGCAAGATTTAATAACATGTGTAAGTATACTACAATATTTTGTATAGTAGATGATTTTTGTAAAATATATCAAAAATGGATACAGCATCAGTTGCTACAAAGCAATAAACGACGCTCAAGAGAAGGTAAGTTAAGCATAAGTGAAGCTATATCTATTATGATATTTTATCATTTTAGCCCATATAAAAACTTTAAGCTTTATTACAATGCAACAGTAATTTCTGGTAATTTATTTAAGAATCCACCGTGTTATGATCGGTTTATCCAGATAATACCTTCATTATTTATGCCACTTATTATAATGTTACATTACATGAGTGGTAATAAAACTGGTATTTATTATGTGGATGCAACTCACTTTGCGGTTTGTAAAAATATTAGAATTAGCAGAAACAGAACTTTTGCCGGTTTAGCAAAAAGAGGCCATAGTAGTATAGATTGGTTTTATGGTTTTAAATTACATATGATTATAAATGATCAGAGCGAAATAGTGGCAATTAAAATTACTCAAGGTAATATTGACGATCGTAAGGCATTTGAAGCAATGGTAATTGCTAAAGGGCTTCAAGGTAAATGCTACGCTGATAAAGGCTATATCTCAAAAAGTCTTTTTGATCGACTTTATCGTTATGGATTAATGCTGGTAACTGGTATAAAAAGAAATATGAGAAATTATTTGATGCCAATTTTAGACAAAATTATGCTCAGAAAACGCTTCATTATTGAGACAATTTTTGGTTATCTCAAAGAACAATTTAATATTCATCCTCAAAAACATCGATCTCCTACAAACTTTTTTGCTTCTTTATTTGCTGCACTTATCGCTTATCAAATCAAACCTTCTAAACCAAAAATCTCTTATCCATAGTTCGGGTTAGATATAATTATTATTGATGAAATCTCTATGGTCAGAGCAGATTTGCTTGATTGTATAGATAAATTCTTAAGGCTTAATGGTAAAAAAATTGATCAACCGTTTGGAGGTATTCAGATAATATTTATTGGTGACCTTTATCAATTACCACCGGTAGTATCTAATCATGAAAAAGAGATTTTTAAATCATATTATCCCACACCTTATTTCTTTAGCGCTAGATGTTTCAAGCAATTAGAAATGGAATTTATAGAACTCGATAAAATTTACCGACAAAGCGATCAGTATTTTATCAACCTGCTAAATGCTATTCGTAATAATTCAATTAATGATATTGATATTGCTAAAATTAACGCACGTTATAATAAAGATTTTGAACCAGAGACGGATGATTTCTATATTTATTTAACTACTACCAACGCCAACGCTGAACTTATTAATATTAAAAGGTTAGATCAGATCAATAACAAAGAGTATCTTTTTGAGGGTGAAGTAGAAGGAGAATTTGGTAAAGATCAATTACCGACCCCTACCACTTTAAAATTAAAGATTGGGTCTCAAATTATGATGCTCAATAATGATCCTAATGGCCGGTGGATTAATGGTACTATTGGCGTTATTGTTGGAATTGATATTAATGAAGAGCCTGCAGAGATTAAGATCTTATTAGAGACTGGTACTAAAGTAAATATAACCCCTCATAACTGGGAATTGTATAATTTCTATTTAGAAGGAACAGAGCTACAATCTAAAATTGTTGGTACTTATAAGCAGTATCCACTAATTCTAGCTTGGGCTATTACTATTCATAAAAGTCAGGGTAAGACTTTTGAGAAAGCCATACTTGATATTGGAAACGGTACTTTTGCGCATGGTCAAATGTATGTTGCTCTTAGTCGGTGTACTAGTCTTGAAGGCTTAATATTAAAAAAAGAAATAGCTAAACGGCATATTATTATGGATTACAATGTAGTACGCTTTGTAACGCAATACCAGTACAATAAAGCAGCCGCTCTATGTTCAATTGAAGAAAGGATTGAGATTATTAAACGCGCTATTAGTAATAAGTCTATTCTCAATATTATTTACCTTAAAGCCAATGATGAAAAATCAGTAAGGCAAATCCAGCCAATTAATGTTGGAGAGATGCAATATTTAGGTAGAAAATATCTTGGCGTAGAAGCATTTTGTCTTACTCAGCAAAGCGTTAGGGTTTTTAAAGTCGACCGAATATTAGATATTAAAAGTTAATTGTTCTAGATTATGCGAACTTGAAAGATAGGCATCATTGCGAGATGCTAAAGAACATAGCAATTTTTCATTTATATTAGTTTATATATTTCTCTTATTTCCATTTAACCTCAGGAGGCATCGACATTAATATCGCTTCAATATTGCCGTCAGTCATTAGTCCAAATTTAGTACCGCGATCATGCAATAAGTTAAATTCGACATATCTGCCTCTACGAATTAGTTGATGGTTTTTTTGTTCTTCAGTCCAAGGCAGTAACATCTTTTCTCTAACAATTTCGGTATATATTTCTAAAAATGTTTTTCCTATATCCTTAGTAAATAATAAATCATTGTTAAAATCACCACTATTAAAATAATCATAAAATATACCCCCTATTCCTCGAGGCTCATTACGATGCGGTAAGTAAAAATATTCATCGCATTGTTGTTTGAATTTGGGATAATACTCTAGGCTATACTTATCACAAGTCTTTTTGAATGCTTGATGAAATTTTGTAGTTTCTGATTGATCAGGATAATAAGGAGTAAGATCACTCCCTCCGCCAAACCAATGTTTAGATGTCTCAATATAACGAGTATTAAAGTGTACTGCCGGTACTAATGGAGATTTAGTGTGCACTACTATGGAAATTCCTGTAGCAAAAAACTGTGGATTTTCTTCTGTTCCGGGGATGTGCTTCCTAAATTCCTTAGAAAATTCACCAAAAACCGTAGAAATATTTACACCGACTTTTTCCAACACTTGGCCATGCATAACAGACATAACCCCGCCGCCGCCTTTTTTTCGTTCCCAAGGCGATTGTGTGAACTTTATGGAAGAACCGTATTCTAATTCGATTTTCTCAAACTCGCTACAAATCCTATCACGTAAATTAGCAAACCAATCTACGAGTTGCCGTCTATTTTCCGTAGTCATTATGATAAAATTTTATTTTAAAATTTAATATAACAATATTATGCAGAATATACGTTTACTCTTTAATCAGCGGCCTAATTATATTTTGCATAAAATAAATAATTATTAAAAGTACTGCCGAAGTAGTCATAATATAAAAAGCCGGTGCGTAAAATAACTCCGTTTTTTCAACTAGCCAGCGCGATATAATGGGAGAAGTTCCGCCAAATATAGCTATACCTAAATTATAACTAACTGCTACCCCTGTGAATTTCTGCGCCGGAGTAAATAAAGAAATAATAAATATGTAAGCAGCACCTGATATTGCGCCGCCGAGAATACCTAAAACCGTTAATGCTAATATTTGTTTCCACATTTCAGCTGAAGACATGAACAGCATAGTAGGTAATGCTAATACCAGTATTGCAATGCTTGAAATAACAATCATTCGCAATTTACCTATAATATCGGCTAACCCCCCAAATAAAGGCATAGCTATCATAGAAATAAAAGAAGTATACGAAAGATAAATAAGAGCTACCGTATTATTCAGATGCATAACATCATGGTAAAAAACATTTATATACGTTTTAACTAAATATAAAACACTGCTAGCGGCGCCGCCAACACAAGAAGTTATAAACATTGCTCGCCAGGCAGTTTTTATAACATTTGTAAAAGGTGCTTTTAATATTTGCTTTTTTTCTTCTAACATTTTAAAAATAGGCGTCTCGGACACTCGCAAGCGTAGATATAAACCTACCATTCCCATGAATCCACCGAGTAAAAAAGCAAACCGCCAAGCAAAGTCAATATGAAAGAAATATTGCTCTATTATAATACCAAAAAAGGTAGCAAGTAACGTACCGGCTATATTAGAACCATGTACTAAACCGGCCGTAAAACCGGGTCTTAGATTTTGATGGTGTTCCAGAATAAAAATAGCTGCTCCGGCGCCCTCCCCGCTAATACATAACCCTTGTATTAAGCGCATGATCACTAAAGTTATAGGAGCATAAATACCTATTTCATGGTAAGAAGGGATTAGTCCAATAATGAAAGTCGGTATAGTCATGCCTAGCATGGAGATTATCAACGATATACGACGACCGTATTTATCGCCTATATAGCCAAAAAATATTCCGCCGATAGGTCTAGTCAGAAAGCCGACGGCAAACACCGCTAGGCTTGAGACGGTTTGTAGAAATTCTGACTCTCCGGGAAAGAAGGTACGACCGATAACTAAGGAAAAAACTGAATATACTGTAAAATCATAATATTCCAATATATTACCGGAAATTGCTGATAAAAAAACGGATTTGGGTTTACTCATCTAGCTCTTATAAATATATTTATAAACCAGATTATAGACAAGTTACACTAGTTATAAAGAGTAAAATAATTTTTTTTGTACTGAATGAAATATTAATTTTCGTATCTTTAAAATTATTTAAAATCTAAATTTAGCAAAGTCAGGTTTTAAGCTTAGAATGTCCTAAATAACTCATTTATTAAATGCAGTTCTAATTTGATTTAATTTATACTTTATCTTTAATATAAAAAGTAGCGACGGTATGGTTGCTAAAGTAATAAAAACAAAAAAGCTATGCCAACCAAATTTTACTACTATATAGCCGGAAAGAGCAGGAAAAATAGAACGAGAAAGCCCCATCATGGAAGAAAAAAATGAATATTGAGTAGCTCTGAACTTGCCTTGACAAATGGAAGCAATGAATGCTATATAAGCTGTCATCGTCATTCCTCCAGTAATACCCTCAAAACCTATAGACATAAATAATAATAAGAAATTTTTGCCATAAATTTCTTGAAGTATGAAAAGTGTATGGGCAAGCGCATGAATAATACCAAATATCAATAAACTATCTAAAATAGTTTTTCTCTTCATTATAAAGCTAGCAACTACTCCGCCAATTATTGCGCTAATTACGCCGAAAAACTTCCCAGCACTGGCTATCTCAAATTCATCATATTCCAAATGAAGTAAAAAAGGATTTATCATAACATTAATAAAATTATCCGGTAAACGGTAAAGGATTAGAAATATTGATATTAAAATTATATATGAAAGAGAACCAACAGGCTGCAATACGCCTTTTATAAAGCTAATAATAGCGTGGATTGTAACCGATGAGCTTAATGATTGTTTACTAATAATTTGGTCATGATCTAACTCCTTCCTTAAATGCCTTATACTTAAAATTAGTATAATAGAATAAATAATTATCGAAAGGGCAAAAAGCTGATATATTTTATTCCATCCCATACTAGCAGATAAATAGATTGCACCAGAGCTTGAAATTAACATACCAATCCGATAACCAAAAATATAAATTCCTGATGCAGGGCCTTGTAACTCTTTAGAAATAATTTCAGTACGTAGCGCTCCAAGAATCGTATCTTGCGCTGAGCCAAAAAATGCAACTATAAAGCCTACAAAGGCAAATAACAGTAAACTATCTTGGGGACGTAAAAAGCTTAGAATTAATACGAAAATAGCCAAAATCATTTGTATGATAATTAGCCACGCTAAACGGTGCCCAAATAGCTTACCTAAAGCTCCTAATTTTATCGTATCAAAGACCGGAGCCCACAAAAAATTAATTGAATATGGCAAAAGTATAGAAGCAAATATACCTATAGATTGTAATTCAATATTTTCTTTCGCAAGCCAATAATTTAAGCTGTTCCCACTAATCATTATGGTAAAGCCGCTAATTAATCCAAAAAGCCAAAGAGTGAAGAATTTAGAGTGAGTTAACATGGTGTGTTTACTTTATACTTCCAATAAATGGAGAATTGGTATGCCGGATTAAAATCGTTGACTAATTAATTTATTATAATTAATCTGATGGCTGCTTTTTAATTATAAAATATAATAATATGAAACGCCCGTTCATTACTATAAAAGGCTTATTAATCTCTTTATTTCCTATATTTATATTTTTGATTATAATTTTGGTAGCTATTATATATGAAAACAAAAAAATGCATAATATAGTCAAGAATTCTCGAGATTTGCTTATTTATGGCCATATGCATTTTTATTCTAATATGCGAGAAGAATATACAATATTTGTACAGCGTCTCCAAGATTTAAAAAATAAAAAGCTTAATCAACGTGATAAAGAAAAACTTAGAGAACTATGTATATTTAAAACCGAAGATGGTATTAATAGAATAGAAGTAGCAAAGGCTTATGATTGTTTATTACAATTATATACCTCAGAAGGCTCAAATTTATACAAAGCTATAAAGAATGGAAGCTATTCGCTTGAAACTTTTTATACTGAAAATGCAGCTATTAATTTATCAAATCTTATTATATCTGGATATGAACAAAAAATACCTGAGGACCTGTTAAAAGTAAAATATTATACTGGTTATACTCAAGACGAAATAGAATTTTTAGAAAAATTATTGACCCTTGCCATTCCAGAATTATCTGCACGATGCTTATATAGACTTAGCCTGATACACACATTAGGACGCGCATCCTCTAAAGAAACACATCCTCAACCTAATTTTAAAACTGCTATTCAGGAATTAAAAACTGCTCAAAAGCTTAGTGGTATTAAGCAAGAAAATATTTTAGATATAGCTATAATTATTAATGATCAATTTGCAGTTCATGCGGCAGTGACCATTGCATCTGCATTACTTAACGCTGACCTCGATAGTTTTTACCGATTTCATATAATCATGAACCCTAATGATCCTGTATCATCAGAATCTCAGCAAAAAATGGCTTCTATGTCTTATATAAAAGATTATGCTATTGATTTTATTAATTTTCCTAACGAATTAATCCCTTTAGACTTAATACAAAAAAAAATGAAGCTAACTAAAAATTGGCCGTTGCTAGTAAATTACCGTTTATATTTAGACAAAATTTTCCCTGAGCTCGATTCAATTTTATATCTTGATTCAGATACCATAGTACTGCAGGATTTACTTCCACTGAAAAAACTTGATCTAACAGATTATATGGCGGCTGCAGTAACAGATTTTTCGGTAAAAGAAGTTATATTTTCATTTAAAGATACAGAATGTAAACAGGAGCTTCCTAATTTTTATAAGAATAGCGGGGTAGTTTTTTTTAACTTAACATATATGCGTCATATGGATGTTAGCAGTTTGCTAATTAAAACTATTAATGATTCTAATTGTAAATTTGTATTTCCTGATCAAGATTTATTTAACATAACATTTTATAATTATATTTACCCACTTTCATCTAGATGGAATTTGCACGCTACATTTGACTATATGAAATTTTCTCCTTTTATTATGCATTATGCCGGCCTTTCTAAACCGTGGGCAGAAAATTTTGAGAAATTATGGCAAGAAGAACCAAACAAACTAAAACCCGCTATACAAGACTATTGGCGGTATAGGGAAATAACTGCGTGGAATGATGAAAAATAGCATCCTTTTATAATTCAAATAAATTAAGAGTTGGAATTCTTATGAGTTAATAGTCATCGCAGCTGAAAGCTTGTGAAGGTGGCAACCTCCTGAAAATTGTCTCTTGTGATTACTTCGTTGTAAGAAGGCTCCTAGCAATACCTCCAAAAAAACAATTCTTCATTTTTATTAGGTATACTAATTTTATTTATCATTTATAATACGACCTACCAATCTTTGTATAAACTAATGCTAGTATCAAAAGCTTTCTCTTCTAAAATTAAAGAAATTTTTTGGCCTATAGAAAAAGAAGAGCTTAAGCTTTTTGTACCTATGGCTTTAATGATGTTATGTATACTTTTTAATTTTGGCGCTCTTCGTTCTGTGAAAGACGGCTTAGTAGTACCATCGATGGGCGCGGAAGTTATAAGTTTCCTGAAGCTCTGGTTAGTTTTACCTTCTTCGGTAATATTCACTTTAATATATGCAAAGTTGAGTAATAAATTTAACTTTGAATATATATTTTATATTATAATTACCTGCTTTTTACTTTTTTTCTTACTATTTGCTTACGTAATTTATCCTTATCAAGATTCTTGGCACCCTTCTCCTACTCTAATAAACGAGCTATCCTCCTCTTACCCTAATTTTAAATGGTTTATTAAGATAAGTGGTAAATGGAGCTACGCGGTTATGTATATGTTTTCTGAATTATGGAGCGCAGTTATCATTAACTTAATGTTCTGGCAATTTGCTAATCATATTTTTGATACTGCAAAAGCAAAGCGCTTTTATCCAATTCTAGGAATGATAGGTAATATTGGCCTTATTTTAGCCGGTAATGTTTTAGTAGCATTCTCAAATTTTGATGAATTTATTGATCCTCCTTTATTATTAGATAAAGCAGAATTGATGTTAAAGCCTATCGTTACAATAATAGTATTATCTGGAATAGTGGCGATGTTACTTTTCCGCTTAACTAACCATTTACTTTTAACTGATAAAGATATTGCTAGAGATTTTCAAAAGGTTAAAACCAAAACTCAAACTTCTCTTTCTATAATAGAAAGTATTCGGCTTATCAGTAAATCAAAATATATTGGTCATATTGCTTTATTAATAATTTGTTATGGCCTGCTTATCAACATTGTAGAGGGACCATGGAAAGCAAAAGTTAGAGAACTTTATCCAAGTACTGTTGATTATGTACATTTTATGGGAAGGTTCAATATCTGGATGGGGATATCATGCGTTACTTTTATGGTTATTGGCAGTAACATTCTACGGAAAGTAAGTTGGCTACTCTCTGCACTACTTACGCCAATTATGCTATCAGCAACTGGCTTCATGTTTTTTGTTTTCGTGATATTTGCAGAAGAAATAAGCTTTAAAGCTGGAGATTTTAATCCAATTTATGCAGCAGTAATTGTGGGAGGTATACAAAATATCCTCAGTAAATCAGCAAAATATTCTTTGTTTGATTCGACTAAAGAAATGTCTTATATACCATTATCATTGGAACTTCGCACTAAAGGTAAGGCAGCAGTCGAAGTAATTGGCACTAAACTTGGTAAATCGCTAGGGGCATTTATTCAATCTGCAATATTTATTATAATACCAACTGCTACATTTGATTCTATAGTATTTTATTTGTTGATTATCTTTATTGTCGTAATGATAGTTTGGTTTTGGGACGTACTGCAGTTAAACCGTGAATATATAAAATATCAAACCTGAAAATTGATTATTACGAGTTATATTTCGGGTCTGAGCTCACTCGCTACTCATACTCCTGACTAATCTAGTTCTCAAGTGTAACATGCAACTAATAAGCGCTATAGTAACTAAAAAAAATTATGAGCGAAATATGAAAAATATATACCAAAGAAAAATTCGAGAACCATTAGGAGTACGACAAAGTAATTCTCCATTTTTATCAGTATATAAATGAAAAAACTAATCTACTCACTACTAGCATTAATCTCGTTAATTATCCTAATATATTCTATATTATGGTTTTGGATTTTTAATTCTTTAGCAAACACCCTTACTAAGGAACATGCCGGGCGTAGTATTAATGGTCAAGTAATAGGAATGGAGCAATATTCTTTCGGATTCTCTAAAATATCCGCTTACGGTTTTCCATTTAAATTTGCTATTAAAATTATTAATTGGTATGAGGAAAATAGTGTAAGTAAAATTGAATTCAAATCTCCTATTTATCTAGGTTATGATTTATTTAAGCAAAGTTTCTTTTTATCATATTCGGGTAACGCTATTGGCTGGCATAAACCCTTACAAGGTGGCTTCGGTGCAAATTTTTATAGCGATTATTACCAGATATCTATAAAAATGCCTTTAAGCTTTGAATTATTTAAAATCTTTATAAATAAAAAACCTCCTTTTGAGATTATTAATTTTATAAAGAAAATTGAACTGAGATCTGATAAGACGCAAATCTTTGATTTAATAGATAAACAGAAGCTTTATGACGAAGATCATAGCTATTGTGCCCTATCATTAGATACTACGGAATATTATACCGATATTGATGATTTTATAAATAATCCTCCCAAAAAAATAAATATAACTTATTCAACAAAAATATTAGATAGCCAACTCCAGTATAAGTTAATACCTAGTGGTTTATTATTGTATAGATTTGCGTGGCCTATTGCAGTAGCTATTAATAGTAAATTTTATATAAAAACTAACAGCACTACCTTATATGATTGGTTTAAAGATTTTGAAATCCACGCTAGTTATTTAAAAACATCGAATAATTTTCATAATTTAGAAAGTAACTTTTTATATAAAATACGCAATAATAGTATAAACAATAAGGCCATCGCCACAAATAATAATATTATTTTTAAGTTAGATGGACAAATAGATCTTAAACCAGGTTTTTCTGATCAGCTTTTTAATGCTCTAAGTTATTTAGCAATGTTTATACCCCAAATGCCCCAAACTTATAATTATATTAATGATATTAAATATATTATTGATAATAAAGATAAATTTAATCTTGCTGAATTCGAAAAACGACAATATAGATTATCTTATGATATGGAAGTGCAGCATACGCTAAATGAAGCATTAGTTAAAATAAATGATTTCAGTATATTTTCTGAGGATACAGGCATAAGGTTAAATAATACTTCAACTAAACAATTATTTCAAAAGCTTGATAGTAAAGGTCTGCTAGCGCTTAATAATTATCCTAAAATAATTGATATTATCGCAAAATATTTTGGTCATTTGGGTAGGTTTAAAACATTCTCTGACGAAACAAAAGAAATATATGTTGCAGCTATTAAAAGTTTTTTAAAAAATATATCTGATCATCCTAATTCGACTTCTAATAATATTAGTTTAGAATGTGAAATAGATTTTTCTGATATAGACAAAGCAAAGATAGGCAGCTTAGGTGATATAAATAAGCTATGGCCTTTGTTTTATATTGAGTTATATAAGCAAGCGCTGACTAAAATACAGCCAGGTGATAATAGCCTCATAAGATTGCAACAATTAATACCTGATTTTAATAATCATCAAAAATTGTTTCAAGAACTTATGATACAACCACTTGAGCAATAACATATAAAATAGCTTTATTGCAAAAATTAGCAGCAGAAGCTATTCCTGCGAAAATCTAATAAATAAGGAGTAATAAATTGGATATTATAGGTATAATTCATAAAAATCTAGCTTCAGATATTGCGCAGCTGAATAATATTATTATTACCCATTTAATTACTAAAGAAACCTTAGTTGAAGAAGTTGGAAAGCACCTTCTAGAAGTAGGAGGAAAAAGAATAAGACCGCTTCTGACTATTCTTACTAGCAAAATGTTTGGTTATAGCGGCAATGATAATATAAAGCTTGCTAGTGCTGTTGAATTCATTCACGCCGCAACTTTGCTACATGATGATGTTGTTGACGATAGTGCTATGCGAAGGTTTAAACCTACAGCTAACGTTATATGGGGCAGTAAATCTAGTATTTTAGTAGGAGATTTTTTATTTAGCCAATCTTTTAGATTAATGGTTGCCTCTAATTCTATAAAATCCATGCAATCTTTAGCACAAGCTTCTGCTGTTATTTCTGAGGGTGAAGTATCGCAACTAGTAAAGTTAAAAGAACGACGGCTAATTACTATAGATGAATATCATCAAATTATCATGGCTAAAACTGCTGAATTATTTGGAGCTTCATGCGAAGTGGGAGCTATTATAGCAGGTCAGGCTGATGATATTTGTATAATCATGCGTGATTTTGGCAGATATTTAGGAAACATTTTTCAAATTATTGATGATTTGTTTGATTATTTAGGAAGTAGTAAGCAGATAGGGAAAAACGTTGGTGATGATTTCCTTGAGGGGAAAGTTACACTACCACTAATTTTTTTATATACTAAATTGGAAGATGCTGAGCAATTTAAAATTGATAAAATGATCCAGGCAAGTGAGAGATCTTTAGAAGAATTTGAAGTTGTACAAAAGTTAATGATTAAATATGAAATTGAAGAACAAATTATAGATTATTTAAGTGATATTAGACAAAATGCCAATCAATTGCTACAGCAAGTAACACTCCAAAATATTTATAAAGAACATCTTGCAGCCTTACTTGAATTTACTTTAACTCGTTCATATTAAAGTTGACTAAACAGTAAAAATCCTTATTATTAGCAGTTAATATTAGTTAGCATAAGGATATACGCATGAAAGTTGTAAGCTCGTTAAAATCACTAAAAAAAAGAGATAAGGACTGCCAAATCGTTAGAAGAAAAGGCAAAATTTTAGTGATAAATAAAAAAAATAAAAGATTCAAAGCTAAACAAGGATAAATTGTTTAGCGCCATTGATTGATGATGTAAGTACCTTAGTGTTATTCTGAATAAGCGTATAACAACCTAAAGAGTTCAGATAAAATAGTTTAAAAGACTATTCTAAAAAAATAGTGAACCTTTACAATATCTATATCTATGCCTACAGTTCTTTGAACTTTTTAGCTGGATTCTCAAGGTCATTGCCACTTTAGAATGACACCAACTCTGCTCCACTAATCTAATCCCAATTCCTTAATTACGGATAAAACCACGGGCATTTGCAATTTATATTTTTTTATCAAATCTATTATTAATCTAGCAGATTCCCTGCCTTCTACTAAATAAGAAGTATCAGTTAAAAACTTACTTTTATTTTCTTGCATGCCTAATTCGTAACCAAACTTAGTATTACGTGAGTTTTTTGAATAGCATGTTAATATTAGATCTCCTAATACCCCAGCTTCAAGTAAAACCCTATCGTCCAATTGCCCTCCTTTGAGAGCCGTAGCTAGTATACTAATTTCTTGCACTGCTTGCGTTATTAACCAAGCTTTAGCATTTTCACCGTAACCATTAGCATCATATAAGCCGCTTTTTATAGCAATAATATTTTTAATCGTTCCGGCCACCTGAAGCGTGACTATATCATTAGTAACATTTAACGTAAAGTGTAGCGAAGTTAGGCTATCAGCTAGTTTACTCGCGATAGAGATATCCTGACAAGCAATTGTGGCAGGTGTAAATAAATTTCGCACTACTTCTTTGGCTATGTTAGGACCATAGATAAAGGCAATAGGATTATTGGGTAATATTGATTTTGTTCTATCTGATAATAACTCTGTAGGGTTACTAGCAAGCCCTTTAGTGGCAATTAATAACACTGTATTTTGAGAGAGCCCTGCATTCTTTAATATATTTAACACGCTGATAAAAGCGCTAGATGGTACTGCGATAATTATAACTTCTTTATCAAGAATATTAGCGAGAGTACTAGAAGGATATAAATTATCTGGTAATAATATGTTACCTAAATACTTATTATTAGTTCGGTGAGTTAAAATCTCATTAACTATCTGCTCATCTCGTATAAATATTGTCGCTTTATCGTAACACCGAGCTACTTGGCAAGCCAGCGCAGTCCCCCAACTACCGCCTCCATATGTTGCGATAGAGTTAATCACGCAACTACCCTAGAAATCATATGATTGCCTTCTATAGCAATTAACTCTGCTTTGATAAGACTGCCAGCTACAAAGTCTCCATCAAGTTTTACCGGAATAAAATTTTCACTATGAGCCATATTATTATGTTCAACTAATAACTCTACCTTTTGTCCAATATGTTTTTTAAAGAATTTTTGCAATTGTTTTTGTCCTTCTAGTCTTAGAATTTCTGCTCTTTCTTTTCTAACTTGTTTTTGCAGTTGAGGCATTCTAGCAGCCGGAGTTCCATCGCGTTCTGAATAAGGGAATACATGCAAATATTGTAAATCAGCTTCACTAATTAGGTTTCGAGTATTTTCAAACATCTCACCGCTTTCAGTTGGAAAACCTGCAATAATATCCGCGCCAAAAGAAACGTTTGGTCTAGCTCGACGTAATTTTTCGCAAAAATTAATTATATCTTGGCGATTATGGCGACGCTTCATCCGCTTAAGTATCATATCATCACCTGCTTGCAAACTAATATGAAAGTGTGGCATTATTTGCGGGCAGTAAGCCATAAGATCGAATAATTCATTATCAATTTCTGCAACATCAATAGAAGATAATCTAAGCCTCTTTAACTCGGGCGCAAGTCCTAAAACACGCCTAATCATTTGGGCAAATGTCGGCGCTCCAGGCAAGTCAGGCCCGTAAGCAGTAACAT
>Ga0335396_10004865_pt1 | contig 14239 bp, 9 predicted proteins | sample FRY02_FD_205743 | JGI IMG/M metagenome (GOLD analysis project Ga0335396, IMG submission 205743) | Freshwater microbial communities from Lake Fryxell liftoff mats and glacier meltwater in Antarctica - FRY-02 (spades assembly) (version 2) | ecosystem: Environmental > Aquatic > Freshwater > Ice >... | reverse complement strand
TTTGAGTATTTGAAGAATAGTGATGATTTAATTTTAAAAGACTCCAATCCTGTTTTTGAATATTTACCGATTGAAACTTTAATAAAAGTACGTCAGGTTCAGTATTATGAATCACTTCGAAAATCAGATGATTCAGGCGAATCGACTGTATTTATCGAATTCATACTCGAAATCATTCTTGAGTCTTTAGAGGAATTATTAAACATTCAGAACGTTAATTTAACAAATATAGACCGGATTAATATATTTAAATCAATAATCAAAAAGGACTATTTTTCACGGAAAGAATACCTCATAAATTTTAGAGAAACTTCAACTGCAACCGCTAGTCGGGATTTAAAGTTTGCAGTAGAAAACGGACTAATTGAAAAAATTGGTAACAAAAATACATCGAGATATAAATATAAAATCAATCTTGAATGAATCCCTCGATGATCAATAAACCATGAGCTATCTAAAACTTAGATTCCGAAGTATAGTAGTCTTTCTTGTTTTTGTACCAGGCCTCAATGCTTTACAAGCACAAGTACTAGTTCATGAAGAACCCCGGCATTTTCCTGTTTTTAAAAATAAAGAAATACGTATCCTAAATGTGCTCGTTCCTCCGGGCGACACCTCTCAATATCATCTTCATAATACACCATCATTTTTTGTCCGGCTTTCTAATACCATAACCGGTTCGCAAGTTCAAGGAGAAATGCCCTTAGCCGGTAAATCTAAAGCAGGAGAAATTCGATTTGAAAATTTGGCGCCTCCAAATAGTCGTGTTCATCGTGTTTGGAACGCCGATAAAGATACTTTTCATGTTATGGACGTGGAACTATTGATGAAACAGTCGGCCTTTGATCAAAAACCATTGACATTGCCAAATCTTCAACTGGAAATTGATACAAATCGGGTAAGGGCATATCTGCTTTCTCTTGAAGATGGAATTGATTTTAAAACGAAAAATAAAAGACAATCATTGATTTTGATATCTCTAAATGCCTCCAAATCCCAAACGACACATAATGGAAAAACCGAGTTTCAAACCCTTAAGCCCGGAAGCTTTTTTGTCATTAAAAGAAGGAAATCATTTTCTATAAAAAACATAGGTGTTAAGACCGTTCAGTTTGTATTGTTAGAATTGCCTCCTCAGTAATTTCTTTCATCAATATTCTTACTATTTATGGTCAATCATTAAATTGTAAGTCAGAATATTAAATTTCATAATTGAGCTGTCATAATTAAGTAACAAATTTGAACCTGGGATTTATTCCAATGCTTTTTCCATATTTTTATTCCTATTAATTATAATTTCCCTACATTAATATTTAATAAAACATTCAAAAAGTATGAAAACACTACTCATAGTACTCGCCATGTTCATTACAACGCCACCTACAATCTATACCTTCAAAGTTCAGAATATTGATGGTAAAAATCTTGATTTGAAACAATTTAAGGGCAAGAAAGTCTTGATTGTAAATACGGCATCAAAATGCGGTTATACCAAGCAATATGCTGATCTTCAGAAGCTTGCTGAAGCCTATAAAGATAAGCTAGTAGTTATCGGCTTTCCTGCTAACAACTTTGGTGGTCAGGAACCGGGTGAAAACTTAAATATCAAGGAGTTTTGCGAGAAGAACTTTGCGGTAACATTCCCACTAGCTGAAAAAAGCAGTGTAAAAGGTGACGATATCAGTCCGCTATTCAAGCACCTTACTTCCGCCGCAAATCCTGATTTTACCGGCGATATTAAATGGAATTTTGAAAAATTCCTGATTGATGAAGATGGAAATTTGATCCACCGTTTCAGGTCTGCGGTTACACCAATGTCACCCGAGTTAACAAAATATTTATAAGGGTATTTCATTGAAGAAATTCTTACTGTTGCTTTTTGTAGCGTTTACGCTATCAGAAGTGAACGCAGCTATTCCAAAGTCAAACGATGAAGATCAGCTCAAAAGCCTGGTTGATAGTTTTGCAATTGCCATTGTAAAAAAGGATAAAGCTTGGATTGTTTCCAATTTAAGCGAAAGCTGCAAAATGTATGAGCCTACAGGAAATACGCTCGATAGATCAGGTATCGTCTATACTTTTGTTGAGGGTATTTATGATATCAGTAAGTCTGCAGCTTTAAATAAGACATTTAAAATTGATGGTTCAGCTGCCGGTGGATCTGCTGATTTTGACGTGGAGGGTAAAGGGAACATAAATGGAAATCGAATGGATATTGCAGGCACCTATAAGTTCAATTTGAAATTCAGTAAAATAGATACAACCTGGAAGATCTCTGAGATTATTATTAACGAGCGTTAGATTTATTCAGAAATCTGCTTCTAAAAAAAAATGCTCCGGACTTAGTCCGGAGCATTTTTTTTATTAATTATTTAAAACGATAAGCCAAACTAGTTTGAATCACCTGATTCCTATAAATCGGAGTTTCACTAGATCCATTTTCATTGTTTTTCTGGAAATCTAGTGCATAACGACCCTGTAAACTTAACTGGTTTGTCAGATCAACACCTAATCCAAGAACTCCACCCAAAAGGCTTTTCTTAAGATTATCATTTTCCGCCCTGATCTTAGTCTGGTAGCTTGCGTCTCCTCGTGTGAATTTCTCCTTTGTAGATGCAAGGAATGAAACCTGAGGACCTGCATAAATACTAAACTTTTTACTTGGACTGAACTTGGCCAGAATTGGAATTTCAATAAAGTTTGTGGTTACTGAATATTCATTGGCTACACCCAGCAAACTTGTTCCTGTTGTTTTATACCCTTTTTGTGAGAACATAAGTTCAGGGGAGAAGGCCAAGCCTTCAACTACCGGAATATCAACGGACAATCCGGCATTTAAACCCGGCTTAAAATCTGTATTGAAATTCCTATCATTTGTTTTGATAATATTGGAGAAGTTTACACCTCCTTTAATACCAAATGTTTGTGCTTCTGCTGCTCCTGCGAACAGTACACCTATAGCTAAAATTAATACCTTTTTCATAATGATGATTTATTTATATATAGCTCTCTTTAAGAAATAATGGTGCCAAGCTGTAATATTTGATGAAATAGACTTCAGATAGACAAGAATGTCTACTATAAACCAATTCCTTTGATAAATTTGTGCTTGGATTTAGTTCAATTGTATTTTTTATCGGACGTTTTATGATGATTACTGAAGTAATTGCCTGGTCAGGGGTAATTTTTATCGTTTTGAATATAGCCGGGATTTATTTCTTGCACCGCTTTCTGAAGAAACGATTGACAGATAATCTTTCGATTTGGCTTTTCAGTGTCTGTTTAAGCCTTGGTATTACTTTTTTATTCGTTCTATTCGGCTTAATTCTATTTCTTAATTGATAATTTTACAAAATTATTCATCCCTCCAACATGTTTAAAAACTTGAAACACCTTCTTTTTTGTGTCGTATTGATAAGCCCGCTGATCGGCATTTCCCAAACCCAGAGTTCATTTATTAGTACATTGGATCAACCAAATGCTTGGGTCGACTCAGTATTTAGAAAATTAAGCAAGCGCGAACGGATCGCCCAATTATTTATGGTTAGGGCTCATACGGATAAGGGGAAAGTATTTGAAGATTCAATCGCAAAGCTAATACGTAAGGAACGGATCGGCGGACTGGTGTTTTTTCAGGGAGGTCCGGGTCGGCAGGCTGTTTTGACCAATCGTTACCAGTCTGCATCTAAAGTGCCCTTATTGATAGCGATGGATGCTGAATGGGGTTTGGGGATGAGATTAGACAGTACTACATCCTATCCCTACCAGCTCACACTCGGAGCCATACAGGACAATAAACTGATTTATGAGATGGGTAAACAGGTGGCCATGGATTTTAAACGTATTGGAATGCAGGTGAATTTCGCCCCGGTTGCTGACATCAACAATAACCTAAAGAATCCGGTTATCGGTATCCGTTCATTCGGCGATAATAAATACAATGTTGCTGCAAAAGTAAGTGCCTATATGAAAGGCCTCCAGGATAATAATGTACTGGTTAGTGTCAAGCATTTTCCTGGACATGGTGATACCGATGTTGATTCTCATTATGATCTCCCCCAGTTATCCTTTACCCGTGAGCGGCTTGATTCACTAGAATTATATCCTTTCAGAGAGTTAATAAAAGAAGGAGCCTCAGGTATCATGGTTGCACATATGAATATCCCGATTCTTGATAATACTCCTAATTTACCCTCAACACTTTCTCGTCCGATTGTTACCGGGCTATTGAAAGAGGATCTCGGGTTTAAGGGAATCATTTTCTCGGATGCCATGGAGATGAAAGGGGTTGCAAAGTTTTTCCCGGAGGGTGAAAGTGATGTGCTGGGCCTAATTGCAGGACTTGATGTTATTGAACTTTCAGGCAATTCCAAAAGAGCCGTTAAACTGGTACGTCAATCAATCAGATCAGGGCAACTTAGCTGGGAACGCATCAATTCCAGCGTCAGAAAGGTTCTGCTGGCTAAACATTGGTCAGGCTTATCGGAAAAAAGATTTATAAATCCCGATAATATTGTATCTGATTTGAATCGTCCTGAATCAATACAGCTTAATCAGCAGCTGGCGGATGCCGCAGTCACGATTCTGAATAGTGATACACAAATCAAAAATCTAGATTTAAACAAGAAAACTGCTCTTGTGAGTATTGGAGCGCCTGGTTTGACGACCTTTCTCAATATTATGAAGCCCATCTTACCGAATTCATTGATCTTTTTATTACCAAAAGATGCTTCGGATAGCGATATCAGTAATGTGAAGGCAGAACTGAAAGGTTATGATCAAATCATTGTGAGTATTCATGATACGCGCAGGCGCCCGGGAGCAGTTTTGGATTATACTGCCGGACTCAAAACCTTAATTGCTGATATAACAGAGATGAACAGTATGTTTACACTCTTTGCCAATCCATATACCATTGCCGGCCTTCCTGGAATTGAAAAGGCAAAAACCATAATTGTGAATTATCAGAATTCAAATGAGGCACAGTGGGCTGCTTCAAAAGTAATTACCGGTGCACTGAAAGCTAGCGGGAAATTACCTGTTGCAGTAAATCCTGGTTATAAAAATGGTGCCGGATTGACTCAGAAATAACCTGTTTTTAATTCATTCAAATTGAAATCGTCTGTTTATACTAACCTTCGATCATTAAAAATAAACCTACCTAATATAGGTTTTTGGAAGTTTTAACGCAACTGTTACAAGCTTTCATACTAATTGCATCTGCCAAAAACCGTTACACGTTCACATGCTCTTGCCCCTAGCATTGAATCTCCGTTCTGATTTTTTGCTCCGCCCGAGGCGTATGATGCGGAATGCATAGTCAATGCCCACTTTTTTATTGCTTCAACCTTTGGAATTTAAATACCTGATTGATGAATAAAATCAATATTTTTATGATTCTATCCATAAATTGCCAGCCGTTCAATAAAATTCAAACCAGATCGAAAAATGTCTCAGCAAAAAGCCCTAAAATTAGTTCGTGCATCAGCAGGCTCGGGTAAAACCTTTGCCCTGACGGCGCATTATCTGGTTCTGCTTTTTAGCGGTAAGGCCAAGTACCGTGAAATTCTAGCTGTTACTTTTACAAATAAGGCCACCGCCGAAATGAAAGAGCGTATTCTTGGAGCGCTCGAAGAACTGGCCCGATCTGGTTATGAAAAATCGAAATTCAGCACTATCTTGAGGGAGACGTATCCGGATTTGGGAAATCAGGAGATCATGATCAAAGCATCAGAAATATATGCCGGCATACTTCATGATTACAGCCGCTTTTCTGTCAGCACAATCGATGGCTTTGTACAGCAATTGATTCGCAGTTTTGCATTTGAGTTAAACCTCGACAGCGGCTATAAGCTGGAAATGAATCATGAAAAAGTAAAGGATGAACTTGTCATAGCATTAAATCTTCAGCTTGAAAAAGATCCTGAACTACTGGAATGGGTTACCAGCCTTGCAATTGATCGTATCAGCGATGGTAAAGACTGGGATTATAACCGAACACTGAAAGATCTTGCCGGCGAAATATTTAAGGAGCGGTATTATCCTTTTCAGGAAGCCATGCAAGCTATGGACACCGAACAGACGAAGGAATTTAATGCCTTACGCAATCTGGTTAAAAATGGAATTAATTCCTTCAGTGGTAAGATCATTGAACTTACAAGTAGAATTAAGGAGATGTTTGATGCTTCAGGAATTGAATCAGGAGACTTGAATAATAAATCAAACAATCCGCTTTTAAAATTGCAAAAAATCATTCAGGGAGAATTTGTACGGGTTGACACACTCAGGAAGCTGCTGAATGATTTCGATCAATGGCCACATGGGGCATCGAAAGAGACAAGCAAGATAGAGCATTGTTATAACCAGTTAAACCCACTTTTGAATGAGTTGATAGCCTATTATGATGAGGGTAAAGAAATCTATAATACCTATCTGGCAATAAATAAGAACAGTTCATACCTTCGTTTAATGCAGCGGATGGCTGATCTTCTAAAGGATTACCGTTCAGAGAAGCGGGCATTGCTGATCTCTGACGCCCAACAGCTTTTGAGAGGCATAACAGGTTCTGATTCGGATAATCCATCCTTCATTTGGGAGAAAACAGGCAATAAGTTTAAAAACTTTCTATTTGATGAGTTTCAGGATACGAGTACTTTTCAATGGATGAATTTTTTACCCCTTCTAAAAAATGCCATCGCAGAAGGTTCAGAAGCCGGGCATTCTGCTCATCTGGTTGTTGGAGATGTGAAGCAATCTATTTACCGCTGGAGAAACGGCGACTGGCGTATTTTACACAGTAATTTGAAAAAGGATCTGCTTCAGAATAATATAACTGAAGAGAATCTGATATATAATCGCAGAAGCGCTGAAAATATCATCGGTTTCAACAATTTTCTTTACAGTAGGTTACCTGCCATTTTACAGCAGAGTTTAAATGATGTTTTTGATGAATTAGCCCCTGAACACTTACATAATTCTTGGGAACAAGAAAGTAGCAGCCTGATTGAGAAGGCTTATGAGGGAAGTCGTCAGGAAATAACAGATCAAACACTATCCGGAGGGAAAATCGAAGTAAAATTCTTTTCAAAGAAATCCAGATCCTTTTCAACTGATGAGCAAAATGAAGAAGAGGAGCATTCTGAAGCAGCAGCTTATACCATAGAAAAACTGACCGGGCTTTTAAAACAGGGTGTCTCTATGAAGGATATTGGTATTCTTGTACGTACAAATCGTGAAGCTGTAGAGATTCTTGATTGCATTTTTCAAAAAGCTAATCAGGATATGCTGACTGAGGCTGCCGGGAAATCCTTTCAGGTAATTTCAGGGGATGCATTGAAGATAATGAATAATCCGGCAGTTGCTTTATTACTTTGTACCTTCAAACTCCTGACAACCAGAGAATCAGAATGCGGAATTTTTAAAGCAGAATGTGCGCGGCTCTGGACTCAGATTCTAAATCCCGATGATTTACGGATCAGATTAAACAGTAATCATTGGATGAATATGGCTTCAGGCCCGCTTTCTACAATGGATGATATATTGCCCGCTGAATTATGTTCCGGCTTAAACTTCCTCAGACACTTGCCTGTAGGTGAATTAACAGAGAAACTGATTAATATTTACCAGCTAGGAAATGCTGATTCTGGAAATTTAATTCCTTTTCTTCTTGCCTTTAGGGATCAAGTTGCAGTGTTTGCAGCTGCCGGGGATCAGGGAATTGGTGCATTTTTAGAATGGTGGGATAATGAAGGCTCGGGAAAGGCACTGCCTTCTTCAGAAAGCCAGGATGCGGTTCAGGTAATGACCATTCATAAATCAAAAGGCCTGGAATTCAAAGCGGTGATTATTCCTTTTCTCAGTTGGAATCTGATAGCATCCTCGAATGGACTTCAAAAAAATATTTTGTGGGTTAATGCTCAAGCTGCTGGTTTTGAGAAGTTTAAATCTCTTCCTGTAGACCTTAGTAAAGGACTTGCATCAACCGTTTTTGCCGGCGATTACTTTGAAGAAGTTATGCTTGGTTACATGGATGTAATCAATACCATGTACGTGGCAACAACCAGAGCAAAAGATTATCTCTGTTTGATTTGCCCTAATGTTCCTGCTAAGAAAAAGGATGGGAAAGACAGCGAAGTGAAGAATCTGCAATCGATACTTTCAGGCTTGTTTGAGAATGGAGATACCGGGGATTTGCTTTTTGAATCAGACGATAGGCATTATTTTATGGGGGAGCTTCCGGCCATGAAACCCGATAATGAGATAAATTTAGAACATGAATCTTTACGAATTCATAAATATCATGTGAATGAAAAGCTTACTGAACGATTCAAACGAAACAGTATGAATGAGGATTCCTGGTTTAATGCTAAACAGCGGAAGGGGATTGTGATGCATAAATTATTAGAAACCTTAAGTGGCACTGAAGATTTGGATAAACTGATCTCTGAAAAGGTTCAGGAGGGATTTATCAGAGAAGCAGAGAGGGAGGAGATTAAACAGGCTGTCAGTGATGTTCTGGTCCAAGAAGAAATCAAGTATTGGTTCAAAACAGCCGAATCAGTTATCAGCGAAAAAGATATGATAATTGATTCAGGCACTGTAAAAAGGCCGGATAAACTCTTTGTTTTCGGTAAGAGCGCTGTTCTTTTAGATTTTAAATTCGGCGCTCAAAACAATAAATATATTTCAGATATCAGCCTTTATCGCGATAATCTGATGAAAATGGGCGAATTTGAGAAGGTGGAAGCTTATTTATGGTATGCACAGGATTGTAAACTACAGAAAGTCTGATCATGGGGAATCAATCATCGGATAAGTTTCTGTACAGGGTTGCAGAAGATCTTTTAAACCGTTTCGGAAAGGATCTTCAGGATGTTGCAATTGTATTTAATAATAAAAGACCGCAATTATTTTTAAGGAAGTATCTGGCTGAAATTAGTGGCAAGCCAATCTGGAGTCCTCGTTTTTATACAATCCAGCAGTTCTTCTCTGAATCAACTGGTTTAGTTTGTGCATCCCAGTTGAAGCAGTTCTTTATACTTTATTCTGAATACAATCTTCTGTTGAAAAAGGAAGGAAAAGAATCAGTAAGTGCCGATGTTTTTTATCCTTTGGCAGAGGTCATTGTTTCTGATTTTTCACAGATCGATTATTACATGGCCGACCCGCTTAAGGTTTTTAACCTGATAGGCAGTATCGCTGAATTGGAGCAGCAGTTTCCGAATTTTGAACAAGAGCAACTTGCTTTTATGGAGAGTTTCTGGTCATCTTTTTCTCAACAAAAGCAGAACAAGGTTCAGGAAAAATTCATTGAAATGTGGCAACGGATGCCTCAGCTTTATCAAAATTTCCATGCAAGGCTTGCTGAACAAGGGCTAGTTAGCAGTGCAAAGATGTACCGTAACCTTGCTGAAGGGTTAGATTCTGATCCGGTATTTCTAGATCAGTTCAGCCATATTGTCTTTGTAGGCTTTAATGCATTATCAAAGGCTGAGGAGATTTTGTTCAAATCCTGGCAAGATGAAGGCCGAAGTTCATTTTATTTTGATGCTGATGAGCATTATTTTAATGATAATATTCAGGAAGCGGGGCATTTTATTAGGAGAAATATCAATACGGTTGGTCTTGAAAACCAGTTTGCGATAGACAAAAACCAGATTAATAATCCTGAGAAGGAATTTACAATCATACAGGCTTTAGGTAAAATAGCACAAGGCAAATTGTTGCGCGAACTGTTGCCAGGAATTTCAGACAAGAATAATCCTGCTTCAAAAGCGATTATTCTGGCCGATGAGAGTCTCTTGCTTCCGGTACTCCAAACTGTGGATGATGAGAGTCTAAATATTACCATGGGCTACCCTTTTGAACAATCGGCAGTTTTTGGTTTATGTGATCTCTGGTTCGATATTCAGGAAGAAATAGCGTCAGGCGATAAGATTTCCATTGCTTATCCCAAAGTCCTGACTTATATTTTCAACCCCTTGGTTGCTACTGGCATTGAGCAGAGAAATAAGATACATCAAGAGATTATTGAAGAAAAGAAAGCCAGATTTAAGCTTCAGGATCTTAGGAATACCGGTAAAATCGCCGGACTTACCTTTAGTCCGTTTGAAAACCCTATCGATTCAATTCGAAACCTAGGAAGTTTACTTTTGTTGATCTCAGAACAGATTGCAGATCTGCGTAAGCTGGAAAGTTTGCTGATTGCCGAGGCGGTTAAAACGCTGAATATACTCTCCGATAGCTTTGCAGAGCTTAGAAATTATGAGGCGATGGCAGATATCAAAGCAGGATTTGTTTTAAAAACCATTAGAAGAGCTCTATCAGGACTTACAGTGCCTTTTGATGGAGAGCCTTTGTCTGGATTGCAGGTTATGGGTCTACTCGAAAGCCGTTGCCTTGATTTTGATGAACTAATTATTCTAGGAATGAATGAAGGTGTGCTTCCCAAAGTTAGTATTACACCATCATTTATCCCAGATAGTGTTAGAAGAGCTTTCGCATTACCCGTTCTGGAAAATCAAAACTCCATTTTTGCTTATTTCTTTTATCGACTGCTGCACTGTGCTAAGAAGATTACATTGGTTTATAATGGCATCACAGATGAGAAAACCAGCGGAGAAGTGAGCAGGTTTTTAAAGCAGCTTGAATTTGAAACTTCATGCAGGTTCACTCATGTTTTACAGCAGAATCAGCCAATTGATAATTCTGCCCATCAGATTATAGAAGTTGAGAAGACCGGACCAGTATTGGATAAACTTCGGACGTATCTAAAAAGAAATTCTGAAAGTAAATACGATAAAAAGATCTCTGCCTCGGCGTTTACAGATTATGTCACCTGCCCGCTGCGATTTTTTTTCGGGAAAATAGCAGGTCTGGCAGAACCAAAGGATTTGCCGGACGAGATCGGTCCGCATACGGTGGGAACCATGCTACATACTGTGATGGAAAGTTTCTATCGTGATTCGATAGGGAAAGAAGTAACTGCAGACTATATCAGGCAACGTGAAAAATTACTACCGGAAATGGCCAAAGCGGCTATGATTACTGAACTTAAACTGGATCCGGCTTATGAACTTCAACAAAGTGCACTTCAACAGATCATTATAAAAGTAATTGAGCAATATGCCATGAAAGTACTGCGGTATGATGAGCAGATTGCACCTTTTATAATTAAGGAATTAGAGAACAGAGATTCATATACCCCTTTATTTACCATTGAAGTTGAGGGAAAGGAAGAGCAAGTCAGGCTTATGGGAATTATTGATAGGGTTGATGTTCATTTAAATAAAACGCGGATTGTAGATTATAAAACCGGCAAAGATCAGTTAAAGTATACTGACTTCGATGCTTTGTTTGATGAAGAGGGCAAAGGTCAGAATAAGGCCCTCCTGCAAACGCTCTTTTATACTTTTGTTTATGAGAGAGCTAGAAATGCAAGCCAAGTGGAACCGCATCTTTATACAGTGAGAGATTTCAAGGAAGGAACCCAGTTTATTGAAAAGGGAAATGGCAAGTTGATTTTGGCAGATGAGAACCTGGTAGGTCTTAAAGACCAGTTTGCTGTGCGATTGAAGGAAAAACTTGCTGAATTGTTTGATCAGTCAATACCTTTCAGACAAACTATTAATATAGAGAGCTGCACTTATTGCTCATTTAAGGAGATTTGCCAAAGGTAGAATTTTTAGAATGGGGGATTTTCCCATCACTATTATACCCAAAGTTCCGGGATTAGTTCTTAATATTAGAATCTTAAGATTCATGAGTTTATTTAAAAACTTAATATTCTTTTTTGTCCATTAACATTAGTTTTTTATCAATCCTGCCTGAAAGACGGCAGACGAGGTAAATTGTTGCAATTTTTTTGTAATAATGCTGATTCCCAAGTACTGATTGGCATTGATTTTCAAACATTAAATATATATTTGCGTTCGAAAATTGATTTTACACATGAGAGAAATACAATACCGAGAGGCACTTCGTGAAGCATTAAATGAAGAAATGCGTAAGAACGATAAGATTTTTTTAATGGGTGAAGAAGTTGCCGAATATAACGGAGCATATAAAGTAAGTCAGGGAATGCTCGAAGAGTTTGGTCCTAAACGGATTATTGATACCCCGATTGCAGAATTAGGTTTTACCGGAATCAGTATTGGTGCAGCAATGAACGGACTTAGTCCAATTGTTGAATTCATGACCTTTAATTTCTCGTTGGTTGCAATTGATCAGGTGATCAATACGGCAGCAAAAATTCTAAGTATGAGTGGAGGACAGTTTTCCTGTCCGATTGTTTTCCGTGGCCCAACAGGAAGTGCAGGTCAGTTAGGTGCTCAGCATTCTCAGAATTTTGACAGCTGGTATGCAAATTGCCCGGGATTAAAAGTTGTTGTTCCATCAACACCTTATGATGCGAAAGGATTATTGAAACAGGCGATTCTGGATCCTGATCCTGTAATATTCATGGAATCGGAAGTGATGTACGGAGATAAGGGTGAGGTGCCCGAAGAAGAATACTATCTGCCGATAGGTAAAGCAAATATTGTTAAAGAAGGAACTGATGTAACCATCGTTACATTTGGAAAGATGCTTTCAAGAGTGGTTATGCCTGCAATTGAAGTATTAAATAAGGAAGGTATTAATGCCGAAGTGATCGACCTGCGTACCATTCGCCCGATAGATTATGACACAGTCATCAATTCAGTTAAGAAAACCAACCGTATGGTTTTTGTTGAAGAAGCATGGCCATTAGGTTCAATCGCCACTGAAGTAACTTTCAAAGTTCAGAAAGATGCATTCGATTACTTGGATGCTCCTGTTCTGAGAGTTGTATGTGCTGATGTACCACTTCCTTATGCACCAACCTTAATTAAAGAATCGCTTCCAAATGCAGAACGTGTAGTTGCTGCTGTAAAAAGCGTACTTTATAAAGAAGCATAGAATATTTCAAATCTAAATAAGAGCCCGGATTTAATCCAGGCTCTTATTATTAAAGCGTAATTTGACGTTTAATACTTTCTTCGAGTGAGATCAGAGTCTCAGTCCGCTGAATGCCCTTTACACCCTGTATACCTTCATTAAGTACCTGTCTTAAATGGTTGGTATCCCTGCATATGATCTTAGCAAACATACTGTATGAGCCCGTCGTGTAATGCAGTTCTACCACTTCTTTGATTTTTTTGAGGTTTTCAACAGCGTCTTTATATTGTGAACCCTTTTCGAGATAGATACCTAAGAAGGCACATACATCATAGCCAATCTTTTGTGGATCAATGATCAGATGCGAACCTTTTATAACCCCCATATCCTGCATTTTTTTCATCCTGACATGAATGGTTCCACCCGAAACGATTAATTTCTTCGCAATTTCCGTGTAAGGAATCGTTGCATCTTCCATTAATGTGCATAATATCTGTGTGTCAAGATTGTCAAGTTCGAAATTTTGGCTTCTGTTTTCCATTTTAATTATACAATTATTAATAATTACGCAATATAATTATTATTTACGTAATAATTAAAATAGTTTATTAAAAAATTTGTAATAAATAAGGAATGTTCTACATTCGTATTAAGCAATTGCTATGCGATTGTTTACTCACTGTAGGGTGGTGAAATTTGGCAGACACACCTCCTCGTCTCGGTGGCGAAGATCTGGGAAATACCTTAATTGGGAAATAACTGCTTCGTGAAGGTTCGACTCCTTCCCCTACAGCAAACCTTATTCAACAGGTTTATAATTGGTTAGTTTAAATAAGCTCCTGCCCATCAGGAGCTTATTTTATTTAAAGCTATTCTGTTTTAGGTTCAATTTTGAAGTCCCTCATAAATTAGCAGGTTTTAAATTTTAACTTAAAAAAATCATAAACAATTATAAATATGGCAACCAAAAATTATATTTAATATTAAAATTGTAAAAATTAAAATAAATTATTAAAAAAATTGCAATGAATAAGAAGTTTACTTACATTTGTATCAAGCAATCAGAAATAGATTGTTAACACACTGTAGGGTGGTGAAATTTGGCAGACACACCTCCTCGTCTCGGTGGCGAAGATTTGGGAAATACCGTAAAGGGAAATAACTGCTTCGTGGAGGTTCGAATCCTTCCCCTACAGCAAACCTTATTCAACAGGTTTATAATTGGTTAGTTTAAATAAGCTCCCGCCCATCAGGAGCTTATTTTATTTAGGGGAAATTGGTAGACTGAAGTTCAGGATAATTTTTAGAGTAAGTTTGACATCCG
>Ga0335396_10004863_pt1 | contig 14252 bp, 10 predicted proteins | sample FRY02_FD_205743 | JGI IMG/M metagenome (GOLD analysis project Ga0335396, IMG submission 205743) | Freshwater microbial communities from Lake Fryxell liftoff mats and glacier meltwater in Antarctica - FRY-02 (spades assembly) (version 2) | ecosystem: Environmental > Aquatic > Freshwater > Ice >... | reverse complement strand
GGATCTTAGATCCAAGGGCTCTGATTTCGGAATTCGGAATGAATAGGAACAGCGGAGTTAATCCTCTTTTTTATAAAGCACTCGTTCCAAGGCAATAGTGGATTTCAAAAGTCAAGCGTTACTGGGCATGATAATTTGTGTCCTCTTGGGCCTTGGCTCCTTAAGGGCTGCTTGCTTAGATGAAAATCGAAGATTACTTAAGGCATAAGCGAAGCATTGCTGGATCCATGACTAGCTATCAGAAAACATTGCTCTTGACATGGACCTTGAAATTCCTAATCCCACATAGAAAGCCTGATTCCGATGGAAATCAGATCACTTTCTTTTTCACTTGATTTGACTGCTTCTCCAGCTTCTAATTCCAGTTTTTGTTGCAGGTCATGCATCTTAGGATCCTCATTAGACTTAGCCCATGCTTCTATTATCGAATAGATTCTTGACGGCCCTTTCTCCGCTCTCAACATATTCAGATAATCATGGGAATAGACCACCACATGGGAGATTTCACCGAGTGTTATAGAGTTTAAAACGGAGTTCTTAACGTAATACGTAGCGTCACATGAGGCCCCCCTGGTCGTAAGATCAGCTAGCCTTCCGCATCTCGATCCGTCCTTTAGGAAGACTTCCATTCCCTGACCTGCTGCGGCTAATTCATTAGAAGTACAATCATAGGTCAAGACCATGATTCCTAATGGAGTATCATCTGCCTTCGGACTTCCACAACACTTCAATAGCAGTTCTGAAAGCGCATTCAATATGCGGGCAGGTTCATGTTCACCGCGCTGATAGACGGCTTCATTCAGTTCATTTCTACATTCTAAGGACATCATAGTTCCATAGGTTCCCTTCCATTTCGCATCTATGATGACCAGGATATCATTGCCATAATAATTCCCTAGCCAATAGAACGCTGAACCCACCGTGCCCTTCACCATCCTTGAAACAAAATGATCTGTGAATGATGAGGTGAATTGCATACTGCTGGGCAAGACCCTTCTTTTGAAATCTTTAATCTCAAGGAGTTCCTGTTCCTTCTCCTTTTCAAGGGTATTAATCTTCTCTACATGCACATATGCTTTATGCTTGAAAGACATCTGATCCAATATGAATCTTTCTGCAACATAGAATAGAACAATGGTCGCACCTGCAATATTGATCAAGATCAGAACGACCTGTGCCATATATAAGCCAAATCTGTCGACCATGAGATATTCATTTACTCCAACGAGGCAGCATTCAATGATGAATAGGATCAAAAAGAACTTCCTCGTTTTGGCAGGGAGGAAGATGATACCGGTCATAAGGGCAACACTGCTCCAGATCATCACCATACCAGCATTGAAGACTCCTCCAAGGATGATCTGGAAAATGAATGGCATGCTCACAGAGATCAAAACTTGGAAAGAGAAATTCCATTCTCCGGCAAGGCGCGTCTGGAAGGCTGCCAGATTCATCAGTGTAAGAACGATATAGGCCAAGGGAATAAGAGACTTATCATTCATCCCCAAATAAAGACAGAGCAGTGACCAACTCATAGAAGCCAAAAGGAGCATAGCCGTATACATCAAGAACAGGCTTATACGCTCAAGGCTCTTCTCGCCATGCCCATAAGAGTTGCTGAAGAACAGCTCGAATACAAATGGGATTTTTATGGTTTTCTCTTTCTTCATCATAGCCAAACACATGCAAGGTTTTATAGTTCCTGCGTATTGTTCTACGATGCTGATTCTGATAGAGTTACCCGTTTAAATACCTTAAATGGCATTTATTTTTACAGTATAAACACCTAAATAAGCTTCTTAACGATGCGCTGATGAAGCACATTTATCCGCATAAGCGCTGCTGAATCGCACCAAGGTATGCGCTCTATACATAGGATTCCAGCCTTTACAGCAGGCTTGGTATTGCAGGGTTCTTCTGCTTGCTCCAGGTCCTCCAAAGCAAAGATGAAGAACCCTTGTAAATCTGCCTCATCCATGAATGGTTCAGTAAAAAAGGAGTTTCCCGTGTCAGTCAAGGGATTTATATTGACCTGATGCCCTTAAAGCAAATAATCCTTGACCGCTGTTCTCCACATTGCTAAATCCCCTGAAGAGGAAGGCCATCACATAATCGAGCATGCCATAATCATCAGCTCTGCAATCTGTAGCAAAGTCATGTCCTTTTTTCCTTGAACGTAGGGCCGGCATGGAATATCATACGAAGGTGCTCTGAACATCAGGGGGGAGCAGGAATAGGAAATAATTATGTCTCATATCATTGGTTCCAAAGAGGTTCATACCGCTTTTTTACGATATTCATATGATGCATGGCATGGCCCACGAGGATGCGCCCGATAGCCCGCACCGAGATCGGACGGCCGCTTGCTGTCCCTGTTTGGCGCAAGGCCTCCTCCGTGAACCCTTTGAACAATAAGACATTGGATGCCCTTAATGCCCTGAACTCTTGTATGTGATGACTTAAGCTCAGGCCATCAGCTATAGCAGCTTCAGCATAATCATTCTCCTCAAAACCTGGCAGAGGAGTCTTGTCTCCCCTTCCGATTGCACAGGCTCGGTAGGCAAATATCCGCTCGGCATCATTTACGTGTTGCATCAATTGCGCTATGGACCAAGAACCTTCTCTGTATTTCAATCCAGCATGAGCTTCAGGGATGCTCTTCCAATACTCGATCAGGTCCTCCCCTTGGCTTTTCATCAGTGGAATAAGCTCCTTCCCATCTGCATGGCGCACATAGCCTTCATAGAAGCTGTGATACTCAGTGGGAGCGATACGTGTCTGGTCCATGACGCTTGATTTTTCATGAATGTAAACATATCCTCATAAAAAACTCACTGGTCTTTTACACTATCATGTTCTGGTATGCTATCTTCGCCCCTCATGAGTTTGATGCACCCGAATTTCCTTTTCGCCCTCTTCGCGCTGCTCATCCCTATTATCATCCATCTCTTTAATTTCAAGCGTTTCAAACGGCTTGTCTTTCCCAATGTGCGCTTCTTGAAGGAGGTAGAACTGCAGACCCGTTCCCGCAATAAACTGAAACACCTTCTGGTGCTCTTCGCCCGCTTGGCGGCCATCACCGCCTTGGTCCTTGCCTTCTGTAGACCATTTATCCCCTTGAACTCCAATACCCAAGACAAGGGCGAGCGCTATGTGGCCATCTACTTGGACAATAGCTATTCCATGGAATTGGAGAATGATAAAGGCAGCCTTTTCAGGCAGGCTAAGGAACAGGCACGTAACTTGGTTAATTCCCTAGGACGTACTGACAGATTCCTTCTTATCACGAACGATCTGGCTCCTGAACATCAGCGCCTCATCAGCAACACGGAGATGCTCGACTACCTAGATCAGTTACAGCTGAGCCCCTTCGAGCGGAATTTCTCTGAGCTGAGCGCGCGCGCTCAAGACATCTTTGCCAAGAACAATGCCCATAATAATTCTCTTTTCCTCTTCTCTGATATGCAGAAGCGCATGTTCGACTTGGAGGCGTCCAAGCTGGACACCAGCATGAGCATCTCTTTGCTATATATGGAAAGCCAAGGTCAAGGCAATGTATACATAGATACACTTTCCTTCTACTCCCCACTGCGCAGCAGCCAGAGCCCTGAAGAACTCAAGGTACGTGTGGTGAACAGCTCGGCCAAAGACATCAAGGGTCTTCCTGTAAGGCTGAGTATCAATGGCGTTCAGAGAGCCATCGGCAGCATGGATATCCTTCCTTATTCGAGCACAGATTCTATCCTTCGTTATTCTAATGAAGGCAGCGGCTGGATGAAAGGAAAAGTGGAGATAGAGGATTATCCCATTGTCTTCGATGATGAATTGCAGTTCAGCTATGAAGTGGCTATGCAGAGCCGCATCCTCGCCTTGGGAGATGCTGGGATCACTTCACGTTGCTTGAAGGTATTCGGTTCTGATCCATTCTTCCAATGCAAGGCCAGTGACCCGAGAAACATGGACCTTTCCAGCCTAGCTGATCAAGATCTAATCATCCTTGCTCAGGTGAAAGAACCCAGCTCAGGCCTTAGCAATGCCTTAGAAGCCTATGTGGCAGGCGGTGGTTCTTTGCTCATTATTCCAGCCAGTGATGTCTCCTTAGATGCCTATATAAATTTACTCAGCCGCATAGGTGCTAACGCCTTTCAGAGCAAGGTTGATTTGGCGCGCAAGGCCAACAGCATAGATCTGCAGAATCCTTTCTATAAGAACGTCTTCGAGCAGGCACCGGCCAATATGGATTTGCCCAGCACCCAGTCGCATTATGCGAGCCAGGCACGTGTACAGAGCAGTGAGGAAAGACTGCTCAGCTTGCAGGATGGCAGCAGCTTACTTAGCCTCTTCCCTTTCCAGAGTGGCCGCACTTATGTCTTCAGTGCCTCCTTGGATCCTGAGATGTCAGACCTCGCCTCCCACAGCATCTTCGTCACTTCCCTCCTGCGCATGGCCGAGGTCAGTGCGGGGAACAGCAGTCTTTATTCAATCATCGGAAGGGATGATGCCATTACTATTCCGCTCCCTGGAAGCGATAAGGATCCCTTCAAGATGCGCTCTGATGATGGCCTCATCGAGTTCATTCCTGAGCAGCAGTCCATTGGCAATATCACCCAACTCCGTGACCGCGGGCAGGTGCAGGAACCTGGAGAATATGCGATCATGAAAGGCGAAGAGCTCATATCCATGCGCGCTTATAACATGGACCGTGAAGAATCTGAGATGGAATTCTATAGCGCTGATGAACTAGAAGCTATTATCGCTGGCCGCCCCCATATTCAAATGAATGCCATTTCAACTTGGGGCAATGCTGACTTGCAGATGGCCGACCTGGGATCCAAACAACTCTGGCGCTGGTTCCTCATAGCCGCGCTCCTCTTTTTGGCCGCTGAAGTACTTCTCTTGAAATTCTGGAAAGCATGAATACACTGATCCGTGACGCTAAGATCATAGACCCTGCCTCGCCTTGGAATGGCAAGAAAGTGGACATACGCATTCGCAAAGGGCGCATAGAAGAAATCGGCAAAGCCCTGGAGAAGAAGAACGAGACGGAGATACGAGCTAAGGGGCTCATGGTCTCCCCAGGATGGATAGATATGAATGTGCAGTTCAGGGATCCAGGACATGAGTACAAGGAAGATTTAAAAAGCGGACTGAAAGCTGCGCGCGCTGGCGGATTCACCTCCGTGCTTCATATGCCCAGCACCTTTCCCGTGATGGATTCCAAAGCAAGCCTAGAATACTTAAAACAGCGCAGCCAAGGCAGTGGAGTGCATGTATATGCCGCAGCTGCTTTGTCCAAAGGCTGTGAAGGCCAGGAACTCTCTGAGATGTTTGACCTGCATGATGCGGGAGCGCTTATGTTCAGTGATGTTGAGCACAGTGTTATGGATAGCGGACTGATGAAAAAAGCCCTGCTCTACGCTAAGAATTTCAATGGCCTCGTATGCAGCTTCCCACAAGATCGAGGGCTAGCAGCGGGGACCATGATGAATGAAGGGCCGCTGAGTACCCTGCTGGGGATGAAAGGCAGCCCGCACATGGCTGAGACCATACACCTGAGGCGTGACATAGACCTGCTGCGCTATACTGAGTCAAGGCTCCACGTGGTGGGATTGAGCACAGCAGAAGGCGTTAAATTGGTCAAAGAAGCTAAAAAAGAAGGCCTGAATATCACAGCCGAGGTCTTCCTCTCTCACCTCCTATGGACTGATGCACAGGTAGATGGCTATCAGAGCCTCTATAAAATGACACCCCCGCTGAGGACAGAGAAAGACCGCAAGGCACTGATTAAGGGGATTCAGGAAGGAACCATAGATTGCATCTCCTCCCAGCACCGACCAGAAGATGTAGAGCATAAAAAGCTAGAATTCGGATTGGCCAATAGCGGAATAGCCCTTATGGAATCCTTCTTCCCGCTGTATCAGACCTATCTTTCAGAAGAGCTGAGTCTAGAGCTCTTTATCCAATGCCTGAGTGACCGAGCTTGCAAGGTCTTAGGCCAAGAAGCCGCTCGCATAGACCTGGGCCGTGAGGCCATCCTCACCTGCTTCAGCTGCACAGAGGCCAGCCCCATAACGGGATTGCATAGCAAGGCTTACAACCGCGCTCCCTTGAAGGAAGGGATGAAAGGAAGAGTTGTAGGCACTGTAAGGGCTTAAAATCAAAGATTTTCTTGGGAATGAATGCCTTTAGAGAAAAAAGCCTTGAGGAAAAAAACATAGACTTTACATCCCAAATTTGGTGTGTATTTGTATGTTTACTATATATACACGCCTGTTGTAGCACATAGAATGAGAACACTATTCAGCATATTAATCCTTGCGATACCATTCTTTATGAAAGGTCAAGAAACTGCTGAACCTATATTGAAAGTTAAAAGCGGCAATTGGTGGACATATGTTGGGGCGTACTTAACACCAGAACTTGCATTCAGAACTCTCAAAAACAACGATGGCGGCCAAATCTCAGAGGATGTCATCGAATCTCGGAATGATAGAGAAACCATGAAGTTTGGATATACTAGTGGGCTTACTATTGAATGTATATTCAGAAAGAACTTTGGTTTTGAAACTGGAATCTCATATTCCAACCATGGCTACCAAACGAAAAAGGAAGAACTCGTGTTTGGAGATATTATTGATCCTAGAAGAGGATTTAACTATACGTTGGACGGCACAGCATCTCATGCAAAGTTTATTGACCATTTCGAGTACATTGGAATACCAATTGCCTTTAAATATCTAGGTGGGAACTGGCTAGAAACTTGGAGGTTCAGCGCGAGTGTTGGGTGTACTACGAATTACCTTATAAGAGCCAGTTCTACCTTAGTCCTATACTATGAAGATGATAGCCCAGGGCGGTCAAACCAAACTTCCGAGACCGAATTTGAAAAAGTTCAATTTAACTCCATTCATAGGCGCAGGAATCGATTACCAACTGAATCCGAAAATGCGACTGAGCGCAATGCCAACGTTAAGATATGGAGTATTAGATATAATAGACACACCAATAACTGGGAAACTATATAGTGGCGGAATACAGTTTAGATGGTATATGAATCTATAAAAAATGGAAACGTGCTACAACAACCTTTCATAGACTATGGCTGCGCAAATCCAACACACAGGCAGTCAGAAAAATCTGCCTTTTCCAAGCCACTGTCCATATAGATTGGTACGTTATGGGCAAGTTTAAAAAATATAATTTAACCTTTTGGTTGTATTATAGTCAAATTGCTGTTTTTTGAATATTAAATAAATGATGATGATGAAAAATAAATTACTTGGAATAGTCTTAATGCTTAGTATTGGCTACTCCTCTTATGGTCAATGGCAACAGTGTACAGGAACAGCTGGCTTAAATATGCAGTCATTATTGACCAATGGCATTTACAATTTTCGCTGGTGGTGCCACAGGAGCATACCTTTCAACCGATAGCTCAGCAAATTATTTCTCTTCAAATAGTGGGAACGATGCTGTTGGTCCTACACGCGGCTTTACAAAAGACAATGACTATCTATATACATGTACAAGTCAAGGAGTCTTCAGAAGTTCAGATAATGGTGCGACTTGGCTTTCAAGAAGTTCAGGGTTAACAAATTTATTGACGAGTGGAATTATTAAAGTCGGATCCAATTTGTTTGTTGTAGGACCAACAGGGGTTTTTAAATCATCTGATAATGCTGACAATTGGAACACAGCAGGTCTTTCTACAATTGATATAAGAAGCATTGCGGCTATTAATGATACCTTATTTGTTGGTACAAATGGAGCTGGAATTTATAAAAGTGTCGATTGGGGCCTAAACTGGGTTAGTGTAAATAATGGTTTAGGTAGCGCTTCAAATTTTAGAGCCATTGAAAGTAAAGGGAATACACTCTTTGCTGCCGGACCAACAGGAACAGGAGTTTTTCGTTCATTAGATTTTGGTTCGAATTGGATTTTACTTTCAGGTGGACTATCATCAGGTTCATATAGAGGTTTTGCAAGTAGTTCCCAATTAATTGTAGCAGGATCATTTGGTAGTGGCGTTTTTTACTCTACAGATAATGGAGACAATTGGACAGTTATAAATTCAGGTCTAACCGACTTAACCGTTTTTGATTTAGAACTTAATGATAGCTATATAATAGCCGCTACAAATACACAAGGAGTATTTCGTTTTGCACTTTCTAATTTAAATTTATCTCTTGGAATTGCTGATCTAAGTAAAAATACTATTGCCATTTATCCAAATCCCACGACAAATCAGATACATATAAAAACAGACGTCCAATTGTTAGGTTCGACATACTTTATATATGACAAGACGGGGAAATCTATATTATCTGGTAGAATAGATTCAGAAAACACAGTTGTTAAATTAGACAACTTGTCAGGTGGTATTTATGTGCTTCGTATTGGAGATAATGATCTTAATCAGACATTTAAAGTGATTAAGGAATAAAACTAGCCCTTAGCAGTACCTAAAAGAAATTGGCGGTTCAGTGGTTAAATGAAGCTTTGTGACGGTCAGCTGACGAATTTGGTGTTGGCAGAAAGTTTTCATCTCCGAAATCACCAAATCTTTTAGCTGCAAAACGTTTTACTCAATTCTATATTCATGATGCAATAAAACTTGATTAGGATAGAGACTTTACATTATATCTTAATTGTCCAAGCCTTCGTTTTGGAATCCTTCTTCCTCCTGTATCAGACCTGATCTTTCAGAAGAGCTGAGCTTGGAGCTATTTATCCAATGCCTGAGTGACCAAGCTTGATAGGTCACAGGCCAAGAAGCCGTTCGCATAGACCTGCGCCCTAAGGCCATCCTCAGCTGCTTCAGCTGCACAGAGGTCAGCCCCATAACATGATTGCATAGAAAGGCCTATAACCGCGCTCCCTTGAAGGAAGGGATATAAGGAAGCGATGTAGGAACTGTAAGGGCTTAAAATCAAAGATTTTCTTGGGAATGAATGCCTTTAGAGTTAAAAGCCTTGAGGAAGAAAACATAGACTTTACATCCCAAATTTGGTGTGTATATGTATGTTTACTATATATACACGCTTGTTGGAAAACATTAAATTAAACCTTTGTAAATTTGATTAGTCTATTAAGAAAAGAATAAAAAAATGAAACATATTTTAACAACTATGGCTATTACTGCATTGATAGCTCTTTCGGCACATGGACAACATGGAACTCCCAATTGGAGCATTCCTCATTACGATTTTAGAGATTCTTTTTCTCCAACTGCCAATCTTAAACAATGGCCATATTCAAACATTGCAGTTACCACTAACGACAAAAGGGTTGTTATGGTAGAAAGGGTAAACCCTCCTAATCAAGGTATATATCTGGTAAACAGTTATGATGGCATAACATGGAATACTCCCTTGCTATTCAACCCTGCTCTACAAAGTGGAGCAGACATCCTTTTCCCGAAAATGCAAGGAGACAAGAACGGAAAATTACATTTTGTTTGGCACAGTAATGCTCTTAGCGCTTTATTTTATACCCAGCTAGACACAGCATTCAATGTATTAATTGATTCTGTACGTATAGCCGATAATTCAACCTTTGGCATTTATGTAGGCTCATTTGTTACCATTGACCGCCAAGGTAGAATACATATCATGTGGCATGAAGGCGACAATATCAATCAATCACAAACTTCAGAGGCGTTTTATTGCAGAAGTATTGACGGTGGAAATACATTTTCTTCACCAAGCTTAATAAGCAACGATGATGGTAAAAATTCTGCGTGGCCATGGGCAGAATATAGTGCCTACAATGGTGATACGCTAATGATTGCATGGAGAGATCAGGTTTCAGGAGCCGATTGGGATATTCAGTACGTCTTATCATACAATGGAGGGGTAAACTGGACTATACCACATACACTCGATTCTCAACCTGGTTATCAGGCTGACCCAGATGTGGTAATCTCTCCTGACGGAAGTTTTCATGTCTTTACTCATGAAACACCTTTTGCCAACACTTTCCATACCAGCTTAAGGATGTACCACAGAATGTCTAATGATAGAGGTCAATCTTGGACTTCTCCAATTCAGTTATCAGCCAATGAAAGAAGTCTGGTTTCGGAGTGTAGCAGATATGATTTGACTACAAATACATTATGGACTTTTTATAAGGAATCTGGTTCTTCCAGCATTAGTGGTGACTTAATGGCTGTTTATTCAACAAATAACGGAGTTACATGGAGTAGTCCTGAATATTTTACGGATGAAGACACCCTAATAATTGGGCAAAGAGGAATTGCCTTTCTAACTGATGGACGACCAGTAGCTAACTATGAAGTTCCTTACGGATCAGGTATTACAGTTAAATTTACCGAGCGATTAAATACACCTCTTTCTGTTCCTGTAAATAATGTTTCAAATGCTTACATTCAAGTATTTCCCAATCCGGCTAATGAAAATATAGCTATTTCAATAGATGATTCGGAAAAAGTAAAAATTGATGTGTTTGATGTTTTAGGTAAACACATTTATTCTTTTAACAATATCACGAACACCTTTAATCTGAATACATCTTCATTAAAAAATGGAATATATTATTTACATATTTACAATGAGCTATACTCTGAAACAGAAAAAATAATCATTCAACACTAATTCTAATGAGAAAAATAATTAACGCTAGTTTTATATTTGTGATATTATTATCCCAAAATGTTAAGACTTTAAAAGCTCAAAGCTATTTTATCAAATCGCTTGAAAAAAATGCTAGCACAGATAAACTTTTCGGAAATATAATTCTTTCAAATGGAGATATTGTTCTTTCCGGTCACACTAATAGTGATATTCTTTTAATTCGGTCTGATAGTCTTGGTAATATTATATGGCAAAAAACTTATCCAGGTACACCAGATTCAGAAGAAGGAAAAGTTTGTGTAATAACAAGTTCAGGAAACATAGCAGTTTCTGGATATTCTAAACCAAACACTGGAACTTTTGACGCGATGATAGTGAATACTGATGCCAATGGAAATCTTCAATGGATTAAAAAATATGGACACCCAAGTTATCATACTAAAGCATGGCCTGTTGACACTATTCAAGGAGATAATCTTTATTTGGCAGGGTGGACTTCTGATTTGCCTAATAATGGCAATTGGACATCCGGTTTTGTTCTTAGAACTAATGCTTTAGGGGATACCATATGGACCCGTAGATTTGGAAGTGAAACAATAGGGAATCAAACTTATTTCAGAACCTTAGCTTCAACAAATGACGGTGGTTGCATTGCCGTAGGAGAAAGTAATCAATACGGTGCAGGTGGGTATGACGTGATTGCCGTAAAGCTCAATTCAAATGGGGATACACTTTGGACAAAAACCTATGGTGATTCTGGTGATGATTATGGATGGAGTGTAAAGCAAACTTCCGATAGTGGATATATTATTTGTGGAAACACAGGAAGCTTTGGTTATACAACCTTTAAAAGTGATATGCTTATTATTCGTCTTGATAGCAACGGCAACATTATATGGACTAAAACCATTGGAGACGCAAGTAATACAACTACCTTAGATGCAGCTCGTTCTGTAATTGAAACAAGTGACAATAATTTTGTTCTTTGCGGATATACAGGCCCTTCAGATGAAGATGGCATTCTAATGAAATTAAATAGTCTTAACGGTGATACTTTATGGTCAAAACAATATTTCTTAGGTGCAGGAAAAACGCATTTTAGATATTTAAATGAAATCAATCCTGGCAATTATCTTATTTCAGGTTATTCAAATTCAATAGGAACTGGAAGTGATGATATTTTGTTTTTGAAAATAAAAGAAAATGGTTTTGCAGGAGGATGTTACGAAACTTCAATTTCGCCAACTTATCAAGTAAATAATCAAACATTACTCACCGGTTCAGGAATACCTGCCTATCAAACAGGGTTTACGGTTTCAGCCATGAGTAACAGCGGTATTCCCACGTTTACGGAAAATATGTTGTGTGATTCAACAATTACAACCGGAATAGGCGAGTTAGAAGAAATACAATTTATATTATACCCAAATCCAACAAATGAAAAAATAACAATTTCACCAATTTCGGCATTAAGCTATGGTGAAATTAATGTATTTAACATACTAGGTATGGCACAGAAAAACATGATATATTCCAAAGTTGACAATCATTTGGTAGTTGATTTTTCAAATCTTTCTAGCGGAATATATTTTGTTTCATTCACACTACAGTCGGGTTTACATAAGACGGTTAAAGTATTGAAAGAATAACGTTAGCCAACAATGGCTATAGTTAATTTGGATTTTGAGAGTAAATTGAAAGTTCAGCGCAATAAATTAACAACGCTAAATCTCTGCTTTAGCTTTTTCATCTTTTTCTTTTTATTTCAGACCCCCTTATTACCTAGCACTTCACTCCTATTCCGTGACTTTAGTTAAGAATTGGAAATGCTTACAAACCATGAGACTAATAGAAAGATGGTCAGATACCCCCACTTATTTGACAGACTGAGGAACAGTGTATAGCATAGCATTTAACAATTTTTTTCAAACCCGGTGGTCCGCTTCAAGTATTATCAATAGATAATCTCTTGCTGTCCTTAACCTAAGAAAACCAATATAGGCAACACTCCCAGGGCAGAACAGGCAGTCTGCGACTGACCCAAACTTATACCATATCACGAAAGCGTGCATTCACTATGATACGAGAACCAAACCGACCCAATGTTTCTTTTTTAAATTTTCCACTACCCTTTGTTCTAAACCTATTTTAAGCAGCCATTCAAATAGCCGCTTTGAATTTATTTTGCGCAAACGGGCAGACTTGCAAAATATGAACCTAATAGCCACCTATTTCTTGCCAATTCCCTTTCTAATTTTCATAAATCACTGAATATATACATTATGATAAATAAACTATTCAAAGTAATTACTATCACTCTGATTCTAATTCCAACAGTTATCGTTGGTCAAACTCCCCCGCCTTTAGGGGCGGCTTCATGCTTTGTTCTTTTTACGTCAGTTGGAGCAACAACAAACGGAGTGTTTTCCCAAATCACAGGGAATGTAGGAACAAACGATGGTGCTTTTTCAGGTTTTGGAAATATAAATGGTCAAGTTCACGTTGGAGATGCAGTATCCGCACAGTGTGTCATTGACTTAGGTATTGCTGATACACTTTTAAGAGCTCAAATACCAGGGGCAACCATTGGCCCTGTGATTGGAGCTGGTCAGATATTATTACCTAATGTTTATCTGCTGCCCGCAGCTGCTTCGGTCACTGACACACTAATATTGGATGGAGGCGGAGATGAGGATGCGTGTTTTGTATTTCAAATAGGCGGTGCTTTAACAACAGCAGCTGGGGCCTCAATTAAATTAATAAATGGCACCAAAGCTTGTAATGTTTTTTGGCAAGTAAATGGAGCTTTTAGCTTGGCTACCAATACTAGTTTTAAAGGAACAATTATATCAGGTGGGGCCATATCACTTGCTGTAGGATGTTCACTTGAAGGCAGAGGACTATCTGTTGTAGGAGCTGTTTCCGTAAGCGCCTTAACTGCCGGCATACCTATCGGGTGTGGCAGCCCTATAATTACGGAATGTGACAGTCCTAGCAACCCCGGGCCTGTAGCTCCGAACATGAAGGCTATCTCCTGTTTTGCCTTGCTAACCTCATCAGGCACAGTTACTAACATGGGAACAACAAATGTTGTTGGTCATGTAGGCACGAACAATGGATCAGCTTCGGGTTTTGATCCGGTATATGTGGTCGGCGATATTAATTCAGTTCCACATGCGCATACTGCCGATGGTAGTTCAGATTTAAACACTCTGTATACCTACCTCAATGGCTTGCCCTCCGATATTGAACTCTCATACCCTGTCCTGTTTGGGTATAGCCAAGTTCTTACCCCTAATGTTTATGTCATGAATGCAGCTGCAATGCTCACAGATACCATCTTTTTGGATGCGAGGGGTGTTGTCGATGCCGTATTTGTGATTCGCATATTAGGAGCGCTTACTACAGGACCTTCTCCACAAGTTGTCCTTGTTGGAGGAACGCAGTCCAACAATGTATTCTGGCAGGTAGAAGGTGCAGTTACCATAAGCAGTAGCGGCAGTTTCGGTGGCATAATTGTCGCTCATAATGGCGATATTATATTAAATACTGGAGTAACCCTTAATGGGAAGGCACTTTCAACACGGGGTCACATCACTACCCACGATGTTAATGTTACGAGCATTATTTGTTCTTATCCATTGCCTATTGAGTTATTAA
>Ga0335396_10004862_pt1 | contig 14252 bp, 11 predicted proteins | sample FRY02_FD_205743 | JGI IMG/M metagenome (GOLD analysis project Ga0335396, IMG submission 205743) | Freshwater microbial communities from Lake Fryxell liftoff mats and glacier meltwater in Antarctica - FRY-02 (spades assembly) (version 2) | ecosystem: Environmental > Aquatic > Freshwater > Ice >... | reverse complement strand
GAAATGATCATGGTCGTTTTGCTCCTTTGGTCTGATCTTCGATCTGTTGGATCAACCCTCGCATGACACTTCGTGCCATGAACAACGGGTACCGTCTTGAGTCTATGCAATCATACGGGACGGTACACTTACTGCCCTGCATGGTGATGGTGAAACCATCGGCATCCACAGCGTCGTAATGCTGGCTGGGGTATTCCCATAATGTTGTCGGTAACACCTTGATCTGCGGTCGTTGCATGGTGGTTCAGTCTAAGACTTATTTACTTTGTGAGATTGTGGTTGCAAGTTGGAGTGGTCTGCGCCTAGACTCAACGCTCGTGAAGAATGCGCTTCGATTACTTGCCCTGCTGACACTGTTCCTTGGACCAGGTTTTTTTCGCATGGTGCATCAACACAGCGCGCATACAACAACGGTGGCGCTGCAAACTTCTCACCATGACTGCGATGCGGCACATGGGGTTGGGCATGATCAACATGATCAACATGATCAACATGATCAGCAACATCAACATCACTCGACAACCCCTCACCATAATCACGCAGACTGCGTGACCTGCGGCGAACTTGCAACCATCAACGCATTTGCCGCGATGTATTCTCCGATCGCAGCACCGCAAGCCCGCGCTGAGAATGTTTCAGTTGCTCAGGCCGCTCTACCGATCTGCATTCAACCACCTACTTGCTCGCGAGCGCAACCTCCTCCGATCGCCTGACATCCGCGCCATGCACGGATGACCGCCGCCGCACGCAGTAACTATGGATTTGCAGATGGACATGTGAGCACCGAAATGTTCGGACAGCTCTATCGAAGTGAAACTGAAAACGCATTTGACCCTTATACCGCAAGGACCTTTCGACCATGAATCACACACAACGCACACTCTTTATTCTCGTCACACTTTTGCTCGCCACCATCGCTCGCGCGCAAGATATTGGTGACATCGTTCCTATATTGAATGCTGGCACATTAACCACAAATCGATACAAAGATGATCTTGGCTCTACCGAACCCGCCCGCGTGTTCACGACCACGCTTGGCGAAATCGGTGTCCCGCACTTTAGTTCGGAGCCCGGCTACGAAGCAGCGGCTGGAAACTTTGTAGTAGGTTCACGCCTTGGCTGGCGTGCCCTCGCCGGTCTACAAGTTTGGAACGGAGTAGATTTTGTTCCAACCACCAACACGCAAGTTCAGCTGCAATATCTCACTGCGTCATTCATCGTCGCTGATCAACCAGTGGAAGGCTTCTCGTTGCTTACGCAAAGTGATGGTGGATTTCATAAACATCACAACATCACACTTTCATCGCCCAGCGATACGCTTAATGCCGGCGCCTATCTGCTGTCGTTGCAACTTGCTTTGACTGGACCTGTCTCCACAAATAGCGAGCCCTATTACTTGCTGTTGAATGAATCGCTCACCGCTGCAGAATTTGACGTGGCAGTCACCGCCGCACGCGCGCGCTTTGAACCAGCGTTGTGCTTTGGCGATCTTGATGAAAGTGGCGAAGTTGATTTGGGCGATGTTGCAATCGCCCTGCTTGATTACGGCCCCTGCGCTCAATGTCCCGCCGATCTTGATGGCACTGACGAAGTTGACTTTGGCGACATCGCTTTGATTCTTCTGAGCAATGGTCCGTGCTTATAAGGTCGTTTGCGTTGCGTGCCGGCGCCACCACTGGCAACGAACTTACCTACACGCTTGTACCTGCGGGCATAGCGCGACGCTTGGGCATTCACCGCGACGGCGCATACAGGCTGCTGAACTTCGGCCCCTGCTTGTACCGAGGTGAAGTTGTCATGTTTATTTTGGCGTAGTCGGCTTCGGCGGAAGCATGTTGCTCATCAGCGATTCTGGCTGCGGACGAATCTTGATCACACCCGATGCACTCAGCAGATCGATCATCGATTGCCAACGCGCGGGATCCATGCTGCCCAATCCGTGCGCTTGGGTCCACGGCGTGAATAACAGCGGCTTCATGCGCTCGGCGCCCATGTTCATCACTTCGGCACTCATCGCAGGATTTAACTTGGCAATGTCGGGGTTGTACTTCGCTGGATCGGCCATGTAACGCCTCCAACCCTCTTGCATCGCGGCACAAAATTTGCGCTGAACTTCATCGGGCATCTTGCCACGCTTCACCGCCACCGTCACGGTGTATGGATCAAATCCACTCTCGGAGACGCTGAATACTTTGATCGGCACCTTCGCAAGATCCATCAACGGCGGCTCGCTGGTGATGAAACATTGCGAGGCGATGGTGGCATCGCCAAGAAAACTTGCGGTGACCGCGTTGTATGGAATCACTGCGCGGGTGGTAGGACCATATTTTGCACCCAAATATTTCCATACTGGCAATCCACTTTCAATCGCAAGATTGCCAGCGCCTTTCCAAACTTCCTGCAAAGTTTCTGGCGCACCCGCCGCATGCATCATCAAGCCATAGGGTGTGTGATCGAAAATGTTGTAGATGGCAACCAAGTCACCGCCCTGCTGGCGCAATTGCAAAATCTGATCGCCACTGGCTATGCCCGCATCACACACGCCTTGATCAATCATCTGTGGAACCGCAGCGCCGCCTGGATCTTTAATGATTTCAAGTTGCAAACCAGCATCGCGGTATAAACCGTCAAATTCCGCAGCGTAGATGCCACCAAATTCAGTTTCGGGCACCCAATTTAATTGCAAACGAATGCGCGTGGGCGTGTTGGGTGCGGAAGGTTGCTTGGCTTCACCGCAGGCAATAACGCAGGCAAAGCAAGCGAGCAACATGATCGATACGAAATTTTTTCGAAGTGACATCTTTAATTCTCCTTCACCGAACTAGCGTGCCACCTGCGAAGCAGCAGCCATCCGAGAGCGCTGACAAGACCAAAGAGTAGGAAGCCAACGCACGCCGAGAGTGCGACGGCGGAAAATACAAGATCGGTGCGCGCCTCACGCATGCTGGCCACAATCACGATGCCAAGCGGCGCCTGATCGCCGGCGTACCCAGAGACAAACTCGCCGACAATTGCGCCGATGACTGAAAGTCCAGCGGCCACGCGGCAACCTGTGACCACCGAAGGAATGCTTGCGGGCAATTCAAGTTTCCACCAACGCGCCCAACGACCTGCGCGATAGATGCTGAAAATTTCGCGCAAGCCCGCATCGGTTCCGCGCATGCCATCGAGTGTGCTTGCAAGCACTGGAAAAACCGCCACGATGCAGGCAGCCGCGATGGTGCTGCGCAATCCATAGCCAAGCCAAATCACCAACAATGGAGCGATTGCCACCAGCGGCACCATTTGCAACAGCAGCGCCAACGGATAGAAGCCTCGTTGCAAGGTGCGACTGCTTCCAAGCGCGCTGCCCACCACCACACCAATGGTGACAGCGAACGCGAATCCACCAACCGATGCCAAGGCTGTCTGTAACGCGCCCGCGAGCAATCTGCTGCGATCGTTCCAGGTTGCATCAGCAACCGCAAGCGGCGAGGGCAGTAAATATTTTGGAAGCGCGAACACCATCACCGCGAATTCCCACACCAACAATCCCGCGCCCAATACCAACAACGGCGGCAACACGGCGGCGATGGCGCGCTTCATGATGCGGCCGCCATTCCGCCGCGCAATTCGTATTGCACCACTGCGCAAAAACTTGCAAATTCTACAGTGAGTCTTCCATCTGCATCACGACTTGGCAGCGAAATTGGAATTGGAATCTGCGAGATGCCAGGTCGTCCGCGTAACACCAGCACGCGTTCGGCCAGCAACACAGCTTCTTGAATGGAATGCGTCACCAGCACGGCGGTGGCTCCGCTTTCGCGCACCAACATCAGTAACTCTTCGTCAAGGGCGATGCGCGTCACTTCATCCAGTGCGCCGAAGGGTTCGTCAAGAAGTAACAAGCGTGGACGGATTACCAACGCGCGCGCCATCGCCACACGCATGCGCATACCGCCAGAAAGTTGTGCGGGCATTCGGCGCTCAACACCACTGAGTCGCATGCGTTCAAGCATGGCGCGCGCGGCGTCGAGTCGTTCGCCCCGCGCGATGCCCTCTAATTCCAAAGGCAACGCCACATTCGCAAGCACGCTTCGCCACGGAAGCAAGCGACCCTCTTGAAAACAAAAACCAATATCGCGCGGGCCAATGTGCAGTGGCGCTCCCGCCGCATCTTGAAATTGAATCGATCCAGAAGCCAGCCCAATCAAGCCGCCAATCGCACGCAGCAGCGTGGTCTTGCCGCCGCCGGAATCACCAACGATTGAGACAAATTCACCGGGCGCAATATCGATCGATGCTTGTGCAAGCGCCTCCACCTGATCGAAGCGAACGCATGCTTGGCGCACCGACACGCTCACGCCTTGGCTCTGCGCGGCGCTGTTCGCGCCAGCATCCCCGCTGGTCACTCGACCTCGAGCTCCACCACGCATCCTTCTCCACCGCGTGGCAGTGCGGCTTTCAAATCAGTGACCATCATCTTGGGATCAATTTCTGTTGGAAAATAAATCAGCAAGGAAATTTGATTCTTGCTCTCCACCACATTGCTGCCCTTCACACGGCAGTGCTTGGTGTGCAAGTAGTCAAGCACCGTGGTGTAAATGTCGCGCACATTCATCTTGTCGCCAACCCGCACCTTCAAGCGTCCGCTGAGATGGCTTTCAAGCCACATGATCAAGCCCCACGAGAACGCGGTGACAAAGATGGCTGTGGCGAATTGCCCCAAGCCGCATGCCAGTCCGATCAACACCACCAGAATCGCCTTGCCGGTGATCTTTGGATTTCGCAGGACGGTACGAAAGCGAATCAAACCACCGATGCCAAAGATGACCAACGCCATCGTGCTGTCCACGCTTACAAGTTCTGCCACCACCGCGCCCACCATGCCCAGCATGATCAAGGTCTTGCGCTCTTCAAGATCACTCAGCGGATCGATGCGCGTGCTGCGCCGAGGATGCATCGCCAGAATTAATGACATCGTCACGCTCAGCAGCAGACCTATGACCAGCCGCAGAATAAACCACGGATGCGAGAACTGGCTGAAACTATCGCCGAGTCGATTGAACGAACCGTTATTGCCAGCGGTGCCAGAATTCTCGCCGAGCGAAGAAAACAAGCTGCTGGTTTCCTTGCCCGCGAAGGCAATGCCCGCGAGTGAGAGTGCGATGATTGCCGCGATGCGAACATGTCGTTGATGGATCTTCATAATACTCCTGTGCTGCGCAGGGTAACTTGCGCGCCGAACTTACGCACAGCCACTGAACCCATGGAGCCCCTATGAACTCTCGAACCCTGCTCGTCCGATCATGCCTATGCCTTCTGCTTTCCGCGGCCTGTCTCGCTCTCTGCTTCGCATGCAGCGATGACAAGCCCGCCCGCAAGCATCACCACGATGCTGCGACAGATGTGGAAAATTCCAAAGCGGCGCCGGCGATTGCCGCCACCGCGCCTTCGCCTGCAGCTGCACCTGCGCCCACACCTGCCCCTGCCACCGCCACTGCGCAGGACGACAACACCAAGAAAGATAAAAAAGATAAGAAGGATAAAAAAGATAAGGCCGACGATACTTCCGGCGCGGCCACCAAAAGCACTGATAACGCTGCGGATAAAAAATCCGACAAGCGCGTTCACGACCATGAACCCAAGCCCACCGATGTGCAGTGGCTACTCACCATGCATGGCGAAGATGGAAAACCACAGGGCATCTGGGGCTTGACTGGCGAAGGTGAATTGAAGGGACCGGTGAACGCTCCGCTTGCAAGCGGCGCCGCTGGCTTAGCGCCGCACGATTTGCGCGGACTCGCATCGATTCCAGGCGGAGGATTTCTGGCGATGAACGCCTTCATGAAAGACACGCGCATTCTGCACTTTGGTGCCAAGGGCGAGGATGGCATCTATCCATTCATTGACAATTTCACTGCACAATCCCCTGCAAATCCTGTGATGATGCACGCCTATCAAATCGCCGTCGCCCCCGATGGACAGGTGTATGTAAGTAATCAAGACAGCAACACAGTGACGCGTTATGTGGGGCTTGGCCAACCCAACGCCGGCGCGCCGCTTTCGCCACCACTGGCCATGAGTCATCTCGCCGATCTCGCGCCCGGCGTGATCATTCCAAACGCGAAGAACAGTCCAGAGGGCATCGCTGAAGTTCGCGGCATCGCCTTCGGTCCCGATGGGTTGCTGTATGTCTGCGATCGCACCGGCGCGCGCGTGAGTGTGTACGACACCACGACTGGTCGTCGAACAAAAATCGTCGCCGATGCAAGCAATGGTTTGCAGCATCCGATTCAAGTCGCCTTCGCACCCGATGGTCAGAGCATGTACATCGGCGACAATGGTTGCGACAGCATCTTCAAGGTGCAGTTGAAAACCGGCGCCGTAAGCACCTTCGTACAAAAAGGTGCAGGCGGTTTGAAGGCGCCATCGGCGATGGTGGTGAAGGGCAATTGGTTGTATGTGGGAAGCCGCGAAAGCAAGGAAATCTTGCGCTTTCAACTTACCGATGGCTCACCCGACAAGAAACCTTTCGTGAAATTGCCGGACAATCCAGAGTTTCTGCTGCATTTAGCGGAGTAAGTGTGCGAGCGGTGAATGTGTGGGCGGCGCAGGCGTAAGCGACGAATGCGCCAGCGGTGAACATGTTGGGCGGCGCAGGTGGATTGTGATGTGCGAAGCTGCAACGCATTCTCATCGGTTCATGATTTGCTTCCACGGTGATTCCAATGAATCACCGTGGAAGCAAATCATGCATCACTTGTATCACCAGCATCACCCGCATCCAGTTTCGACTTCGCGCCCATACGCAGCGTCTGCCAATGATCAAAGGTTGTCTGCCGCGCGATCAACCACGCGCGATGGCCGCGGCCTTGGGCAAAATCAAAACTGCGCGTGCGCTGGGTCATGTCACGCATGGCGAAGCCTTCGGGCAAACCACCCGCGTCCAACTGCAAGCCGCGCGCGTTGCTGCTGAACCACAGCACGCCTTGTGGAGCCAGCCATGCGCGCATGCTCTCCACCAACTTAGGCCAATCGCGTTCGATGCTGAAACTTTCATCGCGCATGCGCTTGCTGTTTGAAAATGTCGGCGGGTCGCAGACAATCGCGTCGTACTGTTCGTTCTGACTCGGTCCATTTCGAAGCCATTCCATGCAGTCGGCTTGAATCAGTCGATGCGCCGGGCTGTGATCAAATCCATTTAACTGCATGTTGCGCAGCGTCCACGCTTGGTAGGTGTTGGATAAATCCACCGTGGTGGTGGCCGCCGCGCCGCCCGCGATGGCATAGCAGGTGAAGGCGCCGGTGTAGGCAAAAAGATTCAGCACGCGCTGACCCTGCGCACGCTGCCGCACCAACTGCCGTGTGATGCGGTGATCCAAAAATAATCCAGTGTCGAGATAGTCGCTCAGGTTCACTTCAAAGCAAAGCCCATGCTCGCGCACCACACGCAACTCGTTGGCTTGATCGGTGCGCTCGTATTGACCCTGCTCGGAATCCTCCGCCAGCTGCGATGCATCCTGGTGCTGCCGCTGCTTCTGCCGCCGCCGCGTTTTGATAAATAAATGCTGCTGCGAAATACCTAAACCCTGCACAATTTCAGCCACACATTTTTCCCGATGCGCTTGCGCCAACTCAGGCGTGTCATCGCGGGTTCGCGGATGCAACCACGCCACGACATCGCCCGCGTACCAATCCACCACCAATGGAAACTCTGGAATATCCCGCTCATACAGCCGAAACGCCTCGATTTCCGCGCGTTTGGCCCACTTACGAAGTTGATCGTAACGCTTGCGTAAACGGTTGCCCAGCATGCCACCACCCTATCCATCTTGGGCTTGCCACGCACCGCCGATGCCTTGGGTGAGCCGTTGCCAAAATGTGGCTACTTCGTTACTCTTGCCGCCCTTCACGAAGACGCGAGTTTTCGAAGACACCTTTATAGAGGGAATCCAAACCAATGACGAACCGTTTTAATCGAGGCCTTACCGCTCTCACCGCCATCACCCTTTCCGCCTTCTTCGCAGCGCCCGCGCTTGCTGGCGAAGCGGATTTGAAGGTGCCTTCCATTAACCTTGCCAACTTCAAGTTTGGCAGCACGGTGATTCAAGGTAACTATCTGATGATGATGGGACTGATCGTGTGCATCCTCGCCGCCTCCTTCGGTTGGCTTCAGTATGCGCAGACCAAGGCGCTGCCAGTGCATAAGAGCATGTCCGATGTCAGCCACATTATTTGGGAGACCTGCAAAAGTTATCTGTGGCAACAGGGAAAGTTTCTCGCAGTACTGTGGGTGCTGATTGCGGCCTGCATGCTCTATTACTTTGGCTACCTGGAGCACAAGAACGGCTTCTCGCTCTTTGTCATTTTGTCGGCAAGCGTGCTAGGAATCCTTGGAAGTTACGGCGTTGCCTGGTTCGGTATTCGCATCAACACCACCGCCAATAGTCGCGCCGCCTTTGCAAGTTTGAAGGGCGAGGGCTTGCCTGTGATCAACATTCCGCTGCGCAGCGGTATGAGCGTGGGCTTGCTGCTGGTCAGCGTGGAATTGTTCTTCATGATTGTTATCTTGAAGTATCTGCCCTCTGAACTTGTCGGCCCAGCCTTTATCGGCTTCGCAATCGGCGAGAGTCTTGGCGCGAGCGCCTTGCGAATTTGCGGCGGCATCTTCACCAAGATCGCCGACATTGGCAGCGATCTGATGAAGATCGTCTTCAAGCTTCCAGAAGATGATCCTAAAAATCCTGGCGTGATCGCTGACTGCACCGGCGACAACGCGGGCGACAGTGTTGGTCCAACCGCAGACGGATTTGAAACCTACGGCGTCACTGGCGTAGCGTTGATCGCCTTCCTTGCGCTTGCGCTTGGTGGCACTGAACTTGGCGACACCACCTGCGCCAAGTTGATCGTGTGGTTGTTCACAATGCGCGCGCTGATGATCATCACCAGTCTGCTGAGTTACTTAATCAATGACGCAATCAGCGCGGCGAAGTACGGCACCAAGAAGGAATTCCCTGAGGAAACCCCGCTCACCATGCTTGTGTGGATCACCAGCATCGTGTCGATCGTCGTCACCTTCCTGGCCAGTTGGGCATTGCTCGGTCAGTTTCATGAGCAAGCGATTGTGGCGGTCGAGCCAGCGGTTGCGGTCGGTGCCAATGGAAAGGTGGTTGCCGGTGCGGTTGTCACCGAAGCCATCGCCGCCTTCCCAAATCTGTGGTGGGTGCTTTCGCTGATCATCAGTTGCGGCACGCTCGCGGGCGCAATCATTCCTGAGCTCACCAAGGTTTTCACCAGCACCTCAAGTCGCCATGTGCGCGAAGTGGTGAACGCCAGTGAACAAGGCGGCGCAAGTCTGAACATTCTCTCGGGACTTGTCGCTGGTAATTTCTCGGCCTTCTGGAAGGGACTTGTCATCGCCGCATTGATGGGCGTGGGTTGGTGGGCCAGTGGCTTTGAAGATGTGCAGCGCTTGATGCCACCCAAATATGATTTCGCAGCCCCCATCTTTGCCTTCGGCTTAATCGCCTTCGGCTTCTTAGGCATGGGACCAGTCACCATCGCAGTGGATAGTTTCGGACCAGTCACCGACAACGCGCAGAGCGTCTTTGAACTCAGCCAGATCGAAAAGTTGCCCAACATTAAAGCTGAATTGAAGCGAGATTTCGGCTTCGATACCAACTTTGAAGAGGCCAAGATTCTGCTTGAGAAGGGCGACGGCGTGGGCAATACTTTCAAGGCAACTGCCAAGCCTGTGCTGATCGGCACCGCGGTCGTGGGCGCCACCACCATGGTCTTTGGCATTATCTTGTTGCTGGACAAGCTCTACGGCGGTGCGGTGGAAAAACTTTCCATCGTGCGACCCGAAATCTTGCTCGGTCTGCTTGTGGGTGGCTCGGTCATCTATTGGTTTACCGGTGCAAGCATGCAAGCTGTGGTGACGGGTTCATATCAAGCGGTGTTGTTCATCAAGAAAAACATTAATCTTGATAAGGCCGTTGCCAGCGTGGAGGACAGTAAGGAAGTCGTTCGCATCTGCACCGTCTATGCGCAGAAGGGCATGTTCAATATCTTCATCGTGGTGTTCTGTATGGCGTTGGCGTTGCCATTCTTCAACCCCTACTTCTTTATTGGCTATCTGATTGCCATCGCCTTCTTCGGATTGTTCCAGGCCATCTTCATGGCCAACGCCGGTGGTGCATGGGACAACGCAAAGAAGATTGTTGAAGTGGACATGCGCGCCAAGGGCACTCCGTTGCACGAGGCCACTGTGGTTGGCGACACTGTTGGCGATCCCTTCAAGGACACCAGCTCAGTCAGTTTGAATCCGGTGATTAAGTTCACCACGCTCTTTGGATTGTTGGCAGTGGAAATCGCGGTGCAGCCGCAGATTGCTGCATACAAGATGTGGATTGGCGTGGTGTTCTTCGCCATCGCCTTGGTCTTTGTGTACCGCAGTTTCTACAGCATGCGCATTCCTGCCGAAGAGAAGTAATCCACTCTGCCTCATCAGGTATTCATCGCGGCCCGCTGATTGCAGCGGGCCGCTTTCTTTTTGTGGTGCTCGCACTTCTATACTGCCCTCGCCTATGCAAAGCGACTTTTGGAATCGCACCATGCTTCAAGCATCAAGCGGCAAGCTGCCTGGAGCCATCAGCGCAGCGCGTCTTCAGCTGCGCATGAAGCCCAAAGACGCTGAGGCCGCCGAGTTACTTGGGCTGTTGCTGCAACGCTCGGGCGAGAACGAGCAGTCGTTGCACTACCTTCGACTTGGCGCGCAGTGGTTGCCTGATGATGAAATGCATCTTCATAATTTTGCTGGTGCGCTACTTCGTAACGGCATCATTGCTGAGGCAATCCAAGTGTGGCAACGCGCATGCACCCTGCACCCCCACTATGCATTGGCGTGGATGGGAATTACCAGCGCGCATCTTGCAAACAACGATGCTGCGCAGGCGCTTGAAACCAGCGCGCAGGGTCTGGCACTACAACCGCACTGGCCAATACTGGTGTGCTTGCATGCAAATGCGCTGACTCGTGTGGGCCGGCGTGAAGATGCCATCCACATATTGCAGACGTTTTTACAGCAAAACCCTGAGGAAACAACGGTGCGTTCCAATCTGCTGGTGTTGCTGAATTACACAGCGCGTGATCCCAAGGAAATTTTCGTGCAGCATCAAGCCTTTGGAAATGCGCTACCAAAGCCCGCCGCGTTAAGCGCAAACCCCGAGGCTTTCGTTGCGAATGCAACCCTTCGACTAGGCGTGCTTTCAAGTGATCTGCGCAATCATTCTGTAGCTTCGTTTAGTGAGGCATTTCTCTGCAATGCCCCCGCCAATGTAAAGGTGATCATCTTTTCAAATGCACAACATGAAAAAGACAAGACTGTCGTTGCAAAATTCAAAGCCGCCGCAGATCGTTGGCATGATGTTGCGCTGCTTGATGATGCCGCGCTTGACCAAAAAATTCGCAGTGAACGCATTGATGTATTGCTGGAGTTAAATGGTCACACAAGTGGCGACCGCTTACATGCGTTGGCGCGCAAGCCCGCACCGGTGATTGTGAGTGCGATTGGATATCCCAACACGACTGGCATGTCGGCAATCGATTGGCGCATCGTTGATTCGATCACCGATCCTTTAGGCAGCGAAATATTGTGTACAGAAAAACTTCTTCGTCTCGATCCCTGCTTTCTCTGTTTCACGCCGCCCCAGCATGCGCCCATGCCGCGTATGCCTGAAGCGTCGCAGCCGATCACCTTTGGGTCATTTAATAATGCAGCAAAAATCGGCGCAGAAACAGTGGCGCTGTGGTCAAGCGTGTTGCGTGCAATCCCCCAATCACGACTACTTTTAAAGTCACAGTGGTTGCTTGAAGCCGCAGCACGCGAAGATTTGCTTGCCAACTTTGCGTTGCAGCAGGTGCAGCGTGATCGAATCGAACTGCTTGACTACGCCCCCAATCTTCAGGCGCACCTGCTGCTGTATCAGCGCATGCATGTTGCACTCGACACGCTGCCCTACAACGGAACCACCACGACCTGCGAAGCGTTGTGGATGGGTGTTCCAGTGATTGCGCTGCGTGGTGATCGACATGCTGCACGGGTATCGGCAAGTCTGCTGACCGCCTGTGGCATGCAGGAATGCATCGCCGAAAACGCCGAAAACTTTATACATCTTGCCACCACGCTTGCGAAAGATCTTGATCGCCTACGTGCCTTACGAGTCACGCTGCGAGCAACGCTCTCGGATTCCATATTGCTTGATTCGGCGAACTATGCAGCGCGTTTCTATGGGGCGCTTCGTGGATGTCAGGCGCAATCCACGCGCACACAATAATTCATCGACGCTGCGCTGTTCCTATACTTGTCCGCAGTATGAATGCACTACGAATGCTTCTTGGAATTGTGTTGGCGTACGCGCTGTGTGCCTCTGCGGCAAGTTTTACGCAAGCTGCTGTAGCAGCCAACGGAACGGCAAATATCCCTCTTTTTGCTGGCTTGCAAAATGCCGACGCCAGTCACACAAGCACCGAACCACCGAACACCGCAGCCCAAGACGATGCACCCGGCATGCCAAAATGGATCTTGCATGGCATCAAGGAATATGGTGCCATCACCATTTTTTTCGCTTTCGTTGTCAGTGGTATTGGATTGCACTTAAGTGAAGATTTAATTTTAATTCCGGCAGGTTGGTTAGCCGCCAATGATTGGAAACTTTTTGCCAAGTTTGCAGTTGCCGCCTATGCCGGCATCGTGCTTGGTGACTCCGGATGGTTCTGGATGTGTAGAACCTTCGGCACGCGCGTGATGCATACAAAAAATTTCAAGCGACTCTTTCATCCACGGCGTCTGTTGGAAATTAAATGGCAGATCGATCAACGCGGTGCATGGGTGCTGCTGGCTGCACGCTTTATTCCCGGCACGCGCACGCCGGTGATCACCATGTGCGGACTACTGCACATGGCGTGGTGGAAATTATTGCTGGTTGAATGCAGTTGCGTGCTGATCAGCGCGCCCATGCAAATGATGATCGGCTGGCTGGCATTTCATGCGGCGGCTCAAGCCGGTGTCACTAATACATTCCACCAAGTCATGGTGGGTGTCTCGGTCACGCTTGCCGTGGTGATCGGCTTATGGCTGCTGCACAAGTGGCTAGAAAGTCGCAAATCCAAACATCGACCTCCCCGCGCGAGTGTGCGGTGGTTGCGGCATTTTCAAGCAAGTGCAACCACCATGAAATCCTTTGAAAGCGCCACGAAGCATGTCTGAAGAATTGTGGAAGCGGGCGAAACAGATGCAGGACAACGGCCAATCAGAAGGGGCCATCGCGATGGTGCGGCTGCATCTAAAGATTCGACCCAAAGATTTCAACGCGCTTAGTTTGCTTGGTTCGTTGCTGCAAATGTCGGGACAGTTGGATCAAGCGCTGCATTTTCAATCGCTGGCCATGAACGCCGTGCCCAAGGAAAATGCATTTCGCCACAATTACGCCAACACCCTGCTGCTTGCTAACCGCACCAAAGAGGCGGTGGCGCAATGGGAAATCACTGTGAAAAATGATCCACAGTTCGCCATGGGTTGGGGCATGCTCGCCGCGAATTACCGCAAGGTTGGCGACCCCGAAAAATCCATCGAGGCCGCCAAACGCACGCTGCGATTAAATCCAAACTTTCCTGGCATCGAGGGCAGTTATGCCTTTGCACTCGCCGATGTCGGTCAACTTGTCGAAGCTTCACAGGTGTTGCAATCGGTGGTACATAAAAATCCGGCTGAGCATCAAGCCAACTCAAGCCTGTTAATGCTCTCCAACTATCTGCCGCAATCTTCACAAGCCGTCTTTGCGTTGCATCAAAGTTATGGCCGAATTTTTAACGCGGCGACACCGCCGCAGGTGCCTGATCGCGACCCTGCTCGAGCGCTGCGCATCGGCATTCTCTCCAACGACCTGCGCTATCACTCGGTCAGTTTTTATGTGCGTGCTTTCATGCGCCACAAGCCAGAAGGCGCGCACATCATTGTATTTTCAACTGCACCAGCGCAAGGGGGCGAAGGCAAGCAGGCGGTTACATTTCAAAATGCCCAGACCACAAAGGCTGATGACACCACCTCGCAATTGCGCGCGCTCGCAGACACATGGCTTGATGTAGGCAACTGCGACCATCCGATGTTGAATGCGATCATCCGTGAACAGCGCATCGATGTGCTGCTCGAACTCGCTGGCCACACCTGGGACAACCGACTTCCAGCGATCGCCCTCAAGCCTGCGCCG
>Ga0335396_10004859_pt1 | contig 14259 bp, 12 predicted proteins | sample FRY02_FD_205743 | JGI IMG/M metagenome (GOLD analysis project Ga0335396, IMG submission 205743) | Freshwater microbial communities from Lake Fryxell liftoff mats and glacier meltwater in Antarctica - FRY-02 (spades assembly) (version 2) | ecosystem: Environmental > Aquatic > Freshwater > Ice >... | reverse complement strand
GGTTCCTAGCCCCCAATCGTGTGATCTCCAGTATCAGGGACACCCCCTTTGTCATGACCGTGTGGGACCTCGCCCACCGCGATGTTCAGGGGTTCCCCGAGTTTTCTGCCGAGGGTCGATGGGAGCAGCGGGAAGCGGGATTTTCTCAAAATCTTGGCCGGGCTTTTCACGTGATCACTGATTCTCGGAAGACCGGTGAGTCCCTCGAGCGTATTTATGGGGTGTATCCGCATAACTGGTCCTCCATTGGGCTCCCGCTCCCCGCGGAGGTGACATCAGATATGCGGTTGGCTCATTCGATTCCTGGCCCCTATTTTTACTACCCAGCCAGCTACTGGCCCCACAAAAACCATCGAGTGCTGATCGATGCGCTCCAGCACATGCCAGAAACAACAGCACACCTCGTTTTTAGTGGGCACGATGAGGGGCATCGGGCAAGAATCGAAGACTATGTGAGGCAGCAGCATCTTGACAATCGGGTACATTTTCACGCCCGGATCACTGACGAAGAGGTGCAGGGCTTGATTGATGGATCCCAAGCGGTTGTCATGCCTTCGCTCCTCGGCCCAACAAACTACCCACCGCTAGAAGCGCTCAGGAGGGGGACGCACGCGTTGGTTTCTGAGGTTCATGACTTTGATTTTGGCTCTCATGTGGGCCTCATCAGTATCAATTCCAGTTCTCCGAGTCGATGGGCGGCAGAAATGTCCTCCCGGTTGGATTCCCATGTTGGTGACAGTGTCGCACGATTCGATCAACCTCCTCCTGCAGAAGAGATTAGAAAGATCCTGCTCAAAATCTCTGTTGTACAAAGGCTGAGGTTTTTGCTTTAGCGCCCAAGGATAAATTCCCTTTGTGAACAGTGGGCTCTATGCGCGGGGATGCAGCCCCATCGCCGGTTCCGCCGCTCTCGTGACCACCAAGTTGCAAAACCGATCGCTGTCTTGATCTTGGGCCCACGACGGGTGGCATGCCCGGGGTGGGGTGGTACGCCGAGCTGGGATGAGGGATTTTGAAAGGAAGACCAGCACGTGGGCCACATGAAGAGTATTCGCCCAAGAGTTCAAGTACGAGTTGTGCCGGGAGCTAATTTCTGCCCCGAAACCTCGCAAATTAATGCGGAATGCTCGCGGGTGAGATCCCTATACCGCCGCCAGGGTACCAATGTTTCATCGGCTCCTCACGGAAAAACAGGTAGGGTCGGCTATTCTTCCGGGAGAACTGTCGCAAAGACTCCGTGTTATGACTGTTGTCCCCCAGAATCAAAGAGTTAGGCGTTAGCTTGGAGCGAATCATCTCGTATTCTCTGGCCTCGTATTCCGCAGAGTGGTCGCTGTCATTGATGAAAATATCAATTTGATGGTCGAAAGCACTTAACGTATCTAGAGAATCTCCAATTAGAACAGAAGCATTGGATTTGAAATGTGTTGGGATTAGCCAGCCCGCATTGGGGCGGATGTCTGTGCCGAAGTATTGACCGGGAAAACCCTCACTTGCGTTTTCCCTCAAAGCTGCCAAAATCACGCAAGCACCGACACCATCGTGGACTCCCGTTTCAACGACCACTTTTGGCTTCATAGCCCGGATAAATGCATACCAACCTTCCCGCCTACCGAAACCTACAGTTGCGTCTGCACGAGTGGAATCAAGCGCCCAAGAGCTCAAGATAAGGTCTTCCAGTTCCTCGTCTGACCTAAGTTCTGAAAGGTAAGCATCTACATGCTCAAAAGGTAGTCCAACGACTACACCGACTAGAGAAGCCAAATCACTTCGATTTTTTGGGGTTAGTTCATAGTAGAAATTTTCCGTCTCAGTTTGCTGCCCAATCCAGCTGTCAGCCAATTTACGATTTGGCCCCAAGTATCTCGATACAAGCTCTTTTCGAAGCCGTCTCCGCTTCGACTCAGCTGGCTCGAATTTTCTAGCCGCCGACAGACCCCTGAGTAAGGCGTTTTTGGCGTAAGCCTTAAGGGTTCTTTTTGTTCTGCGAACCTGCACTATTCTCTCCTGGACTTGACTGCTTTTTGGACACTCGCGGTTATAGGTTTCATTATGCAACAGCTATGACACCGTTGGTTGTTCGAATTGCGCGGGGCTGACCACTCTCAGGCCGCAATGCACGAGAAGAGGGCCATGCCACCTTTCAATTCACTCAAAAAAAGGCAGAGGCTCGACCTGGCTGGTCCAGGTCTGCCTGCGGAACAAGTCGGATTACATAATCCACCAGACTAGTTCGATCAGCGCGCTGTCATCGCTGGAGGCAACTTTCTCCATCGACCCGAACAGTCCGTCTCGCCGGAAGCGGTGTCTAAAGATCCACGATGTCTGTTGCGTTCCACGGTCTGACTGAATAATCGTTCTGCATGGTGGCTTGCGTCGCCATCGCACTCTTTCCAGGGTGTCAGCGAACAGTTCTGGCGGCAAATGGTCAAAACTCAAGGTGGGGACAATAACATGTGAATACGCGTCGATGACGGCTGCGCAGTCCTACTCGTTGTGAATTTGCGTTTCACGAGGCCGTCATGCGGGGCGGGCGGGTTTTTCATCCGCAGGGTTTCCGCTGATGACACACGCGCCCAATCTTCGCTCGGATCATCGTTTTGGCGCCGGATTGCAGCCCCTGCCAGCCATAAAAACCCGAAAGAGAAACCTCCATTATCCGGCACGTCATCGCCAGAGGTAACCCTTGGGCAGCGGTTTCATCGACGGACCGGTAACCAACTTTGGCTGGTTAATGTGCCTTAGAAAAAGCTGAGGAGGGTTTCAGGATCTTTAGTTTCTTGCCGAGATTCGGATTTTTAGTCCCAGTCCAATCACATCGTGCCGATCTGGGCTAACGAGACCTCCGAAGCAAGCGGAACCGACGCGGTCCTCTACCACCCACTGAAGCAACATTCCCTCGCTTATTCGCAAACACTAAGAGTCGTGAGTATCAGGACCCCAATCGCAACAAGTTCAAGAGCCCTATTTCGGGACTCTGGCGGTTCGGCGCCTGGCGTCAAAGCATTTTTTTGTTGGAAGTGATAGTTGAATCTATGTTTCAGTAAAGCCGGGTCAAGACCCCCTTGGATACCGCCGCCCTAAGGGCGTTCACTCTGTTTACCAACAGCAGGTATTGACAACAATAAGGTGGGCGATATCCCCCCAAGACTTCACAGCGCCCCAGGGTGCATCACTGGCGCAGTCCAATACACTTTTAGATATGGTCATTCCCTTCAACGATCTCTCCCGAAGCATTGGCAACGACCGAACTCAAATTGACGTAGCGATTTCCCGCGTGTTGAATTCTGGACACTTGATTGAGGGGCCGGAGAACGAGGCTCTCGCGGAAGAGCTTTCGGGATACCTCGGTGTGGAGGACACAATTCTGGTGGGGAACGGAACCGACGCACTGGAGATTGCTCTCCGCTCCATGGGAGTCAAAGCGGACGACTATGTCATTACGGTAGCTAATGCCGGTGGGTATACAACCTCGGCGGTCCGGCAAATCGGGGCTCTGCCCTTGTTTGTCGACATTGATCCGTCCGACCTGCAAATGGCCCCTGAATCGTTAGTGAGAGTCCTCGAAGCATCAGATGTGAAACCTGCCGCTATCGTCGTGACGCACTTGTTTGGCGCCGCCGCCCCAATCGAAAATTTGATCAGTCTGGCCAAAGGCTTTGGGATCCCTGTTTTAGAAGATTGTGCGCAGGCGCTTGGGGTCGAGGTCCGTGGCAGAAAGGTCGGAACATTTGGAGACGCATCGACCACTAGCTTCTACCCCACCAAGAACCTGGCGGCGCTTGGGGACGGTGGTGCAATTTTCACCTCTGATAACCGTATCTTTGAAAAAGCGCGAAAGCTGAAACAGTATGGCTGGGCCTCTAAGTATCATTCGGAATTGAGGGGCGGTCAGAATTCCAGACTTGATGAAATCCAGGCTGCTGTCCTTCGGTTCCGCTTGTCGAAGCTCCCTTCTCGAAACGAGCGACGCCGCGAGATCTTCAAATCTTATGAAGCAGTTGATAATCTTGGAGGCAGATTCCCCCATCGTGATAACCAATCTTTTGTGCCCCATTTGGCAGTTTTTGTGGCTAGTTCGCGAACGGAAACAATGTCTCTTCTGCAAGGAGAAGGTGTTGAGATGATGATTCATTATCCTTTTCCTGACCACCTGCAGCCTGCCAACTCGGATCTAAAACGCGTTTCGCTGCCAGAAACAGAATCACTCAGCCAAATGCTTTTCAGCCTTCCTCTATTTCCTGAGATGACAGGATCTGAAATTTCTGCAGTAACCGAAGCGCTTGCTAATCTCAAGCCTCCCGGCCGACCAGTGAACGAGCCCATTGCGCGGATTTAGACCGCGTACAGCATGTTGAGAAAACCCTTAGCTAAAGGGAGGTGGCTCCAGGTTCGGATTTCCCCGGTTTGTCGGGACGAAATCAGCGGTTAGACTTGCTTTTACACGCCGAGTTGGCTTCAGAGTAAAGTGAACATCTGCAAAAATGGCGGACTCAGTGCTAATCGATTGAGCGTGTGTTGGGTGGCAAATTTTAGGAGTTTCGTCCGCTTACAGTTCTACTTTATGAGCCAAACAGTTTCGTAGGAGCATGGTGTCAAAACCGTTTTCAGGCAATTCAGAGTCGGGGGGCCGTGCTCAGGGTGACCTTATTGGCGGCTGCGAAATTGTTAGTTTCCCTGGGTCTACTGATTCTCGAGGCGCTCTCGTATGGGGACAAGAAGGAATGAATGTACCCTTCAGAATTAGGCGTTTTTTTGTTGTCTATGGCGCCCCCCAAGGACAATCTCGCGGATCTCATGCCCATCTGCTTTGTCATCAACTTCTGATTGCGGCGTCAGGGAAAATTCTCGTAGACATTGATGACGGATCGACCGAGCAAAGAGTGGCTTTGAACGAGCCAGGCCATGGTCTCTACCTACCGCCATTGGTTTGGGGAACACAGTACTTCACGATGGATTCAAGCGCGCTTGTTGTGCTGGCGAGTCATCCATTTGATGAAAAAGACTACGTTTCGGATTACGAAACGTTTAGGGCGATTAGATCAGAGTCGCTGAACTTGCAGGTGTCTGACTAGCATGTGGCCACATTTCTGAGAGATATCCGAGAATTTGGCTTTTCGCAGAGACGGGGTTCGACTTTTTGATGGACACGGCAGCTGATAGAAAAGACTGTTGCGGCGGGTAAACTTTGCCTGTGATCGAACTTTCAGTGGGCCCAATATTACTTTCGAGGAACACAGAGGTGGCTCTCTACCAGCCAAATAGTGGTCTCACGGGGACTTCCTACGCAGGTGTGCAAATCGCTGAATATCTCAGGGAAAAAATGGAGGACGACAATGTAAGTTTCGTGAGTGTCGGCGGGAAGCTTGGGGGGGAGGAGCACAAACGCAACGCATCTATATCTTCGCTTGAGGAATTTCATGCCACAAGTGAAATCGTAATCGCCCCCACCGAGACGTTAGGGGAATTGAGAAATAGTCAACTAACCGGGAGTAAAGTGATTGCAATCTGTCAGCACCCCCGTGACGCGGAGCTGCGCAAAGTCAGAAAAAACCTTAAGCCTTGGTTAGAAGTTCATGTGAGTCGTTACAGTTTCTGGCAGAATTTCACGTTTACAAGAACGGCATGTTTCGTCCCAAACCCCTTGTGGCTTGGCGGAACTATTCGAGATAGTAGCTTCTCTAGTGGCCCCCCGCTCATTGGATTCGTAGGTTCCCTAGTCCCCGAAAAGGGCTTTCTGCATCTAGCAAAACAATGGGGAGAAATTCGCCGTCAAATTCCAGGGGCTCACTTGGAGGTCATGGGAGGGGCATCTCTTTATGGGGAGGAGGAAGCTCACCATTTATTTCCCACAAGCGTCGACTACGGCAATAAGCTCTTGCTTGCCTTCGGCTCGGATGATCTCGAAGCCTTAGGCGTGAAGTTTCTCGGCCGAGTAGATGAGGGAAAGCAAAAAATAGCGAGGAGATGGGACCTGGCAATCTGTAACCCGACGGGCTGGACAGAATCTTTTTGTTACAGCGTTAGAGAGAGCATGGGAGCGGGGATCCCCACTTTTTTTGGCGCACATGAGGGCCTTAGCGACATCGCATCCAAGTTTCCAGAGCTCGGAGTCAAAAAACCAAGTGATCTTCCCGGCAAAATTAGTGCCTTTTGGGCATCGCCAGACCTCCAAGAGAAGATTCGAGTGAGGATGGCCGCCGCAGCAGATTCGGACCTTGCGGAACTTCATGTGCGACTGGAAGCACTCATCCGTATGGTGAGAACGGTTCACGACGGACGTCGTTGGCAACTGAGGGTGCGCGCTTTTGCTAGCTGGCCTCGGCTTTCCTCTGCAGGAACACTTGAGTTAGCGAATCAATGGCTTACCGATCAACGGGTGAGGCTCAAGTTATTCTCAGACGTCGCATATCGATATTTTAAGAACGATCCACATCTGCCCTCATCTGCTTCGAGTGGGAAATGATTAGCTGAAAAATAGTGGAAACATCTTTGGAGAGCCCTGCTGTGTGCATATTATTTTGATTAACTCAAGGACAGCGCTGGGTGAGTGTCTGTCTGAGATATCGAGCCTGACGAAAAACCCTCTTTCTAATTCGGCGGAGGCGAGTTTCTCGGTTGTAACTTTTGAATTGTTTCCGCACTACGCTAAGGCCCCGGCGGGACTCCTGAACTCTCTGCGGGCGGACCTCTACTGGAGAAACAGCGGGAACTCGACTTACGACTTCTCCATCGGATTTATGAGTCCCAGAACCGTCGTTGCCGAAGTTTTCAACGAGACTTTTGCCAGGGAAAAGACTGTAGCTGTCGTTGAGAATGCCTGCAGCATGCCAGAGAATAGCCCAGCTACTGATTGTGCCGCGCTTCACAGCAATCAACATGTCGGAGAAAAAAGTCCCCCGACCATAATTGAGTTTTTTCATAAGATTTTGGGCCGTTAATTTAGCAATCACGCTATCGACGTCTGAATCAAAGAGATTCCAACCCCTGCGCCACGTCCCCCATCCCCAGCAGTCTGTACCCCTCAAAAAAAAGGTCTCGGGAAGCGCCTTAGACGAGGGATAGAAATAGCCGTTGATGCTAATTACATTGGTCGTTGTGGAGTAGGTGCGGAGGGCCTCAAGCATGAATTCCAGAAAAAAAGGTGACAGAACGAGATCGTCTTCAAGGACAATGACCTGCTCAAACCTTCTCAATATTTCACTCACACCCTCTGCTATCGATCCGGCCAAACCGAGATTACTTGTTCGAACTACAAGATGAAGGTCTAGGACCGCACGGAACTCTTGGACTATTGAAACAACCTCCGCTACAAGTTTTTTATCCTCAGCGTTTCTCGGTCCATCACAATATACGTAGGTTTTGAGGTCCTGGGACTCGCTATTCCGGGCTAAAGATGCCAACATGTTTCTGGTATGTTCCGGACGACGGAACACAAAACAGACGATTGCGGTGTCAGACATCAAGACTCAACCAGCTCTCCTTCGATAACCTACCTGGGCGGATTTCAGAATCCGCCAGTGCCACAATCCGGCCAAGATATTGAATATAAGTCATTGGAAACGCACAATATTCTTCTTCCCAACCACGTAGTCCACAAAACCTCGTCCTGCCCTGAGATTAGCTATTTTGCGTGCCAGGCTATCCGATTGGATTCTCAACGATTTCCTAGCTCTCGCCAGCAGTGGCTGCCTGCGGGATAGTTGTGCCTCAAAGAATCTCAGTTTATCCACGTAAGGCCGAAAGACCCTTTCGACATGGCTGCCAGGAATAGGGTAGCCCGAGTTTGCCATCCGCACATAACGTTTTGGAAGAAGTTCGAGACTACTGAAATGAAAAGTCATAGCGTCAGAGGGGTCGGAGTGTCCCGCGTTCCAAGGTCCCTGGAAAAGGCCAGAGGGTTCTCCCACACGGACTAGGTGTCCATACTCCGCGGGCCATGCGTCGAGATATTTTTGGTCACCGTACTTTCCGTCGTCTTCACGGCTAAAACACCAATCGATGCACTGATCCTCCCAAGTTTCGAGTATTTCTTTGCCCCGGGACCGGTGGACGCCCAAAAATTGAACGTTGAACAGACCAAACCGCTCAAGCGGTTTCAACTCAGGGAGAAAGTTGTGCTGGGTAATAAAAACCCCAACATCCTGCGCAAAGATTTCGCTCATCAAGGGGTAGGGGTCCTTCATGAAAAAAACATCAGAATCGATGTAAAATACAAAATCACCTTTTGTTTCGCGCCTAAAAACTTCTGAGATAGTGAAGGGGGTAAGGGTCCAGCAATATTCTTGATTCGTTCTTGATTGGCGAATGCTTTTTAGCTGATCATTTTCCCAGTCGGAAGGCTTGAGGGCGGTAATTTTCTGGTGACCCAGTTCTTGAAAAAGAAACCACGCCCCATCGTCTATGCAAAATACCCACAAATGAAAATCGAGGTTAAATGAATCAAGAGAATCAATAAGTGTCCTTGCGCGGGAGAAATATGATTTGTCTAACAACGTTGTGAGCTGGACCATCATTTTGAAAAAACCTGCGCTTCGGCTTGCCCGCTTGTAATATCTTTTCTTCGGAACACTAATCCCCGCCACTCGAAAAGAAAATTGGATGTAGTCTTTTGCTTCCCGCCGACTGAAGCATAGTCAGCGAAAAGCTCCCAATCAGTCCCAAGCGTCGCGAGCAGATCGTCAAGAAAGAAAATGTGCATCGGGTAGCTACCGGCGTAGATTGATTTCGGAACAATTTGGAGCGCAATTCGAGCTTCACCGTAGCTGAGAGGAATCCGATCAATCACCAGGATGGAAGCGGTTTGAAGTGCGATTTTAGTTAGTGCATCTAGGGGTTCTTTGAGATATTGGAGTGAGCTCCCCATAAAGGCGATTGCCGGCTTGAAGGCCACCAGCGCCCCTTCGAGACTCTCGTGAAACGAGAGTCCTTTGGCCTGAATCTCGGCAGAACCCGTGGCGGCCCAAATCGGTTGCTCAACAATCCTCCAATCGACAGCTTGAAAAGTGTCATGAATGGGTTTGTACTGAAAGAACGTACTGTCCAAAGACCCGCCAAAGTCCAGAATATCGAGCTTTCCTTTCCGGATGGCAGCAGCAAGGCACAAGGAAGACGCTACCGGCCACGAATACTCATGGATTGCGAACTTGACTCCATCGCGCTCAAACGCGGCTTCATTTCGCAAAACCGCCTTAGTAGAGGCAAGCACTCTGGCGAGAATTGACGGGTCTCCGTACCCTAAAGAAGCAACCTGCGCAGTTTCCCAACGGCCGAAGGAATCGTCGAACCGTATTTTCCCCGCTGTCAATCTTCGGAACGCTTTCTTCGCTCTCTTGAAAATTCTTAGTGCCAGAGAAGTTATCGCGCTATATGAACTCAATTTCTTCTCCACTACGCAATTTCTCTAAGCCGTCTGAGCCTTCAACGTTACGCGAGTGTCCTTCCGTCTGCAACGAAGGCCCCCCGTTTTCGGCCACCCGACGGAACGGGTGCCCTATCCAAGCGGGCTTAGAAAAAGCTGACTGGCTTCGGCAACGGAAAGATGAACACCAAAATGAAATCGTGCTGAGACCGACACAAACCCGTTAGCGTAAATCTATGGGCGATTTTCATTTACTTTGGCCCGCTAGCCGATGGTTAGCAAGAAGAAAAATTCTCCCCAAGGAAGAAACCTATTGAGTCTGTCTCCACCTATGAGGCGAAACGACCTGCCGGCATTAACTTTCGGCAGACGGACTCTCATAAATCCCGGGACGATGCATGATGGAGTTTCGGGTGGTGTTAGGCAGGGTAATCATAGTTAAAGTAATTTTCTCTTTGAATCCACTCCTTCACTCGCCGGTCTTTTCGGTATTGGTGCCACAAGAAGTTTTTCCCACCCCAGAGACAAACAAGTCTCAAAAACCCTAAGGCCTTTCCTCTGCTTGTCCCAATGTTGGAGCCGAGAATGCGTTGTGATTTGGAGACCAACTGCCGCGTGGTGCCAAGAACATTGATTCCACCGAATGTTTCTAGGGCGTAGTTTTTCTTGATCGCTTGGAATTGCTCTGATATTCCTTGCCTAATCCAAATTTTGCAAAGGTATCGCAGATTGAGTCTCTCCGTCCCGATGATGTGGCGCGTGCTCAAACCGGGATGCCAAATTGCTTTTTCGCCGCGGGAGATTAGCTCTTCGGCGACCGCAGTTTCTCCGTTTCCGCGGAACCGCAGGAGCTTTTGGGGTGTGAGGTCTGGACTGAAGCCCCCCAGGTCGTACAACGCTTCCTTGGTTACCGTGAAATTCAAGCCAAACACGAAAAGGGGAGAAATTTCACGTGCTTGATCCCCCGATATCGAAATCAGGCTCAATTCGCTCATCACGGTTCCTTGGCGGGGTAGATCAATGCTTAGCTTTGAGAGCCACGAAGGTGTGGGCCCGCGGAAATCTGGACTTACAGATCCTCCCGCAATTCGGTGGCTGAGTGTCCCTGACACACATAATTCTTCGACGCTTCTGGCCCAGTCGTCTCCTAGCACCACGTCGTCGTCAATAAAAGAAAGGAAGAGTCCGGTCGCTTCGGCCGCTCCACGGTGGCGTCCTGCAAGCAGCCCAGGGACTGGCTCATGGATGACTCTGAATTTATTCGCTACTTGAGAGGTTTGTGCATCGAGGAATCTTTCGTAATCCTCAGAGCCAAGCTTGTTCTGAGAACCGTTGACCACGAGAAGTATCTCTCCGATGAAAGGGGACCCGGCAAGTTTTGCGATGCTCGCTAAACACTCGAAGATGAATGGCCCACTTCCAGATGTGGGAATAATGATGGACAGGGTGTTTTTACTCACAGTGATACGCCCCCCATAAGAATTCCGCTGAAGCAAAGCATTCTCCAGCGTGTCAACAAATTGAATCTACCTTCCGTCACAGCAGAACAAGAAATAATCGCTGAAATGGGAGCTTAAGCTTTTGGCCTTGTTGCATGTTGACAAAACTTTGACAGAAGGAGCGGTCTTTCTGTCCTCTAGGAAGGAGATCCGTAAAAACCCTCTCGAATCTGGAGGAGCCGGATTTATTGGAGCAACTTGCTATCAAAATATTATGACGTGACCAACCAGCTTCCTTATTTGCTAGTTTATGGGAGGAGGTCGCATAGTATGGAGAAAAAAAACAAAGGTCGGCTCGACACTACTTCCGATACGGGTATTTTCGTGTTCGACGGGGATTGCGGTATCTGCACACAATCGGTTGAGTTTCTCAAACATGTTGTCCAAACAAACCTCAGATTTATTCCCTATCAAGTGGCCAACCTAGATGATCTAGGGCTAACAGAAGTTGATTGTCAGCGGGCTGCCCAGGTTCTTTTCCCTGGTGTTGCACCGAGTGAAGGCTATGACTCCTTCCGGATTGGGTTTCTTCGCAGCCCGCATGCCATTAGCCGCACCATTGGCTGGGTGATGAGTTTTCGAGTGGTCCGGTTTGCGGGCCAATTTATTTATTTACGGGTGGCACAAGGACGGCATACGGGTGCTTTAGGGGACATCGCAGGGGCGTGTCGGCTTCCTGAGAAACTGCCAACTCAAATGAGTGGTTCACGGCGGCAAGGTTGGGAAAAATTAGCGGCAAAGAGGGGCGACTCTGACGAAGATTTGGTCGACCTGTTGACGCGAAGTCGCGAAGACGTAATGTCGGAGTGGGGAGCTGTGCGGCGCCAAGTCTGGCTTCTGTCGGTGCCCTGGGCCGTAGGAGCATTGCTCTTGGCAATGCGCCTTATCTACGACACAGTGATTGGCTACGGCTGGGGATGGCAAATGTTCTCGTGACCCTAATTCTCAGGGAAAAACTGCTCTTTGTTCTGACTTTACTATGGGGTGTGGACCACCTGGTGGGTTGGTTTGTCTACCCAAAATATGGAATTGGAATTACCGCGTTAGCGGGATTAGCTATCATCGGTTCCGTTGTCGGTTTCCTGCTACCGCATCTCGCACTGATCTCGCTGAACGGCCTTTCGCTTGTTTTTTTTGTTGGCCTCCTAGGCCCGACTCAATCAACAATGACTTTCGCTTTTCTGTTGGCGACTCTTCTGGTCAGGGTGACCTATCGTGAACCTAGACCCTGGGCGGGGGCATATATTGCGTCTGCGGTCTATCTGTTTGCCGGTCTCAACAAGGCTTTTTCTGAAGACTGGATGGACGGCAAAATCATCGGATTCTACTTTCCAGAATTCATCTTGAATTGGGAAATCAATGGAATCCTCGCGCGCTCTACGGTGGCGATTGAGCTTGGGCTTGCATTACTGCTTTTCCTTCGGCTAAGGATAGCAATTGTCGGAATCATTGCACTCCACGTTGGAATCGTCCTCTGTGTAACTGCGAATCTTTATGATGTCTTTTCGCTTGGCATTTACGGCGCGATCATGGTGCATCTTGCCTACTGGAGTTCAACGCTTAAACTTCGGAACCTTATACTTTTCTTCCGAGGAAAAGGGTGACTGATTCCGGGCCCTGCCCGGTATTGGATTGTCACTCCCGAAACAGGCTTCGTGCGGACTGACAGCCAAAGCCCCCCGGTCAAAGTAAGGCTCCAAAGTATTATTGATGGGAACAGGGAGTGAGGGCGGTATGCACTTTAGACCCAGTAGCCCCCTCCTTCAACGGATCGCTCGTTCTCAGGAATTTCATCTTGGGCGGCGCCGACCCAGTATCCGTTAAAGTGGCCTCGAATATCCCGACTACTCTTGCCGAATTCCTCGGTCCACCTTCGGCCGAGTATGCCAAAGAGAAGTTGGGTGGCACCGCCAATATGGATTGCTTGTCGACCGAGTTTTTTGCACTCTGCACCAAGAAACATGCCATAGGCACCAGCACCGATTAAGGCAATATCAAAGTCTCGCTTCTGTATTTCATCGACCATCGCATCGCGAGCTGCAAACCAGTCTGAGAACCCAGCACGCCCTTGATTCGCTCCGGCGCTTTGAACTGCACGTATGACGTCCAGATTAATGTCCGGAAGAAACTCCGACCCAGGAAAAATGAGCTTGCGATTTTTGTACTGGGCCCGAATCGTGTTGGCAAATGGGTGAATTACCAGTACCCGTCTACCAGCTAGCGCCTTCGTCCAGGACTGTTTCCGACCAATTGGCATGAGCTCCGACAAATCCACGAGCTTCTTCGGCATCTGCGCTGACTGCATCATCAGTTTCTCAAGTGCCCAATACTGATGTTCGATCGGATTTGACCTGACACCGAGGATGTCAATTTCTGACATCACCGCCAGGCTCTCACGACAAAACCGTGATAGGGCTTCGTCGGAACCAGGAAAAAAACCACTGTTCTTCATGATGAGGTCCTTCATCGGGGCGGGAAAATTACACTCTCCAGCCGTTTCGTTGTGAAGGAAAAATTTGATGATGGTCGCTTCCGTTGTACCGTAACGAGATACCAAGAGCGGTTTATTGCTGATGATTGCGTCGCGTATGACGTGAGATGCCCGAGAGCCGTGAAACACTCTTTTTCCCAGAATTATTCTTCGGGGTTGGCGGGTTTTTTCCCTCAAAAACCGCCTAATTCCAACAATGATATGCCGCATATGAGCTCGCAGGGTTCGCTTGGGCGGAACGATTTCTATATTCATGCGTTATCGGAATTCTTTACTGAACAAAAGGAAAAGTCGGCAACAAACACTCCCCAAACCTAGCGCCTGTCGTGCTCCAAAAAGGGTTTCGGCTCGAAAAATACCGGAGCCGGGTCATTTCTGTTCTACAGGTACGCCAAGTAGGCTTGTTGCAAGAACTCCGGTAGCTTTCTCGTAATGCGAAGAATCGACATCGTAAGCCAAATTCCGTCGGAGGTGTGGGAGCGTGAGCAGCCGGCAGAGTCCGAGTGGACTTATGTTCACACTGCGGCCCCAGTTCCGGCTGACATCCACGTCATTTATGGCATCCGTCGGCCGCTAAAGATTCCAAATTCTTCCGAAAATACGGTTTTTGTTGCGTCCGAGCCGCCCGACATCCGTGTTTACAACACAGGCGTTCTCGCCAGGTATGGAGCAGTTTTAGGTCCCCCTTTTGACTATCTGTGCGACCTTCCAAACTTTCATCCAATCACCCCTGTCGCACCGTGGTGGGTGGGGGTAAGAGCGGGAGGGGAGGCCCACTACGCCAGTGTCGATGGCTCAGTGGCCTTAGAGCGCAAAGATTTCGAGAAAGGCTTTTCCCCCCAGAGGGACGTTGTGACGGCAATCGTTTCTCCGAAGGCTAAAACTACTCTTCAACAACAACGTTTGCG
>Ga0335396_10004841_pt1 | contig 14287 bp, 13 predicted proteins | sample FRY02_FD_205743 | JGI IMG/M metagenome (GOLD analysis project Ga0335396, IMG submission 205743) | Freshwater microbial communities from Lake Fryxell liftoff mats and glacier meltwater in Antarctica - FRY-02 (spades assembly) (version 2) | ecosystem: Environmental > Aquatic > Freshwater > Ice >... | reverse complement strand
CCAACACTGTCTCCGCAGTTGGGAGGAATCTGAGTTGCCGATTGGTCATGGCCCATCTCCAGTCATGGTAGACGGGACGGAGGAGCAACGGACAGAACTTTCTGAACAGGCGACCCTTCCCCAGAAATCCAAAAAAGACATGCCCCAACCCGACATACCAGTCGACCGACGGCCGAAAGTCGGTAAATCAGACCTGACTCAGGCGGCGGCCAGCAATAAAGGGGAGGAGATAAAGGGATCGTCCAGCAAAACCAGGGCAACCTCTGCGGGCCCTAAAGTGGCCAAAGTAGAAGACACCATAACTCCATCTACATCTCCGGCTATGGTTAAGGCCAACTCAAGCTCAATCCTTCTCTCAACCTAAACATCTCCTCAGACGCAACGGTGACTGCCGCAAATCAACCCCGTTTGCTGCCCCAACAGAGCCGTGGAGAGGGAAGAAACACAGTAAAGAAAGCATTGACGTTTGCCACCCCACCGAGATCAAAGCCTACAGCCCCAACTCCGGAGGACAACCTGGACAGGAGCCGAGATACCCTTGGGAATGGGGCCCAGCAGCCTACCGAGGATACTTTCACCTCCCCAATGCAGGACCCCAACATCTCACCTGCCCCAACGACGGAGGGGTTTCAGGCTCCATCTCCCCGATCCTCCACGACCCACGCACCTGATGGACAAATCCCAGATAGAACCTCTGCTATCGAAGGCTCCCAGGCTAGTACTTACTAATGAAGGGCCCCCCGAGACTGACATAATGATGCAGAAGACCCCACATTCATCCATACTTTTCTCTTCCCACAGCCATGGTGCCACAATCGCTCCAATCGCAATCTTCGAAAATGGGCAGCCATCCACACTCCCGGAATCGAATCCTGCCATCATACCGAGCACGGTGCTTACAGCCCCACCTCCAACAAATAAACGAGACAGGAGCTGCGACACTATGGTTGCGGCCCGTAGGCCAACCAAGGAAACTACCACTCCCCGGACACAGGACACAGTAGTCACGGATAGACCTTCCAGGAAAGGAGACGAGGGGGCTTCCTACATGGAAAGGAGGAGCGAACAGGAGAAGGACTCATTGGAAACATACCTAGCACATTCAACCATCAACCTCACAACTCCCACTCCCACCAACCCCTCTCCCCACAGCGGCGGAGCTGACAAGGCCCCTGTCGACACGGCGGTAATTGATGTCCAATCAGCCACCACCACCTTTGATGGAGCAGAAACAGGGATTGAGCGACTCCGGCCCAAATAGTCTTGATTAACAAAATTAAAAGGAGACAGGCCAGGGCTAAAGTATTGCGCAAGCCGGGCACGGCCTGCTTCGCCCCGGATACACCTATCCTGGTTATCAAAAGCTGCCGGGCTAGCTGGATTCCAATTCGATCCGCACTACTAGGGGACACAGTGGTCCAGTCTCTCCCGTCTGGGAAAATTCAGGATCTATCCTGGGCCGCGACGACGACCATCCAGACTCTCTGCTCATTTGATTGCCCTGGGGCAGAAGTGGATATGGTTCAGAGAGGAATGGCACAGGTCACAGCGCATCATCACCTATACGCAACGACCGGCTGGATGACGGCCCGCCAAGCCTCCCAGAGGGGTCTTGGTACACTATTGCCCAACCATGACTGCCAACTAGTCTACAGCCTGTATCTCAAAAGGCGGTGGAAACACCATGATCAATACCACGGCCCCCCTACAGAAAGAACCGACTCAAACAATGGCAGCAACGATGGGATGTCGTTTGGTGAACCCAAATAACCTCCACTCCGCAGACTGTCTCACATACCTTGACAGCCTCCTTACTATGCTGGAGCAGCACATTGGCATGGAGAAGGGACATAGACACTTCTGCGCCAATGAGGTTACAACCAAACCTAATGGCGTACTACAAATCCGGCTCACGCCAGCCCCTTAGCGGGCTGACCCTCCAACCACCAAGATACAAACTACATGTCCTGAAATAGAGATGACCACACCACAGGACTCGCCGCCCAGCCGGCGGGCAGGAAGATAGGGAGGTCAACACTCAGGGTTGAGAACTACGCGAACATGTCAAGTGGATTGGAACCCTCCAGAACTCACCATGCTCGGAGGGTGCCCTGTACCGGCAGTATGCGAACCAGCTACTGTACACCACATGGGGACACGCAGGCCCCTCAGCAATAGGGGGCCGGAAGGGGGTCGGAACCGCCCAGGACTCACCATGCTCGATGGGCGCTCTCTACTGGCAGCATGCGAATCAGCCGCAATCCACCGCACCCGAGGAACACGCAGGCCCCCTAGCACAAGAACGGTCCACCTGCTACCTAGCTGACATTGATCAGGGGGGCCTGTCGCCAGGAGACCCTATCAAAGACACATCCGACGCCACTAACCAAAAGGATGCAAGTAAATCCAACACGGGATGCACAAAACCTTCCCTGGACCTCGGGGCTGACCAACAAATCTTGAGACAAAAAGCATACATTTTTGAAGACTTCGACGACTTACAGGAAGCCCCCGTGGCTATAAACGAAAAATTGGATTACAAAAGAGCGCTCAGTACGAGCAGGGCTCCACCAACTTCACATACCCACCACGATTCCCCCCAAGGCCACCGGGTTCCCCAGGAGGACAATAAGTCTAGACACACGTCAGGTCAACATGCCGGGCTAATTGCCCACGACATCCAGATCCACCAGGATGCCGCTCCCAGGATCGAGGACCCAAACACGCATTCCCTAGACACCGTAGACAAGGTCCAGACTTCCACATCACCAGGGATGATGCCCAACAACCGAGACTGCACGGGTGGAGCTCGAATTGAGTAGGCCGACGTCAACAAGGGGGAGGTAAGCATGCAAACCGACCCAGATCCTCAGCATAGGGACCTGGCGGACATACTCCTTCTCACCCCGAAGGGGGAGATAGTCCCCCGGCAAGAAGTGAAATGGGAACGCAATCCACATGCAGAGTTCAACCAGGACTCCTCCAAACTCATGGTGCTAGTACCAGGGCACCATCTACTCCGAGCTAATATCACAGCAGTAGATCTCTGCTCCCCACTATGTACGGACTTCTACTCGCAGTTTTACAGACTTGACCCCACACTTCAGGAGAAAACGCCGGATTGGTCACACGCGGTAACACGAAGGTCACGATCTGCCACCCTTCCCCAGATGAGGGCCAAAAAAACGGAGGAGGTGAACGATAGAGATAGCCCCACAGGGCTCATCTCCATAAACCGTCCGACCCAAAACCCACAACAAGGCAAGAACCCTGAATTGGGAAATGGGAGCAGTTCATTTGAACCCGCGGGGAAAAAGGGAAAGTCAGCAAAGGTGGGACGCGAAGAAGAAGGATCCAACTCGAACTGTCCGGAACTAGCAGCCTTTGTCTTGGCATTACGTGGCACGCCTGTGAAATAACCCACGCTTTATTAGTGTGAGAACCAAGCGCTGCTGAAAGCTGTAAAAAGATGGGTAGGTGAAGGCAGGAAAGCGACGTTAGTTGGAGCGCCAGACGCAGACATTTTACTGGAAGTAATCGAAGAGTTCCGAAAAAGAACAACAGCAGGAGCAGCGATGTATCTGGTCAAGGTGAAAGCGGCTCGAGGAGAACCTGCAAATGAAGAAACTGACATCCAAGCAGACAAGGCTCTTTCAGGCCAAGATGTTTCCCCGGAATGCCACGATAGGACAAATCGAGCAGTCTGCACATTTCGTCGGAAAGGAGGTACGGTGAGCTATCAAGATCGAAAGTCGACGTAGAACAGCGGGGTGCAAAAGGCGATTAGACGAGGATCAGCAGAAGAGGAAGTGCGCAAACACTGGGATCGTGTGACAGGAGCTTGGAAACAAATCAGCAAACAGAGGTGATGATGATTGCTTTTATGTCTATAAATAGTGGTTTAGTACCTTTGATCGAGGATCTATGCGCTCAAATCTTATATTTTAGATTTGAGATTATCAGTGAATTGCGTTGACTTCTTTTGCTTTTCTTTTTCGGAAGGAAGAATGTGTTTAAGGAAAAAGCAGTTAGTCCAAGATCTCATCCTGCCTCCTAGCATATACATACACACGTGTACTTTGTACACACGCACGAATATATTCATGCCGAGATTTAGTCCATCCAGATTAATTTGGGCCCTCTAGGTGTCTCATCCAGATTCCTGGGCTCACATCCGAGTACCCCATCTGTGCAGTGTGTGTGTGTGTGTGCGTATACACACACATACACCCACATACACACACTCACACACGCGTTAAAAAGAGAGAAGAAACAGACCACAACCCTATCTTTCCTTCTGTCAAAACAAATTCCCAACGCCAAGCAATAAGTGCCCTCATAGACTAGTTGAACCCACCCATCCTCGTTCCCCCAACGCTAAACGAACAAACTGCACATGCATAAGCACATATGCACATCCTGTGTCAAGCGTGTTAGCAAATGTGTACGCTGATGTTCACTACACCCGTCTAACGTACACATCTGCACATGCATGGTGTCCAAAACACCGGTCTAAATTCATGCACACAGTCACTCACTTCGTTGAGAATAAAAGACTGCACCTTGAGAGTTCCAAACAAAACTACTACATTGTTTCTTTATAAGTCTGCACATAGAGCTTCCAGCAAAGCTACTAGTCTATTTCTTACGAAGTAATAAAAGCAACATCAATAATGATAAAAGCAATCTTCATTCACCATGCACAATCTCCGCAAAAAGTGCATATGCGCTCGTGCATGCGCGCATATGCAACGGTACAGAAGCGTCTTTCCCATGAAACTATTGCGAACTTATCTTGAGTCTTGCGCCAGCATCGTGCATGCTGTCATTTGCCACCCGCCCAACTGCTGTCTCGACTAAACCCGTCGCCCGACACTGTTCGCTCAAGAAATCCGTCCAAATCCACGCTAGCTCATGACGCGGTCGCCGCTGCGGTCTCGCACATGCATCATTCGATCATCCACGTTGGTGCAGGTCTCGTCCAGTTTGTCTGTAAGTCGCACTCGCGCTTGGTCACGGAGCTCACCCTCGACAAAGTTCTATTTTCGCCATGGTTTTTACAGGCTCAGACGACGAGTCGATGTAAGCTATGATCCGAGTATGGTAACGGCTCTACAGCATGGTACATGGATGGATGTGGAGGGTTTCAAAAAGGCTTGTATCAAGGAGAAGAAAAAAAGGGGAGGCACCCACCAGCCTCTCTACGATACATGGGTAGCAGACTTCATGCTGAGACAGGATGCAGGAATGTTTATGCAAGAGAAGTGTTTGAGCAACCAGAAAATTCCATGGCAGCGAAGGAGACGATTGGGGATGGCGGTGGCATGAAATACGCCAACAGACTAAAATAGGCAAGATGCAATCAGCAGGGTGTCGGCTGTGCCGAATAGCACGAGAGGCCCGAGGTGAGAGCACTGACGGTCTGGCGGCTGAAACACACGCTCATATCAACAGTACAGGCAGCGAAGGAATGGCAACAACAGTTACGGCTGCCCACCACTCCATCTGGAAGCACCTGTTCGACAGCATGCATGCTGCACAAAAGCCAAAAAAGCAAGCTCAATTTTGCTACGCTTGACAAAGAAAGTAACATGAGTACGCTGTTGCGACGAGAAGAGTTTCTAAGAATCTGCAACAAGGAAGAGCTGGCGGAGAAGGCACAGGATATAAAAGCTACAATACCAGTCACTGGCAAAAAAGGTCGAGAGGCACGGTACAACCTCGATCCAGGGTCTTTCTTCGGAATCTGTTTCTGGGACAGGCGACGGATGGGGTCGCAATCAATGAGGATCTGCAGATCGTATATATTTTTGAATTCAAACGTTTGACAGATAGGGACGAGGGGTTCCTATAGGTGAAAAAAGCAGAAGCAAATGAGCAGCACAAAAGCGTCATCGGTGTGCTCAGAGCCGCCCCGAGACTGCTGCTTCAAAGTGGGAATTTGAGCAGATTAACTTTTTGGTAGGTAACCGCGGTTCGGTTGTTGAAAGCAACTTCTACGCCGAGCTCCAAAAGCGGCTTGATGTACAAGAAAGAAAAAGAGACAAGCTCTTCGCCGATCTGGTGCCGCAGGTATGCTGTCATATGCAAAGCGCACGATCGGGTGATTGTGTCCTTCATCCAGTAGGTGCAAGGAGGTGCGAGGCCAACCACAGAGGGATTGAGGGAGAACATCGGGCACTATGTGAATTTGTGAGGAGATAGAGAGAGGAATACACGCTCATAGAGCGTCAAAACTGGGGCCCGTCGAACGATAGTGGACTCAGGATGGTAAACTGGCAATTACGATCCAAGACCCCCCCCTAAAGTCCGGAAGCCGGAAACATTTGCTACATTTTACTTATTCGTATTGCATTCTGTCTCACTGCTTGTTTTACGTCTTTATGTAAATCTATTTCTTTTTTTATGTCAACTCTACACGTGACGTCGTCACGGTTTTGCTTATATTTGCTAAATGTTTGTCACGTTACCCACACATTTTCACATGCACATACAGAGGAACACATACACAAGCACACGTGTATAATCAGCACACAAGAGGAATTGCGACAACCAGGCATAGGAGCCTGGTTGGGAGGGGCGGAAGAAAGGCTTTTATTAGAGACAAAGGCCTTGCATACACACAAGTAACAGGGAAATAAATATTTAGGACACAATCTGTATACAAGATTAATTTGAGGAAAAAAAAATTTGAGCACATAAAGCTTCCAGAAAAGCTACTAGACTATTTCTTACGAAGTGATAAAGGTAACATCAATCAACCAGTATAGATTTGACTTTTCAGAAATCTTTGAAAAAAGCAGGTGCGTGTTTAGATTCATCTCACGTACGTCACCCGCACGAAATGTTTGTGTGTGTGCGTGTCCGGTTTCTGTGTCTGTGCCTACAGGGGTCTGTTTCTGTGTGTCTGTGTTAGTTGCCATGTCTGTATCTGAGTGTGTCACTCAGTCTGTGTGTGAGATGCTACTAAGAACACGAAACATGTTGATTCATGAAGCAACATGTATAGATATGTGTGTGTGTGTGTGTGTTTGCGTTTGTGTGTTCGTGTGCGTGCGTGTGTTTGTATGTGTGTGTGCGTGTGTGTGTGTGGCGAAATTGGGGATTTCGTGGGTGACGGGGCAAAACTGGGAGCGTTAAAGAAGATTTGGCTCAAACACCTGGCTTTAAAAGAGGGCAGCATTTATTGCACTTACAAAGGCAAATTAACAAGTGTAGGGACTAAAAACTGGAGGCCGCACAGTGGCGGGTGGAGGCTGGCTGTTGCTGGCTTGCATGCTGCAGCGGATGAGCTCTTGACACGCGCGCACATCAAAGAGCTTCAGGTACACGGTGGCTGCAGCGACTTGAGATGCGGTGGTGTTGCCATAGGCCTTGGGCGTGATGAAAACGACCGTGTTTTTACCTTGCCCACTGCACATCCGCAAGGCCACGCGGTCCAGCGGACACTTGAGGACTTGTGTGCCCGAGCTCTGATCGAACAGGCGCAATTGCGAGCAGCTCGTGTTGACCAGCATCTCTGTGGCTTGTTGAAATGACTCTGTCGTCGACAAAAGCACAAGGTCGCTCCACGAGGTCCTTACGGCGCTTTCACACGCGCTCGCAGCACGCAGCGCCTTGGCAGGCAAGTCGCCTTCCTCGGCATCTTCCAACGATCGTTTTGCAAGTCGCTGGGGTGATGCAATCAAAGAGGCGCTAGACGGGCAAGATTGCTGCACTTGAACCAGCGTCGGGAGCGGTGATGCAAACCAATCGTCCGGCCCGTTAAGGCCACGGTGTATGGCGGGTTTGCCACCAACTTGTGACTCGGAGGCCACGGATGCAGCAGTCGAATGAGTGATGGTGTCTTCGCGTATCAATTTCTTCACGTACGTCAAGGTTGGCGTTTCTGAAGACGATGCACAACGTGGCGCAGGCGCATCGTTCGAGGGCGATTGCGCACCTGCCGATGCTGAGCCCACACAGATATGCCTCTGGCGGCTTGCGTGCCTTGCACAGTCCGTCTCGGACCAGCACGGCTCGGTGGTAAGGCTCCACGACCGGACGTCACGGATCGCCTTTGATGAGACTCCAAACAATTGCGCCGAATAATGCGCCAGCTCAGAGCCGGTGTAATGCGACTTCGTGGCTTTGTTGATGGCGATGGACTCACGCCGTATGCCGTGTGCATGCAGAGGCAGGGCTGCTCCTCCGTGCGCCATCGGTGAGTGCAGGTGCGACGACGATGTGGCGAAGTTGGCACCCAAGGAGCTTGTCAAAGTACGGCGCAGATCTTAACAAGAAAATTGGGGGAGACATCAGATTTTTTTTTTTTAATTTGGAGTGCTTTAACCTTGCAACTTGACGCAAGAGGAGTAAGAAACATTAAAATCGAAAGACACCAGTTCGCAGCAGATTGGATTGTGGTCTTTTCGGAATTTCGGGTCAACTCGGGACCCAATTGGTATTTTCTGAATACATTGATTCCGTCCAAAAGCCATGGGAGAAATAGCACTTTTAGACAGGTTCAAAATTTCCCGAGTACATTCAATGCAATCTCTTCCAATTCGAGAAATATCTGTTTAAAAACGAACACACATACATAATTCACTGTTTCGGAAATATCTTTTGAAATCGAGAAGGCAATCGAATGCGTTTTCAAGAAATCCTTTACGAGCGTGTTCAACGTACAGATCTTTCTTGAAAATCGGTACGTAGTCAAACGCTCGTTTCAGCCAACGAGACCAAATGCCGGTCATCAAAGAAAAGCATGCACTGAGCATGTGACCATGAACATGCAAAGTCTTTTTCCTGTGCGGAGCAGACGCGTTTTTTGAAGATAAACTTTTTTATCTGTCTTCGAGGCACCATCTTCGAGGCACCATCGGTTCCATTGATCTCAACTTTGATGGCCAGCACATCCTCTGCTAGCACTGCTGCCTCCGTGCCCTCGACGGCCGAGGCCATCACGCGCGCCGTCATCGCGCGCATAGGTGCCGAGGCGTGGGACGCCGGCGACGTCCACGCAGCCTTCCTGCAGGCCACCCTGCTTTCTTACAAGTCCGCCGCTGTCGGCCGCAGTGTCAAGGAGCGCGCGCAGTCGCCGTGGGATCAGATGTGGAACTTGGATGGCTCCCGCTATATCGCGAGTTCGCCAACTGACTATGCACACAACTGCCCGTGGAACGACTGGACGCCGCCGTCAGAGGCGCGCCGTCGCGCCACAGCCGCCAAAGCTACCAACCCCGCCACAGGTCTCGCACGAATCAGGGTGAAAATCTGCCGCGCGCCCGACAGCCACAGACGAGGGGAGAAGATGGTGGTTGCCTTTGCCTCGATCGAAGTGTGCGACAGCGGCGTGAAGGCGCTCGTTCTGCGCCGGGGCAGCGAGACGCTATTGGCCATACCCCTCCACCGCACCCGTGTTGCCCAGCGCGAGGGCGTTGTGCGCCTGTCGCTCGATGGCAGCAGCATCGCACCTGTGTTCCTCTACCTCGAGGACGCGCAGAGGTGCGATGCGCTGCTGACCCTCTTCGCCTGATGCGTGTTTGAAGCAATTAAAAACATCTACAGAGCAACTGAGAGCAACTGAGTAAATGTGTCCACCAGAGTCAACCTCTGTTGTGCCCAATACAACCCCTCGCTTCACTCTGCGTAAAAGAAAGTGTGCACCCCTCCATTCCTCTCTGATTTCCTGCATGTACTTTCATTCGCGGAGGAAAACACTCACCCACACACACGCATATAAAGCAACAAACTCACGCACGTACACATGGACAAGCGCACGGTAACAGGGAACCCGCATAAATTTGAACAGCACTTCAATCAACTGGACAAAGAACTGTGACTAAGTTGGCATCAGAAACGATGGGTCACATCCGCATGACGCCAATTGACCATTTTACGTAAGATATCAGGGTGTTTTTTGATGGTTGCTGTAAAAACTGGGTACCAGCCTCACCCTGTCAATATTGTCAATTTGCTTTGGGTAGTGTAGCCTGGTCCTATGGTGTAGTGGGATTGTAGTAAGTACATTCAATTTCGACATGCCTAATGAAAGGGAGACAAGTTTGTGCCAATGTAGACACATGTCACGAACGTATGAGTTTCAGTGGATTATAAAGTAATGAACCCAACCGTCACGAGACATGGGAGGCAGGGGTAGACACCCAAAAAAATCAAAAGAAAATTATACTACTCTTCAACAACTGGCAAAAACAAAAAAATCTTATGAGCATCGGACGTATGTGCCTTTAGTGCTACAAGGTTTCCGTATTACACATCCTTCAGTACCATTTGATGAGCGCTGGGTAATGTATTCGTATTGGTACAAACCAAACTCAAAAATCATTGGATGGGTTTGAATCTCACAAAGTAAAGAATGGATATCGACAGCGGCCACAATGACTACCCCTGCCCCCCACGTCTCACCGTGACCAACAATGCAACACATACCCGAGGATTGTGTTTTGGTGTTCCCCCAATCTTCGTGCGGGTGGGGTGATGAAGCCCAGGTCCTTCAGGCGTCATTGTCGACCGGCTTGCTGCGAAGACCATACTTTCACAATCCGCAGCCGCAGTGTGACCACGTCAACCTAGTTTCCCCACCCCTCGTGCACGAAGAGTGACTGAACTCAGAAGCATAATCCTTGGGTTTGGCCTTATTGTAACATAAACTGTACCCAGACGTTTGTGACATGTACCTACGAAATTGACTTCCTCACTGTCTCTTTTGGATTGGAACAGCGTTCTAGGCAAGTTTCCTGTGACGTGCGTGTGTTTGTGTGTGTGTTTGTGTGTGTTAGTGTGTGAGTGTATATAGTACGATTCTATTCACTGGGTCGCAATGAATCGTCACGGTGTGGAGTGGCAACGATTCGTAGTTTGTCGTGAGACACTGTATCAGAGGGGCCATAGAGGACTCTCAATGGGAGTCACAGAGGACTTTCAGCGGGCAAGAAAACCCCTTCTAAGGGTTTGTGATGTATCTTGAACCTCAGTTTTGTTTTCCCAATGTTGTGTCGTGCCTTCCCGTACCCGCTGATCGCCGACAACCCTAAAAGCATTAATGCTTGTCTTAATTCATTACATAGTTGGTTTCAAATTTGCAAGATTTTTTTTCAAAAAAAGTCCCTTTTTGGTAGGTTTTTTGGCACAAAGAAACCTGATATGTTCGGGGGCCAGATCTTCGTTGGCACCTCGTATAAAACGAGAGATTTCACTTTTACACCCTGCAACACCCTGCAACACACACTGCAACACAACACACTGCAACACCCCGTAGGAATGCAGGAAATGTCACCGTGACACACTGCAACACAACGCAACACTCTGAACACACGCTGCACTGCTAACACACTATACTGCAACACACCATAGAAACGTGGGAGATGTCACCGTGACACACTGCAACACGTTGTAGACAACATACTGCTTTGTCACCGTGACACAACACACTGCTCTGCACCACAAAAGCGACTTGTATTAAAGCGTAATGTGCGTCACGAACTCTGTCACTCATGTAAATGCGTGTCACGACCTTAAAGTGTACACATGTAATGCGTGTCGCGAACTGGATCAACGCACTGAGAATGTGTTGTGTTGGAGTGTGCGTTGCAGTATGTATTACAGTGTGTGTTGTAGTATGTTGCAGTGTGTCAATCACAAATGAAGTGTGTGTAGGGAACTCGATCGACGCACTGAGCAGTGAGTTGTTTTCACACATGTACTGTGTGTCACACATGCTTTGTGTGTCGCCAACTCGATCAACGCACTGATGATGTGTTGCGTTGCAGTATGTGTTGCAGTGTGCACTGCAGGATGCTGCAGTGTGTCAATCACACATATAATGTGTGTCGCGAACTCGATCAATGTAGTGAGCAGCAAATTGCATTGACACATGTAATGTGTGTCACACATGTATTGTGTGTCGCGAGCTGGATCAACGCACTGATAGTTTGTTGCGTTGCAGTACGTGTTGCAGTGTGTGTTGCAGTTGCAGTGTGTCAATCACACATGCAATGTGTCGCGAACTCGATCAACGCACTGATAGTGTGGTGTGTTACAGTGTGTGCTGCGTACGAACCTTATCACACAAGTAATGCGTGTCACGAAATCTATGAAATCTATCACACATATGTTGTGTTTCGCTCCCAATATGTGACTTTCAACTTATTTTATCTGAATGTCGAAGTATCATGGACTTCGTGACATTTAGATGGTGGAGTTCGTGACGTTTGGATGATGGTTCGTGACAATTACATGTCAACACCATGACTAAAGACATGTCACAACGATGCCTGATGTCAAACACAATCCAAATGTTACGAACTATCATCTAAATGTCACGAACTCCCAGTACTGACACTGAGTCGATATGCCATTAGTCTGCCGGGCATAGATGATATCAGTTAAATGTCCAACTATCATGCCGTTCGTGACAATAAATGTCATGAACTCCCATCACATGCCATTATTCGTCCTAGGGGGGTCGGGGGCCACGTTTCCACGCATCGCTCTTGTTTTCTGGTACCGAAAACCTGTGTTGCAGAATAGTTGCAGCAAAGTTGCAGTGTATTGCAGAGTGTTGCAGAGTGTTAGTCATGTTTCCACGCATCATTCTTGCTTCTTGTACCAAAAACCTGTGTTGCAGCGTAGTTGCAGTGTAATAGTGTTGCGAGGTGTGTTGCAGAGTGTTAAGTCACGTTTCCACGCTTCGCTCTTGTCCTTTGGTGCCGAAAACCTGTGTTGCAGCGTAGTTGCAGTGCGTTACAGAGTATTACAATGTGTTTTGCGGTGTGTTGGTCAAATTTCCAAGCATTGCTCTTGTCTTCTGATACCGACAACCTCTGTTGTAGTGTGTTGAAGCGTAGTGTATTTTGGAGTGTTGCTGTGCAACATACTGCAACTCACTGCAACAAACCTCTGACGTTCGAGGTCAGAATCACGCTGCAACTCAATGCAGCACTCTGCAGCACACTGCAGCATAATGCTACAAACTGCAACACACCGCAACACACCTCTGACGTTCGAGGTCAACGTCGTCCTGCAACTCACTGCAACTCACTGGAATTCACTGAAACTCACTGCAACCCACTGCAACCCACTGCAACCCACTGCAACTCACTGCAACATACTGAAACATACTGCAACATATTGCAACACATTACAACATACTGCGACACACCTCTGGCGTTCGAGGTCAGCATCGTCCTGCAACTCACAACAACTCACTGCAACTCACTGCAGCATACTGTAGCATACTGCAGTATACTTCAGCATACTGCAGCATACTGCAGCACACTGCAGCACACTACAACACACCGCAGCACACTGAAACACACTGCAGCACACTGAAACACACTGCAACACCCTGTAACTCACAACACGCTGCAACATACTGCAACACACCTCTGACGCTCGAGGTCAACATCGTCCTTGCTGCGTGCTGTCACCTTGATACGTCTCAGACCCACGTTCACCTGTGTTGCAGAGAGTTTCAGTGGGTTGTTGCACTGAGATGTTGCAGTGAGTTGTTATAGTGATTTGTTGCAGCAAGTTGTTGCAGTGAGCGGCTTAGTGTTGCAGCACTGTTACCCAAATACGTTTCAGACCCACGTTCACCTGTCAAGTGCGTTGCAGTGTGTTGCAGTGAGTTGTTGCAGTGAGTTATTGCAGTTAGTTGTTGCAGTTAGTTGTTGCAGTGAGCAGTTGCAGTGAGCTGCATAGTGTTGCAGCGCTGTCACTCAAACCCACGTTCACCTGTGTTGCAAAGCGTTACAGTGCTGTACAGTGTGTTGCAGTGTGCTGCAGTGTGTTGCAGTGTGCTGCAGTGCGTTGCAGCGTGCTGCAGTGCATTGCAGCGTGGCACAGTGCATTGCAGTGTGGCAGTGTGCTGCAGTATCTTGCAGTGTGCTGCAGTGTGTCGCAGTGTGTTGCGGTGAGTCGCAGGCTGCTTTTGGAGGAAAACATCTACGACACGGCGCTCTTTTTCGGAAACAGCCCTATGTTTTAGGCATCTTTTGCGGAAAGAGCCTCGAAATATATGGGTTCTTTTGCGCAATGATATTGTAAGGCTCTCTCGTTGTTCAAAAATATTCAATATATGGGCTCTTTTGCAGAAAGAGCCCTACCACATAGAAATCTTTTGCAGACAGAGTCAAAGAATATGTAGGTTCTTTTGCGCAATGAGCCTCATATTGTAGGGCTCTTTTGTTGTTCAAAAATTATTCAATGTATTGGATAATTTGGCGGGAAGAGCCCTAGAACATAGGGATCTTTTGCGGACAAAGCCACGGAATATATGGGT
>Ga0335396_10004826_pt1 | contig 14322 bp, 12 predicted proteins | sample FRY02_FD_205743 | JGI IMG/M metagenome (GOLD analysis project Ga0335396, IMG submission 205743) | Freshwater microbial communities from Lake Fryxell liftoff mats and glacier meltwater in Antarctica - FRY-02 (spades assembly) (version 2) | ecosystem: Environmental > Aquatic > Freshwater > Ice >... | reverse complement strand
ATTAGAACGCCAGCGTCTGTTCCGTCCCCACATCCACGGCCAACGCCAGCGCGTCAAAGCTCTTGCGCAGGAGATCGAAGCGGATGCCGGCGTAGGCGGGATCGTCCCAGCGGTTGTCAAACTCGTCGGGGTCTGCGTCCAGATCGTAGAGTTCGCCGTACACGTGGCCGTGATAGACCACCATTTTGTGCTGGCGATCCCGGAGCATCGTGGCGAATGTCCCATTCCAGCCCGTGCGACCCGGCGCGGTGTGGTTGAGGGCCTGGTAATATTCGCAGCGCACAAAGTCCCGGTGTTCAGTGGCCCTCTTTTCGCCCCGCAGCAGAGGGAGCAGAGAGCGCCCGCTCATCTGCTCTGGGATGGGCAGCCCCGCCACGTCCAGAAGGGTAGGGGCGATGTCGGTCAGCTCCACCAGCGCGTCGCTGACTATGCCGGCGGGGAAGTGGCCGGGCCAGCGCACAATCAGCGGAACTCGCACCAGCCCCTCGAAGAAGCGGCAGCCCTTCAGCAGCAGGCCGTGATCACCCAGCATTTCCCCGTGATCGCTGGTGAAGATGACGATTGTGTTCTCCCGCTGGCCGCTTTCGTCCAGCGCAGCCAGCAGGCGGCCCAGATTGTCGTCGATCAGTTCGATCATCGCATAGTAAGCGGCGGTGATGTGGGCGGCGTCGAATTCTTCCGGTCGCCGTGCCGGGTTCTGAAAGTCGCCGGGATTGCGGGGCTGCTCGGTCAGATCGCTCTCTCGGAAGAGGGGCGCAGGCACGCGGGCCGGGTCGTATCTGTTCAGATAGGACTGGGGCGGATCGAAGGGGCCGTGGGGATCGAAAACGTTGACGCTCATCAGCCAGGGGCCGTCCCGCTCCTCCTCCAGAAAGTCAATCGCCCGATCCGTACACCAGGTGGTCTGGTGGAGATGGGGTGGGATATCCGCTGGATTTTGGCGCATTTCTTTCAGGCCGTAGCCCTGGCTTGCCAGCCAATCCGCGTAGGCGTGGCCGCTGGGATAGCGATCCTCCGGGTCGTGGCTCCAATGGAAAACCCGATAGCCGTCGTCCGCAGGACGGGGTTCTTCCCGGCCTGCCGCGCCGGCCAGGTGCAGTTTGCCTGCCAGCCCGCAGTCGTAGCCAGCGCCATCCCGCAGCAGTTTTGTCACCAGCGGCGCGGCTTCGGACCAGCGCTCGTTGCCGTTGCGGGTGTTGTGGACACTGCTGGGGTAGCGCCCGGTGAGGAAGCTGGCCCGGCTGGGCGTGCAGATGGGGCTTTGGCAATAGGTGTGGGTAAAGGCGACCCCTTCGGCCACCAGTCGGTCGATGTTCGGTGTGCGGATGTGGGGATTGTTCAGGCTGTGAATGGTGTCGTAGCGTTGCTGGTCTGTGCAAAACCAGAGGATATTGGGTGTGGGCATTGGGGAAGCTCCTGTGGGATGGAGGATTAGGCGTTGGAAATAGAATAGCGCGAAGGAGGATTCTGCGCAAGCGTCGCGAGTGGCAAAGAAAATCCCGCTGGTGTACCGTACACCTCCGTGATAGAATTGATTGGGCTTGGTAATTCCACCATAATTCCACCATAGAAGATCGCTTTTTCAAACGGTCGAGCTTCTCACACCGGAGGACCAAAAATGGACAAATCGATCGCACTGATCGGCGAGGATATTGGCGCGGCTAATCTGGCGCGTCTGCGCGAGGAATTCCCGTCTGTGGAGTTTCGCTTCTGCCTGGACGCCGCCAAATTTCTTGCCGCGGCTGCCGATGCCGAAATTATTTTCAGCAAGAGTTTCCCCACTGGGACCCTGCGCTCGGCATCGCATCTGCGCTGGGTACAGGCGGGCACGGCGGGCGTGGATCGGCTGCTCACTGGCCTGGCCGGGCGGGATGTGCTGCTGACCAATGCGTCGGGCGCGCATGGCGTGCCGATGGCCGAACTGGTGTTGGGGATGATGCTGGGCTTCGCCGCAGGTCTGCACACAGCCATCCGCGCTCCAGCGGAGTACAATGCTGTGCGGGCGCAGATTTTGCGGGAAAAGTTCGAGTTGGAGGGGCAGACCCTTTGTGTGTTGGGGCTGGGGGACATTGGCGGCACACTGGCCCGCAAGGCCCAGGCGTTGGGAATGCGTGTGAACGGTGTGCGGCGAAGCACAGACCCGTTTCCGTATGTGGACCAGCAAGTCACGCCGGATCGCCTGTTAGAAATTCTGCCCCAGGCGGATCACGTGGCCCTCTGCCTGCCCCTCACCGGCGAAACGGTGGGAATCGTCGGCGCGGGAGAATTGCGCGCGATGAAGCCCTCCGCGTATATTTATAATGTGGGTCGGGGCAGTTCCATTGACGCGGACGCGCTGGTGAAAGCGTTGCAAGAGGGCCGAATCGCCGGGGCTGGGCTGGATGTGACCGACCCGGAACCCCTGCCCTCGGATTCGCCCTTGTGGTCTTTGCCAAACGTCGTCCTCAGCCGACATACCAGCGGCAGCAGCCCATACAACGCCGACCGCATCACCACCATTTTCGCGGAAAATCTGGGCCGCTATCTGCGCGGCAACCCTCTTTTACACCTGGTGAATAGACAATTGGGCTATTGAATCACGCACAACCATTCTTTTAGGAGACAGCAATGACCCCCCGACCAAACCTGCTCTACATCCACACTGACCAGCACAGCCCCCACGTCACCGGCTGCTATGGCGACCCGCTGGTAGAGACGCCAAACCTGGACCGGCTGGCCGCGGGCGGCGCGCTTTTCGAGAATGCCTATTGCTGCTCGCCCATCTGTGTGCCCTCCCGGATGGCGATGCTCTCCGGGCGTCACCCCTATCAGAACGACTGCTGGACAAATGAGCACATTCTGGACTCTGGCATCCCGACCATTGCCCACGCAATGGGCGCGGCGGGCTATCGACCCGCCCTGGCCGGACGTATGCACAGCCAGGGGCCGGACCAATTGCGGGGCTATGTCGAGCGTTTTGTGGGGGATCACAGCCCGAACCACCTAGGCAACCGGGGGCCAGACAGGGGCGTGCTGGACGGAACCGCTGGTCCCCAATACAGCAGTCTACAAAAATCCGGGCCGGGACAGAGCGGCTATCAAGTCCACGACGAGGACGTGACCGCTGCCGCGGTGGACTTTCTCAACCGCCAGGGGGTGCAGAAGCGGGCCGGGCTGATGGATCAGCCTTTCTCGCTAACGGTCGGTCTGATGTTGCCCCATCCGCCCTATGTGGCCCGGCGCGAGGATTATGACCGCTATGCCGCGCGTATGACGCCGCCACGTAATCCCAGAGCCTTCGCCGACGAAACCCACCCCTTTCTGCGTTGGTGGCGGCAGTACACAGAGAACGAAACGATGACCGACGAGGAAGTCTTGCGTTCACGAGCCGCCTATTGGGGGCTGGTCCATCGCACGGATGTGATGATCGGGCAGGTTTTGGAGGCGCTGGCCGCCAACGATCTGGCCGACAATACGCTGATTGTCTACACATCGGATCACGGGGATATGCAGGGCGAACACGGCCTTTTCTGGAAGCACGTATTCTACGAGGAGTCGGTGCGTGTGCCGCTGATTGTAAACTGGCCGGGTGTCGTACCTGCGGGCCAGCGCAGCGAGCGGGTGGTCAGCGCGCTGGATGTGGCCGCCACGCTGCTGGACGGGCTGGGCGCACCGGCACTGCCCAACTCGCCGGGGCGTAGCCTGTTGCCGCTGATCGACGGGCGGCAGGACGTGCCGGTCTGGGATGATGTGGCTTTTTCGGAGTATTGCACGGACCAATTCGGCCCGCCGGAAGGGGCTTATCAGCGGATGATCCGGCAGGGCGAGTGGAAGCTGATTTACTATCACTGGCAGCCGCCCCAGTTGTTCAATCTGGCCGAAGACCCGGATGAGCTGGCGGATCGGGCCGGCGATCCCGGCTGTGCGGCTGTGCAGGCCGATCTCACCGCGGCTGTCCTGGACGGCTGGAATCCGGAGCGGATCGTTGCGCGCATGGCGGAGAAGAAAGTGGATGTGCCGATTCTGCGCGATTGGGCGCGCCAGACCCAGCCAGAGGAACGCTATCTGTGGGATTTGCGCGGCGAGATGAATCGATTGGACTGATAGGGTGTATGTTTGCCACCAGCGTAATGAGGGTGCTAAATTGTAGGGGCCAGATGGTTTGGCGCAGACTCTTCCAACTGGAGGCATTGCGTGCGGTTAGTTATTCTCGTTGTAGCGTTCCTGGCTGTGGGTTGGGGTGTCGTGATAGGCAACCCATTGGTATTGATTGGTGGTGTCGTCATATCGGGCCTCGTCCTGCGCAAGGAGGACAAGGCCCGATACGACGAGGACGAGGACGAAGCCGATTCCGGTACTGGGTGGGAGCAGACATTTCAATGGCTGCAACAGGCTTCGCAACAGGTGTGGGCCTTGGGCCTGCTCGCTGCCCTGGGCCTCTCGGTTACGGCTGGTATGTTAAATTTGCGCGATCCCTTTCGCCGGGACCTCATTTGGATTTGGTTGGCCGGACTCTTGCTTACGGTAGGGACAGCACTCTGGCACGATTATCAGGCACGCAGTCATTACGTGTCTGCCCTCTCAGGGGCTACTATCACCGATGGGCCATCAGGACGGGAATCTGGATGGGGCGTCGGTGATTGGGTGTTGATGCTCTTTTTCGTGGCGGTGGCTGTTGGGCTGCGTATGTGGCGGCTGGACAACAACCTGCCTGGCGTCCACGGCGACGAAGGCGAGATGGGTATGCTGGCCCTGCTCGCACTCCACGGGCCAGCCTCCGGCATTTCTCCGAACCCCCTCCCCTATTTTACAACTGCTTTTCTCGATCACCCCACACTTTTCCACTATCTACAGGCCGGCGCAATGGCCTTGTTCGGCGAAACAATGAACGGCCTGCGGATGCTCTCTATCCTGACGGGCGGCCTGGTGGTTGGCGGTCTCTATTTAATGGGCCGGGCCGGGTGGGGCCGGGGTGCGGCCATCTTTATGGCTGGTTTTGGGGCCACCTCGCATTTTTATATCCACTATAGCCGTATTGCTCTCAATAATATCGAGAGTGTTTTTTTTCTTGTTCTTATCGTGTGGCTGTTCATTTTGGTGGCTAGGCGCAACGGAACACCCGGTGACCGGTTCAATGGGAAAGTTTCAACCGCTTCCTCCAAGCCGGCTTCCATCCTGCCATTCGTTTGGATCGGCCTTTCTATCGGACTCAGTCAGTATTTCTACTACGGCTCGCGCCTGATACCCCCTCTTGTGGTACTCTTTATCGCTTTCCTCCTCTTTCAGCGGCGCATGACAATCAAAGAATCTGTTGTGGTTGTATTTGTGGCGCTGGTTGCCGCAGGGCCGCTGTTGATCTTTTTTGGCGACCATCCCTATACATTTTTCAATCGCTCCGAGGGTGTCACGATTCTCGGGCCAGAAGCCATGCGTCACCTTCTTGGACCCGACGCGCAGTGGCCCAACGATCTTCCCCAACTTTTTTGGAAGCAAATCCAACGCAATTTGATGTTTTTTGTCAATATTGGGGATTTCTCTGCCTTCTATTTAGCCGACATACCGGCCTTCGACAGAATCACAGTCCTGCTGCTCTGGCTGGGTGTTGCTCCCTTCTTTGTCCGCATCAAACGCTTCCCGGAATTCGCCGTGACAGTGTGGCTGATCAGTGGGGTTTTTCTTGGCGGCGTTATGACAAAAGACGCGCCCAATGGTCCTCGATTAATAATGGCCGCTGTGACAGTCTTTGTCATTGTCGGTGCATTGATCCAATACGCCTTGCGCATAACCAAAAAGCATATCGGTTTTGGTGCGGTGCGATTGGTTCTAGCTCTGGCAGTCGTGGCGTTGTTTCTATCGGCAGTTTTGAATTACCGCGCCTATTTCGACCAGTACTATCACACCCATCCCAACGCAATGCCTGCTACCATTGCCGAAGAGATGGTAGCCGCTTCGCCGCGTGCTGTCTACCTGTTTGGTGCCCCCAACTTCTTTGTCGAATATGGCGTGCTCCGCTTTTTGGCGCGGGGTGTCCAGTCGGCCAATGCGGATTCGGTCGATCAGCTTCCTCTGCCGGGGGAAGCTGATGAGAACGGTATCCTTGTCATCGCCCTGCCACACCGGGCCGATGAGATCGATGCCACAGAGTCGCGTCTGCCCGGCGGGGTTCGTGGCGAAGCCTTTGATCGGTTCGGACGCCTGCTCTATTACACCTACCGCTATCCGGCGGAATCCAATTAGGCTACTTCAAAGAATAAAATACCCAGGCGAAGTCCCCGGCACTTTCTCTACTGGCAGGTCGGTACTTCTCCAAGTCACCGTTGTCCTTCGTGAAGTGCCGGGGACTTCTGGAACAAGACAGAATCCACAGATTTCGTAGATGAACACATATCCCTCCTTTTACCATCTGTGCCTATTTATTTCCCTTCGCGCGTGAAGCAAAACTGCGAAGCGCTGAAATTGGATCAACAAAATGGCTCAACAGAGACCCCTTTCCAGCGCCGACGATGACTTTCTGGCCCAGATTCGTATTCCTGTCCAGGCTGTGATTATTGGGTTGGCCGTGGTAGGCGGCGCGATTGGTGTGGTTGGGGGGACGCCCGAACACATCTCAGCATCCCTGCCCGTGGCGCTGCTGGTTTTTGCGCTGGCGGGGGCTGCCTGGCTGCTGGCCGGTTGGCAGCGGATCGCGGGCGCGTGGGCGGTTCTCGGCGGGATGATCGGTACGATTTTGCTGCTGCGTTTCTGGCTGCAACTGGACGGCAGCCTGGTGCTGCTGGCGATTCCCGCCACCTTTGGCCTGATTCTGCTCGGCTACCGGGCCGGATTGGCTATAGCTGGTCTCTGCACGCTGCTGTCCGGGTGGTTGTGGGCGGTTGGGCGTGTCCCTCGCGTGGAATTTTTCCTGACGCTGGCTCTGGTCTGGCTGGTTGCCCTGGTCTATTGGATCACCTTCCGCTCGATTGCCCAGTTGGTTGGCTGGTCGTGGAGCCACTATCTGGCCGCGCAGGATTCGCTGGAAGAGGTGCGGGCCAGCCGTGCCCAGATGCATCAGACACTCGACGATCTGGCCCACGCCAACCGCCAGCTTGGCCTGATGAACAGACGACTGGCCGCGGCGCAGATGGCCGCGGAGGAAGCCCACAAAACGAAAGCCGCCTTCGTCGCCAATGTCAGCCACGAATTCCGCACGCCCCTGAATATGATTATCGGCCTCTCCGATCTCCTCATCGAAGCCCCCCACGTCTACGGCTCCCAACTGCCCGGCGAACTGCTGGAAGATTTAGAGATTGTACGGCGCAACACCCAACACCTGTTGGCGATGGTCAATGATGTGCTGGATCTGAGCCAAATCGAGGCCAACCGATTGGCCCTGCACCGGGACCGGACGAGCCTGCCCGATGTGGTGGCGCGGGCCGTCGCGGTGGTGCAGCCTCTGCTGGAAAAGAAAACAGTCGGTCTTCGCATAGACATTCAAAGCAACCTGCCCGATGTCTACTGCGACAGCAACCGGGTGCGCCAGGTGCTGGTCAATCTGCTCAGCAACGCGGCCCGCCACACGGACGAGGGCTATGTGGCGGTCGAAGTCACCCACGACGAATTCGGGGTGACGCTCTGTGTGCGGGATACGGGTCCGGGGATCGGGCCGGAGGATGCGGCGCACATCTTCGAGCCGTTCTATCGGGGCACATTTGGGGCGCGGCAGAACGAAAGCGGCAGTGGCTTGGGCTTGAGCATCAGCAAGCAGTTTATCGAGATGCACGATGGCCGTATGTGGCTGGAAACCGCTTTGGGAGGGGGCAGTGCCTTCTTCTTTAGCCTGCCCCGCACACTTATTTCCGCGCCCAGCGACGGCGCGGACCGTTGGCTGGCGGACGATTGGCAGTGGCACGAACGCTTGCAGCCGGCCCAGCTACCCCCAAGGAATCTGACACCCCGGATTGTGATCTGCGATCCCAACCCGGACCTCCACGAAGCATTTCGCCGCTTCAACGATCAGGCGGAATATGTGCGGGTAGACTCGTTGGGCGAGGCTGTCGGGGTTGTGGCGGAGTTTCCCGTGCAGATGTTAATTGTCAATGAAGCCTCGCCCCGCCTGCTGCTGGAAATGCTGGCCGAGGCCCGCCAGAAGTGGCCCGATCTGCCCGCGATTGGGTGCAGTTTGCCGCCTCGCCTGGGCCACGCGCTGGCTGCGGGCGCGTCCGGCCAACTGCTCAAACCTATCACCCGCGCTGAATTGGCCGCGGTTGTGTTAAGGGTGCAGCCGCGCACGGTTCTGCTGGTGGACGACGACGCGGACACCCGCCGCCTCTTTGCCCGGATGCTGCACGCGATTGATGGGACGCTGGATGTGGTCAGCGCTGCCAATGGGGAAGAGGCGCTGGCCCAGATGCGCGCGGAAGAGCCGGATTTGGTTCTGCTGGATGTGAAGTTACCGGATATGGATGGGTGGCAAATCCTGGCAGCCAAAGCGCTGGACGACGATCTGCGTCCAATCCCTGTCTTTCTGCTCTCGGCCCAGGACCCGGCGGACGAACCCTTCTCCAGCCAGATTCTGATCGCCGCGGCGGGGGAACGCACGCCCTTCTACAAACTGCTGCAATGTGCCGAAGTTATTCCGCTGATTCTGGGGGAACCGTAGGGTTTGGGTGGTTGCCGTAGGAGCCGTCACTTGTCCATTAAGGAAAATATAACGGCGCCAGGTGGGGCATGTGCAGGAGAGGAGATGAACGGTGGACGGGTCACAGGCTGGTATCTACTGATTTGTTGCAACCCAATTCGGGGGATAACCAGGAAGGGGATGGCGTGGAAGTTAAGGCTGTCCTTGCGGGAAGCGGACACAATCAGACTTGGCTTGCCGACTTCGTTTGCCCACTTCCCGCAAGGCTATGCTAGTTCTTGATGCGCAGCGTAGAACGGCCACCGTCCACGCTGATGATCTGCCCGGTGATCCAATCCGCGTCGGGCGAGAGCAGAAAGGCGACGAGACGGGCGCTGTCGTCGGCACTGCCCAGCCGTTGCATCGGGTGCATCTCGGCCAAAGACGAGGCCATCTTTTCGTTGGCGAGTATCCCCGCGGCCAGGGGTGTGCGGGTGAGGGAGGGGGCAATGGCGTTGACCCGCACTTTGGGAGCCAGTTCCGCGGCCAGGGAGAGGGTCAGCCCATTGACAGCACCTTTCGCCATGCCCACGGATGTGTGCAGGCCAAAGCCTTGCAGGGTGGCGACGCTTGAAAAGAGGACAATGGATGGGGTTCCTGCGCTCTTCTTGAGGCTGGGCAGCGCGGCTTGAATTGCCAACGCAGCGCCCAGCGCATTGACCCGAAAATCTGTCAGCATATCCTCTGGGGTGCAACGTTGCAGGCTGCGCAGATTGATCGTCCCCACCGCGTAGACCAGCCCGTCCAATGGGCCGTCAATGGCTTCGGTCACCTGGCCAAAGAGGCCACTATCGGTTACATCCCCGGCGGTGTAGGTGGCGTCCAGTTCATCTGCCAGCGCGGCCAGTCCTTCGGTGTTGCGCCCTACCAGATGGAGGGCATTGCCCTTCCCAGCAAGAATACGGGCAGTGGCCGAGCCAATACCGCCCGCGCCACCGTAAATCAGAACCTTGCCTGCCATTGAAATCCCCTCGTAAATGGTTACTGCTCGTTTTGGTTGGATGTCGTGTAGACTGATACTATGCTGCTCATGCAATCCAGTGACAAATTTCGGCCAGAGAGAATATGAAAAAGGAGTAACTGCTCAGTCTTGCCACGAAATTCTCGGCAAAAAATCTTCTTCCGGCCCGAGTTGTTACACTGATTAGCCTCCTTCCCTGTGCAATGCCTGGGCACGTTCGACAATCTGGTCGATCAGCCCGCTGAAGATAAAGCCGTGGAAAGGGTAGAGCGCATACCAGTAGAGCCAGCCAAACAACCCTTTGGGCGCAAAGAAGGCGGTCTGGGAAAGTAGAGTCTGACCGTCTTCTCTGGGCGTGGCCTGGAATTGCAGCCAGGCCCGGCCGGGCACTTTCATCTCGGCGCGCAGACGCAGCAGATGGCCCTCCTCCACTTCCTCGACCCGCCAGAAATCCAACGCATCTCCCACCCGCAGGGTGTCCGGGTCTCGGCGGCCCCGGCGTAAACCCACGCCGCCGATTAGCTTGTCCATCAGCCCCCGAATCTCCCACGCCCAGTTGAAGGCGAACCAGCCCCGCTTGCCGCCGATGCCTGTGAAAACTGTAAACAGAGCCGCTGGTGCGCTCTTCACCACCCGTTGGCGGCGTTCTAACACCATTCCCTCGTGGACGGTTAGCGTCACGGGTTTCACGTCCCCCTGGCTGGTACTCAACGCATCGCTCCACACGCTCTCCAGATTGCCCACATGCAGCCGGGCCAGCGCCCGCTCCACCGCCACCCGGTAGCCCACAGGCCGGATGTGGGGAAAGAGCGTGCGGGCGCTGTCGTCGTGGACCACATTTTCGTTGCGGAGTCCCTCGATCAGTGGGCGGGCAATGGCCGCGGGGATGGGTGTGACCAGATTGACCCAATAGGAAGAGAGACGGGGCGTGAGTACCGGGACCTGAATCATCCAGCGTTTCAGGCCGCGTACTTCGGCATAAAGAAGCATCATCTCCCCGTATGTAACCACATCTGCGCCACCGATTTCAATAATGCGTCCGTCGTCGCTGGGGAGGTCCAGGGCAGCGGCCAGATATTCCAGCACTTCCCGGATACCGATGGGTTGGGTGCGGGTGTAGACCCAGCGGGGGCAGATCATCACCGGGACCCGCTCGGTCAGGTAGCGGATCATCTCGAAGGAGAGACTGCCGGAGCCGACAATCACACCGGCGCGCAGTTCGATGACAAGCACACCCCCACTGCGCAGTGCGTCGCCCGTCTGCTGGCGCGAGCGCAGATGTTCCGATAGTTCGGGCGATGCTTCGGCCAGTCCGCCGAGATAAACGATGCGATGGATGCCGGCTTTCTTGGCGGCAGCGCTGAAATTGGTGGCCGCGGTCACGTCCCGTTCGTGGAAATCCGCACCCCCGGCCAAGCTGTGGATCAGATAATAGGCAGCTTCGGTTCCAACCAGGGCAGGGATGAGTGTTTCTGGCTGGAGTACATCGCCCGCTACGATCTCCACCCTATCGTGCCAGGGGCGGCCCTGCAACCGTATGGGATCGCGCACCAGGCAGCGCACCCGATAGCCCATATCGAGCAGGTTGGGGATCAGCCGCCCGCCGATGTAGCCGGTGGCGCCTGTGACGAGAATGAGGGGGCGGTTGGTTGCATCAATTGTCATTGGGTTTTTCCGTATTTCTTCATTGAGTTTCATCTTTCAACATCCGGCGTCTCACCACAAAGGCCGCCAACAGCCCAATCAGTGGCGCGACGGCTGTCGTAATGACCAGTGAAATGACCCACAGTGAGCCTGGGATCGGTTGTTTGACAAAGAGTGGCACTCCTATCGCAAGTACGGAAGTGAAGAGATAATGCAATCCGAAACTTGCGCCGATGGCAAACAGGCCGATGGCAAACAGGCCGATGGCAAACAGGCCGATGGCAAACAGATAGAGACGACGGTCTTGTATTCGGGAAGCGGAATAGCCGATCAGACTATCGGTGAGGGCGATTTGAATCTGCCCGGTTATGCGTTCTTCATGTGCGCTACCTTCATCCCGCACCTCTGCTGTCATTTTTTTCTTTGCTCCAATGTAAGTTTAGCGTTTCTTGTACACTAAATTAAAGCGCGGCTACTGTACCATTGTTTTGGTCACCAGCGCAAGTATATGTTCGATGAATAATTCGTAATTATGGGGGAGAGTCCATCTGCGCCAGTGCGAGACACTGGGCTTTGTCTACTTCCCATCGTTGAGGTCTATGCAATCCAACCTGACCTGATCTGGGCATCTGTCAATGGTGCTAATCAGAGTCAGTGATAAGCGGAAGAATTGGGCTGTGCCGGGCCAGCGCAAGGATGCACACAACATCCCATCCACTAGCCAGCCCAGCGCGTTCTTGGCTGTCCAGTAGAATGGGCGGGACCAGTGACTGTCCTGGTAGCAGGTAGGGCCAGATGACACGTAAGTAATCTGACGATCACCCGCCAACGCCTGTATATCCATACGCGCCCGGCGCAGATGGCGAGGGTGGCCGATCACAACCAGCGGCCACTGCCCCGTTGGCAGTCGTTCCAACGCACATTGCAGGGCAGCAAATGTAAAGACGGGAATTTCGCAGTGGCGATGCATCTGATAAACAGGCGTACCATCGGTCAGGCGTGTCGGGTCGACTAGTGCATCCGAGACTGCCTGCTGGGTAAGCACTGCAAAAAAACGCTCGGCGTTCTCTTCCAGAAGGTCAGCGATCTGCCGATTGGCCTTACCGGGGATCAGGCGGCCAAAAGGCTGGGCCGGGTCTGCTGGCCCCAAATTGAGGAAGGCCAGGGCCAAGGCAACACTGTTATTGGGTATATCTTGGATGTTTTCGGTTTGCATCAGGCAAGCGTTCCTTCCCAATGGGCGCGGCTGGTAAAATAGGCATCCAACACCCGGCGCACATCCGCTGCCGTGCGCGTGTCCAGCAGTTCTCGCCGCAGCCCCCGCGCACCCGGCACGCTGCGCACATACCAGCGCAGATGTTTGTGCATCAGGTGAAATGAGTAGCCGGGCCACCCACTCAGACTCTCCTCAAAGATGGCCGCGTGTTCGTGGGCGATGGCAAGCAAAGGGTAGCGGATACGAAAATCGGCGTCTCGATGAACGCCGGCATCAGCACAAAAAACAAAAGGGTTGCCGTGGCTGGCCCGCCCCATCAGAACCCCATCCACCCCATACGCCGCAGCCCGCGCCAGCCCGTCGGCCCGATCCGCCACATCTCCGTTGCCCAGAATCAACGTACCCGATCCTCGCGCCAGTTCCACCGCCCGCCCGATGGCATTCCAATCGGCCCGCCCGCCGTATGCTTGGGTCAGCGTGCGCCCGTGGAGGCTGATGGCCGCCGGCGTACACTCCAGCAAATGGGAAACCCATTCGTCCACCTGGGATTTCGTGTAGCCAATACGAGTCTTGACGCTGACAGGTATGGCACGTCGCTGTTGAAAGATCAGCGGCAATTGTCTGTGCTGTTGTTCCACCAATTCGGCTACAGCCGGCGCGACATCTGGCACATCCCGGGCGGTCGCACCGTTCTGCCAATCCCGGACACCGGCGCGGGTCGCTGCGATAATTTCCGCGGCCAACGCCGGCGTGCGGATCAGCCCCGCGCCCGCACCGTTCTCCGCCACGCTGCTGCTGGGACAGCCCATATTGATGTCGATGCCGTCAAAGCCCAGACGGCAGAGCAGCACAGCCGTGGCCCGAAAGGCATCCGGCGTCGTACCGTAGACCTGTGCCACAATCGGACGCTGGCTTTCGTCGTAGAGCAGCATCCGCAGCAATTTCACTTCGCCCGCGCACAGCCGTTCCACCCGCACAAATTCGGTGAAGATCAGGTCCGGGTTGCCGTAGCGCTTTTGAATGTGGCGAAAGGGGTGATCGGTTACGCCGTCCATAGGGGAGAGGCCGATGATCGGGCGGGGGAGGGTCGTCCAGAAATCAGTCATTTATCCTGCAAACCAGTCTTGCAGGAAGGACATTAAATCTTCCAGGTTGGTAATGGTAGAGGAGTCGGGCATTTCTTTGTCAGGCGTGTGGGTATGATGGGGGTGTCGTGCTGACGGAGGGCCAGTGGGGAGCGTTGTCCCAACGTCGTCGCAACCTGTTGTCGGCTTCCATCCACTGGTAGGCATATGTACGGCTACCATCAACAAAGAGATAGTCGCGTACTTCCAGACGGCTGTCGTCCTGTAGAACGGCGGATAGCTGCAACATATACGCATCGCCTTCCTGTTCGTAGTTGACGACACGCCAGGATTTGAACAGCAATGCATTGGAGTCAAAAAGGTAAAGCATAGCTATTGTTTTGAGACGGCGTCTAATTGGTCCTTGACAAGTTCCAGTGCATCGCTGTACCACTGCCACTGCAAATAATCATCGTCAGCGGCGAAGTCTTCCCGTCGGTGTGCTGTATAGCGGGCGCGCATCTCCGCCAGAGAGCAGCCCCACTGGATCTCAAGCTGTTGGATGGCTGACTGGTAGCGCGCCCGGCGTCCGAGCAATATCATACGGGCCTGCTGGCGCGCTGCCACTAGCGGATCGGGATACCCCAACGAAATAAGTACACTTTCGGTAGTATAGGACTTTACAAACGCTTCCATACTCGAATCTCCGTTTCGCCCCTTCGTCGCCGGGAATCAATTGACGAATGGGGCAAATTCAGCTTACTCTGCTATTGCTGAAGTGTACCACAAAAAAGCGATTTGA
>Ga0335396_10004825_pt1 | contig 14326 bp, 11 predicted proteins | sample FRY02_FD_205743 | JGI IMG/M metagenome (GOLD analysis project Ga0335396, IMG submission 205743) | Freshwater microbial communities from Lake Fryxell liftoff mats and glacier meltwater in Antarctica - FRY-02 (spades assembly) (version 2) | ecosystem: Environmental > Aquatic > Freshwater > Ice >... | reverse complement strand
CCACCAGTCCCGTCCATGACCTCGATGGCAACCTGACCGACGACGGCAGCCAGTTCCTCCTCACTTGGGATGCCGAGAACCGCTTGGTTGCCGTCCATGAGCGGGACGCCACCGACCCGGAAAACATCGTTGCGGGAGCCCTGATCGCGGAGTATCGTTACGACTATATGAGCAGGCGGATCTGGAAGGAAACCGGCTCTGCGGCCCCTCAGGGAGCCGGAGAGACCGTCTTTCACTACGAGGGGTGGAACCTCTGCGCGGAGTATGCGGCCAGCTCGCGGGCCATCGCCACCACCACCACACCCAAGCGCACCTACACCTGGGGCCTAGATCTCAGTGGGAGCTTGCAGGGTGCTGGCGGAGTGGGGGGCCTGCTCGCCATGGAGCAAAAGACCACCCCCAACACCGGAGTCTACTATCCGCTCTATGACGGAAACGGAAACGTTACCCAGCTCGTCAAGGATGACGGGAGTGGAGGGACCACCCTCGTGGCCCACTACGAATACGATCCCTTCGGCAACCTGACCACTACCGCAGCGCAGCAGAACAAGGACAGCACCGGCTTTCACGCCCAGAATCCAATCAAGTTCAGCTCTAAATACCAAGACGAAGAAACCGGGTTGTACTACTACGGATACAGGTATTACGATCCGGTAACTGGCAGGTGGACGTCGAGAGATCCGATTGAGGAAGATGGAGGAGTGAATTTGTACGGCTTCGTCGAGAATGACGGCGTGAATAGATGGGATGTTCATGGATTGGAATTTGCGGATTCTGAGATTCAACCGGAGAGCGTAGAGCTGAGCCCAAATGGGAATATCGGTGATACCTCAGGCGAAGCTGGGCATGTATCAATGAAGATTTATGGTGCTGCACAAATCATGAAGGGCAAGCCTTGTTGCGTCGAAATATCTGCATTCTCACCTCAGGGGAAGGGACCCGGGAAGATTGTGCTCTTGGCTAATTACATTTCAACTAGGCCGGGGGTTTCCCCAGACAGTCAGCAGAGGGTGGATGATCCATTTGATGATTCGCAGCCCGATCAGGCTTTTTCCCGATCATTAATTGAGCATGAGCAACATCATATTCGCATCTACTTGAAGCATTACCGCATGCTCCAAATGGAGGCTAATCTTTATGAAGGCTGCTGGGAGACTGAGAAATGTGCGGCGGCGGCTCTTAAAATGATCAATTCGAAGAGAGACTATTATGAGTCATTGGCCCGTTCAGAGAATCTGAGTTTCGATATTTCATCGCACGGAACATCTCTGCCAGGAACAGGGGCAAAAAACAGAGCTGCGAGGGAGCGAAGCGATGCAGCAGCGGGAGAAGCCCATAGTCGGGTGATTGAGGCAGCAATGGAGCTGTCTAGTTGCTCGAGAGCCGAGAAATGAAGCTATTATCATTACTGCAATTGCTAGTTGTCTATGGGGTGGTCAATGCCGAACCCATCGCGAAGGTTGAGTTGGCACCTCCGCAGGATCCAAATGGAATTGGCTCAGCCGATTTTGAATTCTGCTCGCTTCCGTCCAAGCTTGCATTCCGCATTTTCAATTTAGTTGCGGAGGCAGAGTCCTCAGAAGACGCGGATTGTCATTGGGCTGCTTTCCATTATATCAATGGTTACCGATTAGAGGCCTGCCAGAATGAGTCGGGGAATACTCTCTTCCAGTCTGAATGGTTCTCAAATAAATGGACAAAATCGGGCATCGAGGATGCAACCGGCAAACTGTACGGTTATGCCCAAGAGGGTGAGGTGCGACCTCTTGCAAAACTGGGCTTTGTAAAAGTTGAATTTAGCGGAAAAATATTCCTGGAGGGTGCGAAAATGGTGGCGTTTACACCTGAAGACAGAAAAGAAAAGTGGTTGGTGTTCTTATCACGGGAAGACGAGGAGGACCTTCTTAGGAAGCTGGAGCAGGCCAATTGGAGATCCCTCCCGGTCAATCTCATCGGGCAGCTAGGTCCAGTGGAGAAGTTTGTAGCGCCGAAAGAAGCCGCAGTGTTCAATAGGTTCATAGTAGGAAGCGCAATCGTTTTCGATGCGGAAAAGTAGCCGGGCAGGAACGGAAGGCAGGAAAAAAGTAAGCGTCCGAGCAACCCGTTGCGAATGGGTTGGCGGAAGTGAGCACGATGGGACAGAATAGGTGTCAGGCAAATCGTTTTGACATTGGGGAGGAGTCCCGTTGCGACCGGGTCAGAATAGGGGTCAGTCATAACATCTTGACATTTGGCTTCCTAACAAGAAATGCCTCCCCACCAGTTCGTTCCTCACTCGCGGTTCGTTGGCTGTCCTAAAAGCGTCCGCACCCCCAACCGATCCTTGCGGCTTTCGCCGATTGAACCTGCTCCGCGCCGCGTCCCACCACTTGCGGCCTGATCACGCGTGCTGCTGGCCTCCGGTATCCATCGCCCGGTATGTGATGTAGTGCCTCATGCCCCCCACCGTCATGGGTCCTCCCCAAAGGGGCCCCTCCATGCCGCCCCGCAACCGGCACGACAGCACATGGAGGCATGTTGGGACTCCGTCCGTCAAGCCATTCAAAGCTACACTCCATTGGAAGAGCGATGCTCCCCGTAGGCCTCAATGATCCGCCCCACGATCGGGTGCCGGACCACGTCACTGCCCGAAAAGCGCACCATTTCCACCCCTTCAACCTCCGCCAGCACCCGCTCCGCCTCCTCCAAACCGGACCGCACCCCCTGCTTGAGGTCCACCTGAGAGCCATCCCCGGTCTCCACACAACGGGATCCTTCGCCCAACCTGGTCAACAACATGAACATCTGCTCCCGCGTCGTGTTCTGCGCTTCGTCCAGAATCACAAACGACCGCGACAGCGTTCGCCCCCTCATATAAGCCAACGGCGCAATCTCGATCGTTCCGTCCTCCAGATACCTCTGCCCCTCGACCGGATCCAGCATGAAGGGATAGGGGTCAGTCCAAACAAATGAACATCCGGTCTCCTGACAACAAACTTGGGTAGGTCAATCTTCATTGGGTTGAAAATAGCTGAGGCAATTTTTTCTGTGCGAGACCAGACAATTTTAGCAAGAGAAAGTTCAATCCCCAGGCGGAGTCAAGCCTCCGCACACCGGGTTCAGATTCCGGTCACGAATACCACTTGCTTACGCAGTCACCCGGCCCGCCTACTCCTCACTCTTCTCCTCACTCTTCTCCTCCGCCCTCTCCTCCGCCCTCTCCTCCGCCCTCTCCTCCGCCCTCTCCTCGGTCCCCTCCTCCACCCCGACCGGGGCGGCACACGCACCACTCAGTCACGTCTGAATTCCCGCCGCCGGCAGAATCCACAACTGCAGCGCAAAATAAACCGCCGCCACCCCAAGCACGGTCAAAAACCCGCTCAACGCACTCCCCTTCTTCTGATCTTCTCCTGCCATCTCCCGTAAGATGCCCCAATCACCCGCTTATTCCACCGCAATTCTCCCAACCCCGCACGGACCTACGGATTGTAATCCACCTCAAATTCCCCGAACTGCTTCGGCTGGCCCCCGGGGACCACGTAAAGATAGGTGGCCCGCTCATAGTTGGCATTGATGCTCATCGTCGTCACCGTCGTGCTGATCGGCGCCGAAAATCCAAGCAAGGTGGGACTTGTGTTCAGCGCGAAATCCAGAAACGGCGCACCCTTTCGCCGAATAATCTGCGCCTGGATCGTCCGGTTCGTCCCGTTGTCCAACACCGACAGCAACGGCAACCCACTCGTCGACGAGAAAAAATTCGCAATCGGCTCCGCATCCGCATCATTCGGATTCAAATTGTAGGCCATCTCCGCGTAGTTCGGCAAACCATCCAAATCCGGATCCTCGGTCGCCCCGGTGTCCCCTCCCACCAACCCGAAGGAGGCGGCGTAGGCCATCACCGTCATCCCCACCAGATCATCCCGCACCCACAGCACGTGATCTCCCTCCGTCCCTCCCGTCAGCACATCATCAATCCCGTCACCCGTAAAATCTCCCATCGCGAGCCCGCCGTTCGAACGGTCCGGCAACACCTGCCCCTTTGAGAATCCCCCGACTCCGTTGTTGATATAGAGGCGATCCCCGTCCTCCTGCCCGATCCACAAATCCAGGTCCCCATCCCCCTCCGCATCGATCACCCCAATCGCCGGCGCGCTTCCAATTCCCAACGCCAGAATGGCCGCAGAAAATGTTCCCGAGCCGTCATTCAACCACAACACGTTGGACGCATTGTAATTCGTGGTCGCCACATCCACATCTCCGTCCCCATCGAAATCAGCTGCCACACAAGCGAGGGTCTGCGCCGTCCCCAGACTCTGTCCGCTGTCGCTGAACACCGCCGAACCGTTGTTCATCCACACCGTATCCCCACCACCCGCATTCGCCACAAAGACATCCAGAGCACTGTCCCCATCAAAATCGGCCACTGCAAAATCAGTCGTGTTCCCCGTCCCCAATGCCGGAGAACTGACGAAGCCACCGGACCCGTTGTTCAGGCGCAGCTGGTTCTGACCCGTATAAAACGAATACATCCCGTTGCCCACGATGAGGTCCAGGTCTCCATCTCCGTTGAAATCCGCCGCCACCGAACAGTTCCCCGGCTCCACTTCGGTGAAGGTTGTCCCCAACGTGAACTCCCCTGTCCCGTCGTTCAGCCACAGTCGATCCAACACGTCCGCACTGCCCGCATACTCATTGTTGGGAATATACAAATCCAAATCCCCGTCATCATCGAAATCCCCCAATGCCGGCTTGCCGTTGTTGTTCCCGTAGCCGTTCGACAAGGCGGAATGCTGGTCCGCCATCTGACCCGTCCCGTCATTGAAGAACAACCGCGTCGTCCCCGCCACGCTGCTCAGGACCGCATCCAAATCCCCGTCACCGTCCAGATCCCCGGCCGCCACTCCCGATACCCGGTTCGCTCCCAACCGCTGGCCGCTGTCCTCCAGAAAGGGGGCACTCGCAACTCCCAACCACACCTCCGCCGGATCCAGATTCGCCGCCAGAAAAACGTCCTGGTCCCCGTCCGCGTCAAAATCGTCGGCACCCAGCTTCAACACCCGCCCGATCCCCATGCTCCCGCCCGCCTCCGTGAACACCCCCGATCCATTGTTCAGATAAATCCGGTTCGGCATCCCGCTGTTCGTGCCCACCAGGGCATCCATATCGCTGTCCCCATCAATGTCCGCCAGCGCCACGTTGAACGAATAGTCCGCGCCCAGCATCTGCCCGCTGTTCGTGAACACCCCGGATCCATTGTTCAACCAAACCTCGTCCGGAGGCGAGGACGGCGGATTGCTCCCATTCGCAAAGAACAGATCCAGATCGGTATCCCCATCCAGATCCGCCACCCCCACCCCAAAGGTCCCGCTGCTGGAAAAATTCACCGCCAGACTCTTCGTGAATACTCCTAACCCATCATTGAGCCATACTTCATTCTTGCCGTTGACCGCAAAGATCAAATCCGGATCCCCATCCCCATCCCCATCCAGATCCCCGCTAGCCACCTCCCGGGAAAAATTCATGCCCAGCACCTGTCCGCTGTCCGTGAACACCCCCCCTCCATCGTTGAGCAGGATCTTGTTGCTCTCCGTCGAGGAATCCGTCGGCAGAACCGCATCCAAATCGCCATCGTTGTCCACATCCAGCAACAACATGCTCGTCCGAAACTCGTTCGCCCCGAGCAACTGACCGGAATCCGTGAAGCTGCCGGTCCCATCATTCAACCACACCTGCGACGGATTCAGAAACCCCGCAAAAAACAAATCGCTGTCGCCGTCGCCGTCAAGATCCCCGATTCCACAGGCCCCCGATCGCGGCAGGGTGGCCCCAAGATCCAGAGAAAATACCCCGTTCCCGTTGTTCAGCAACAGCGGACTGGGACTGTCCAGATCATTCAGCAACGCATCGGCATCCCCATCCCCGTCCACATCACCAAACGCCGCCGCAACCACCGAAGTGGCCGTGATCGGCTGCTCCCAGGATATCTCTTAGTCGGCCGAAACAGAGGAGCAACACAGCAAAGCGACGACGGAAACAACGGAATACTTGCGGAGATTCATTTGGGGGGGAAGTTCGATCAAATCTACCTGCCCCGGTTACAAGGTCAAGAATGGGTGGCACCATAATCGTTAGGTCCATCGGACCATCACCCGCCTCCCCTCAACACACTGACCATTCCCCCAAATAGGCCTCCACCCCCGCAATGGAACGGGAGGCTCAAATCTTTCGGATTTATTCCCGCCTACTTCTTCAACAAATCACGGATCTCCTCCAGCAGCACTTCCTGCTTCGGCGGTGCCGCCGGTGCCTCGGCCTCCTTCTTGTGCATCGCCCCCATCACCTTCTTGATGACGATGAACACCACCAGGGCCAGGATGACGAAGGAAATGAAATCCTGCACGAACTGGCCGTAGTTGATGGCCACTTCCGGAACCGCCTTCGTCACCACCTCCCCAGCCGCATTCTTCGCCTCCGCCACACCATCCTGCAGAACGATTTTCAGCTTCGAAAAATCTACCCCCGCCATCATCTTGCCCAAGGGCGGCATGAAGACGTTGTCCACGAGCGATTTCACCACTGTTCCAAAGGCACCACCGATGATGATGCCGACTGCCATGTCGATGAGATTACCCTTGAAGGCAAATTCCTTGAATTCCTTTAACATAATGGGTTCTGGTTGCTAACCCCGGCCCCTATAGCAGCCTCCGCATCAGCGAAAGCATATTCTCAACCGGAGGATTGCCAACCCGCCATCAGAATCCTAGGCTCGGCCGTTATGACCAACCTGACCACCCTCCTCGGCACCCTCCTCCTCGCCGGGCACGCCGGGGCGCAAATGCAGCACTTCCCCGACATCAAGTGGAAGGAACGGGACACCGACCACCTCATGCTCCGGACCAACGACACCGGAACCGATCCCGCCAAGAAAAACGGTGAGGATGTCTGGGAAGAATCGCAGGAGATCCTCACCGGCCTTGAGGAAGACTTCACCAAAAACAAATTCCGCACCCCCTCCGGCGCCAAAGGCTCCGACACGGAACCCTTCCGCTTCACCATCTACCTCGTCGGCACCGGTCACGACTATGACCAACTCCTCGAAGTCGATCAAAAGCGCTACGGCTGGAGCGACACCACCCTCCGCTCCTGCCGCATCACGCGCAACTACAGCGACCCGCTCAACCGCTACATCGTCTTGTGCAAGGCCGACCCCGAGAACACCGGCGGTGGCGGCGAGACCGACATGACCTCCGTCTTCATCCACAGCGCCGCCTCCAGCCTCCTCCAAGGCCGCGGACGTTCCAGCACCCTCCCCTTCTGGATGACCGCCGGCTTCGGCTACTATATCGAACACAGGGTCACCCGTCACTGCCGCGTTTGCTACATCGACTTCCAGGAATACTACAAGAACGCCGACCAGGCCGAAATCATCAAGGGCGGCGTCCTCGGCCCCGAGGATCCCTGGCCCAATCCCGTTCAGAAGATGTGCAAGAAGGATGACCGGGCCTCACTCGAAACCGTCTGCAACGCCGAGATCATCACCCTCTCCCCCAAGACCTCCGGCTACATCTTCGCCCTCACCTACTTCCTTGTCAGCACCGACGAACGCCAGGCCAACTACCGCAAACTCGTCGGTGCCGCCCGGGACGGCAAGGAGATCACCAAGGAACTCCTCCTCATCACCTACGGCTACGAGGACGACGAAGGCTTCGAAAAGGACTGGTACGATTTCGTCGAAAGCTCCAAGTTCAAGTAGAGCCAGAGGAGCGTGGGCGTCCCGCCCGCTTCACAACCCACGTCACTGCCGACCCCTACCGGGATTTCTCCCAAAACGTGGAAAATGCACCCTAAAACGGAATGTCGTCATCCGCATCCGGCTGATCATCAAAGTAGGCGTCATTCGACCCCGCCGGCGGCCCGTCTGAAACAGGAGCCGCCCCACCGCCCGACGACCCGCCCGACGACCCGCCCGACGACGACCCGCCCGACGACGTTCCGTCCAGCTTCGTGATCTTCCACGCGTTCAGGTTCACATAGAAGCGCTCATTATACTCGCTCCCCCGGATGTCGAAATTCACCTTCACCGCATCCCCCACTGCCACATTTTCCAGCATGTTGGCCTTCTCCTTCAACGCCTCGAACTTGATCATCTGCGGAAACTTCCCGTCCTCCACCTCCACCACGAATTCCCGCTTCGAAAACCCGCTCGCAAAGGTCTGCGTGTCCAAGATCACCTTCACCTTCCCTTCCATCTCAAACGCTGTCGCCATGCCCCGAGTTCAACGGGATTCCCCCCCTTTGGCAACCATGGATTACCCAACCGCCCCCCTCCCTCGCCTCAACCTCCACCACCTTCGGAACCGACTCCCCCTACACCATCGCCTTCTGGGCCAGAAGAGCCCCCGGAGACCCCGGAGACCCCGGCGGTGCCGCACAGTGGGACATGGTCATCGGGCAACGCGACAACAGCACCTTCTTCCTGTCCCTCAACGACGCCACCGGCGAGGCCTACTCCGCCGGCAACGACTTCGACTTCCACGGCCAAATCGACGAAATGTGGATCTTCAACGAAGCTCTCGACGCCACCGCCATCTCCAACCTGAAGCAGTTCAACTCGCTCGTCCCTGTGAGCGGAGAGACCCAAGAACAGGCCGATGCCTTCTTGGAAACGGCGGCCACGTCCCTTCCCGATGCCCTGTCCGCCTGCTTGGAAAATTCCACCGTGGTCCGGCAGTCCTTGGAAGCCCGACTCCCCACGAAATCAATGCGCTAGAGCAAATTTGAAGTCGCGCTTCAATTTAAAGTTGCAATATTAATTTTAAAGTCGCACTTTAATTATGTGGAAACGCTCCGTTATGAGGTCCCCTTGGACGAGCTGCCGGGTTTTCGGGCGGATGCGGTCTTGGGGGACACCGTATTTGAGGTGCTCGTCGATCCCCGGGATCTCCGGAGACTCCGGGCCTCACTCATCGATGTGGCGCGGATTTCTTCCTCGGACCGCTGGAGCAGGGTCATCCTCATCCTTGACGAACCTAGGATCAGCGAGGAACGACTCCGGGAGGAGTGGGAAGCGACTTTTTCGCTGTTCCGGCCCGGCATTCTGGAGAGCCTGACCTTGGTCATCCGTCGGGAGGATGAGCCCGATGAGGTCATGGGGCAACTGACGGAACAAGAACGAGGGAGCATCGAGGGGGTCACGAAGCACGTCCGGCAACATGCCCTGCGTCCCATGAAACGGCCATCAGAGGCGTTTTTCGACATTCTGCGTGTTCTTCTCATTCATTGGGTCCGCAAATCCGGCCCGCAGACCTCGAAAGCGCTCAGGGAGCAAACGGGCTTCAGCTATCCGACCCTCGCCAGGGCCTTGGAGAGACTGGAACCCAACCTCTTGCGTCACTCCGACCGTCGAGTTGAACTGCGGTCCTTTCCCCGTGATGCCTGGCTCAAGTTGGTTTCCCAGTCCGAGAAAGTACGCTCCAGTCAGGGCTACGTGGATCGCTCAGGCAGGCCGCGCCCCGCGGAGGTTCTGCTGGACCGCTTGCGCGAACTTAGCCGCCGGGACATCGGGGTCAGTGGGGTGCTTGGGGCTCGTCATTATGTCCCCGGCTTGGATCTGATCGGCACTCCACGCCTCGACCTCGTGGTCCAACACAGGAGGCAGGCGGAGCCCGCCAAGTTCCTGCGGCGCCTCGATCCGGCCCTGAAGCCGGCCCAGCGGGGCGAATCTCCTCAAGTTGTCGTCCACACTCTTTACAGGCCCGACCCGTTCTTCAACGTGGACGAGAAAGGCCATTACTGGGCCGACGAGATCGAGTGCCTGCTGGACCTCCATGAAATACGCTTGGAACCACAAGCGCTGGAATTCATCGACCGCCTCACACCCAAGCCAAAGCCATGAGTCAAGTGACCCCATCCAAAGTCCTCGCCGAGCTTTCCGCGGCCGTGCCGGAGAATTGCCGGCGATTAGGCTCTATCCTCCCGGGGTGGATCCTGACTCCGAAGAAGCGTGGTTTGTGGAGTTTTTGACCGTGCCGGAGTCGGCCGATGCCAAGGGGAAGGAATGGACGCGCCTTGGCCAAGAGGACCGGCACCGGACTACGGGCCTTGATGGCAAGCGATGCCGACCTGGAGGAGGCGCTTCATACCTGCATCAATGGACTCCTTGCCTCCCAGCCACCGAGCTTAGCGGCCTTGTCTGCCGCGGCTGATCGCCTGCTCGGTGAGGTGATTGAACCCTTGAAGGAAAGTGCCGAAGAATTACAGCCGTCCGACCATCACTGCCCAAATTGAAACCAAACCCCGGCTGGGCCGCCCTCCCCTTGTTTGACTGCACGGGCTGGAAGCGCGTTCGGTTTGACGATGTGGTGGAGATTAGCAAAGCGCCTGAGCGCGATCCGGAGGCTGCGGGGATCAAACGTTTCATCGCGATGGAGCATTTGGAGCCGGGGTCGCTGCATGTGTGCACTTGGCGGGATGTGGCGGAGGGGACGACCTTTTTTGGGGGCGGTTCCAAGGCGGAAAGGGGTCATTACCGGGTCTGCGCTCGTTCCTCCCTTGCCCTTCGCTGTAGTGTCCCGGCCTGTCAGGCCGACGAGCGAAGAAAAATCGCAGGGCTGGCTCTCCTTCTTCACAAACAAGGACTCCCCTCCTACCCCTTCGGATGAAAATCCTGCAGCGGTGTCACCGTCAACTCCCGCTGCTGCAACGATCGAATCGCCCTCACCGTCGCCTCCGCCGCCGACAGGTTCGTGCAGTGGCTGATCTTGCAGGCCACCGCTCCACTCCGGATGGTCACCTCGTCGGCCCGCGACTCATGGCCGCTGGGCGTGTTGATGATGAAATCGATCTCCCCGTTCTTCATCATGTCCAACACGTTCGGCCGCTTCTGCTCCGCTAGCTTATAGAGCCGCTTGCAGGGCACCCCGGCGTCCTTGAACTTCCGGAAGGTGCCGCCGGTGGCATAAATCTGGAAACCCAGTCCCACCAAATTCTGCGCAATCTCCACCGCTTCCTCCTTGTCCCGATCGTTCACCGACACGAAGACGTTGCCCGCCGTGGGCAGGGGGTTGAAGGCGCTGATCTGGCTCTTCGCGTAGGCCATCCCGAGATCCTCATCGATCCCCATCACCTCACCCGTCGATTTCATCTCCGGCCCCAGCACGATGTCGATGCCCGGGAAACGCGGCCAGGGGAAGACGGCCTCCTTCACGCAGAAGTAGGGTGGAATGATCCGCTCCGTGAAACCCATATCGACCAGCTTCTCGCCCACCATGATTTTCGCCGCCAGCTTCGCCAGTGGCACTCCGATCGCCTTGGAAACAAACGGCACCGTCCGCGAGGCCCGCGGATTTACCTCGATCACGTAAAGCTCCCCGTCCTTCACCGCGAACTGGATGTTCATCAGTCCGATCACCTTCAACTCCTTCGCCAGGGCCTTCGCGGCCACCTCGATCTGATCCTGCATCGACTGCTCAAGGCTGTAGGGCGGGATCACGCAGGCCGAGTCCCCGGAGTGGATCCCGGCCTGCTCGATGTGCTGCATGATGGCCCCCACCACCGTCGTTTCGCCGTCCGAAATACAATCCACATCCACCTCCGTGGCCGCCTCAAGGAAGCGATCCACCAAGACCGGACGGTTCGGCGAAACGTCCACCGCCTCGCACATGTAACGCCGCAGTTCTTCATCCGAATAGACGATCATCATGGCCCGCCCGCCCAGCACGAAGGATGGCCGCACCAACACCGGGTAGCCGATCCGATCCGCCACCGCCACCGCCTCATCCGCTGAAATCGCGGTCCCCGCCTCGGCTTGCTTCAACCCCAGACGATCCAGCAGCACGGAAAAATGCTTCCGGTCCTCGGCCAGCTCGATGGACTCCGGCGAGGTCCCCACGATCGGCACCCCGTGCCGCTTCAGATCCGCCGCCAGATTCAGCGGCGTCTGCCCGCCAAACTGCACGATCACTCCGTCCGGCTTCTCCTGATCGCAGATGTTCAGCACATCCTCCAGGGTCAGCGGCTCGAAGTAGAGCTTGTCGCTCGTGTCGTAATCGGTCGAGACGGTCTCCGGATTGGAGTTCACCATGATCGTCTCATACCCCAGCTCCTTCAAGGCAAAGGAGGCGTGCACACAACAGTAGTCGAACTCGATGCCCTGCCCGATGCGGTTCGGCCCGCCACCAAGAATGACGATCTTCTTCTTGTCCGACTCCCGCGCCTCGTTCTCGTCACCGTAGGTCGAGTAAAAGTAGGGCGTGAAGGCCTCAAACTCCGCCGCACAGGTGTCCACCAACCGATACGTCGGCACCAATCCGATTCCCTTGCGCATCTCCCGAACCCTGTCTTCCGACTCGCCCCGCGCCAGCGCTATCTGCCGGTCGGAAAACCCGAGCCGCTTCGCCTTCCGCAGGTCCAGCTCCGCCAGATTCTCACCCTCCGAAACAATCTCACTGATGTGCTCCAGGAACCAGCGGTCGATCTGCGTGGCCTCAAAAACTTCCTCCACCGACCAGCCGTGCTCAAAGGCCACCTTCAGCCAGAAAATCCGCTCCGCATTCGGCACGTGCAGCTTCCGCTCGATCTCCTCGCGCGTCGGCGCCTTCGGATCCTTCCCGTCAAATCCCAGTCCAAAGCGTCCCGTCTCCAGCGACCGCAAGGCCTTCTGCAGACTCTCCTTGAAGGTCCGGCCGATGCTCATCGCCTCGCCCACCGACTTCATCTGCGTCGTCAATACCGGATCCGCCGCCGGAAACTTCTCAAAGGTGAAGCGCGGCACCTTCGTCACCACATAGTCGATGGTCGGCTCAAAACTGGCCGGCGTTTCGCGCGTGATGTCGTTGCGCAGCTCGTCCAGCGTGAAGCCCACCGCCAACTTCGCGGCGATCTTGGCAATCGGAAAACCCGTCGCCTTCGAGGCCAGCGCCGAGGATCGCGAAACCCGCGGGTTCATCTCGATCACGATCATCCGTCCCGTCTCCGGATCGACCGAAAACTGGATGTTCGAACCGCCCGTCTCCACCCCGATCTCCCGGATGCAGGCAAACGACTGGTCCCGCATGATCTGATACTCCCGATCCGTCAACGTCTGCGCCGGTGCCACCGTGATGGAATCCCCCGTGTGCACCCCCATCGGATCGAGGTTCTCGATGGAGCAGATCACCACGCAGTTGTCCGCGCAGTCCCGCATCACCTCCATCTCGTATTCCTTCCACCCGAGCAGGCTTTCCTCGACGAGCACTTCCGAAACCGGCGAAAGGTCCAGACCCCGCGCCACGATCGTTTCAAACTCCTCCTTGTTGTAGGCGATCCCCCCGCCGCTCCCGCCGAGCGTGAAGGCCGGACGGATGATCAGCGGAAGCGTGCCGATCTCCTCCGCAATGACCCGCGCCTCTTCTATGGTGTGCGCCACTCCGGACTGCGGCAGGTCGAGACCAATCTTCAGCATCGCCTCTTTGAACAACAACCGGTCTTCCCCCTTGTCGATGGCCTCCGCATTCGCCCCGATCATGCGCACCCCGTACTTCGCCAGCACCCCGGACTTGAACAGATCCATCGCCGCGTTCAACGCGGTCTGACCACCCAGCGTCGGCAGGAGGGCGTCCGGCCTCTCCTTGATGATGATCTTCTCGATCACTTCCGGCGTGATCGGTTCAATGTAGGTCCGATCCGCGAACTCCGGATCGGTCATGATCGTGGCCGGATTCGAGTTCACCAGGATCACTTCGTATCCCTCCTCCGCCAGAGCCTTGCAGGCCTGGGTGCCCGAGTAGTCGAACTCGCAACCCTGCCCGATGACGATCGGTCCCGCCCCGATCAGGAGAATTTTGTGGATACTTTCGTCTTTCGGCATGCAGGTTGGCTAAATTTCAGTGGTACTGCCAACCCCCTGACACTTTGTAAAGGGCCACCTCGCCTCAGGGTGAAATAAGGCCTTTCCGCGCCCCGACAGACATCAAGTTCAGCACCAGGCCCGGACACTTGTTCACAGACCGGCCCCTCCCTGCCGCCTTCGGAGTCCTCCTCCAATACTGCACCTCAACCCCGGTGCATACCGTCTCCCACCATTCGTCTTGGGGAGGACCAACCACAATACACACACATGAAAACACACTCCAACCACTCCACCTCCAAGCTTCTGCGTTCCGTCGGCCTCGCCGGTGCCGGGAGCCTCGCCCTCCTCCTCGCCAACTGCGCCCCGGCCGTCGGCTATGCTCCCCACCATCCCGGACCAGTCGTGGTCACCCCGCGGCCCCTCCCACGTCCCATCCCTGGCGGCCCGGTCATCGTCACCCCGCGCCCCCTCCCCCGCCCCGGTCCGGTTGTCGTCACCCCCCGCCCCGGTCCGGTCGTC
>Ga0335396_10004824_pt1 | contig 14329 bp, 16 predicted proteins | sample FRY02_FD_205743 | JGI IMG/M metagenome (GOLD analysis project Ga0335396, IMG submission 205743) | Freshwater microbial communities from Lake Fryxell liftoff mats and glacier meltwater in Antarctica - FRY-02 (spades assembly) (version 2) | ecosystem: Environmental > Aquatic > Freshwater > Ice >... | reverse complement strand
CCTTCATCAGGCGGCGTGAAATACGCGGCGACGGGAACTGGATATCCAGCTTCCAAAGTGGCGACGGAATCCACAGCAATCCCATCATCGGCAGCATCGGAAAATCCTGACGCCCTGTGTAAATCGCTCCGCCAGTCATCGACAATTTGTCCGGCACAAGTTTCCATTGCAGCAAGGCCATTCCGAAGAGTTTGAATGCCCCTTCGCTGGACTGAAAGTCGCTTCTGACGGAAGGCGTAAACAAGACCATGGTCGTCAGCCGTTCGTTCATCACCTTTTTCCAGAACGACTTAACGCCCGCTTCATAAAGTGCATCCGGCACGTCGAGGCCCGGATTCGCATTCAGTTGATCCATACGGAAAAATGGTGTGAAAGTGATGACGTGATCCATGCCATCAATCGGCACGGCAAATGTCCCCAGCAGCTCAACCGTTTTGATCCCAAGCCCATTCGTACTACTGGCCGGAATTACTCCGTATGCAGCCTGCGCGCCTTGAAAACATGTCGAGCGATTTCGAATCAGCGGTGTGTCGCAATTATCGAATTCCGGAGCGCACGGCGTCTCGCATCCTGCCAAAGTAGTCGCGTCGTCTAGTAACCAGCGGCCAGTGAGTGACTCATCATCGCGGTCAATCACTGCTCGCGGATCATCAAATTGAGGATCTGGCTCAAGTGTTGAAATTCGATCGATGGATTCACTTCGAAGGAATCGTGATGATCTATCTTCCGGCACCGCTTTGCTCTCAGACAGTGCCGCATCAATTGGCGACTGCGAAGTTGACGTCGTCGCGGCGGAAAGATTTGAGTAGGACTTAAGTCGCAGGTCATCCAGAAATGAACCCTGCGCGCAGGCCGTGCCAGCCGTGATCGGGATGATCAGCAAAGAGAACAACAGCCAGCGTGTGAGCAGATTCATGGTTCAGGATCGCATCGGCCACGGAGTAGGATCTTGAGTAGAATCGGCATTTCCGGACGATGACGAAGCATCGGAATCATGCATTGACGTGAACTAGTCCACGCAGCGGTTGTTCAGTGTCGGCGTTTTCTGCCGAACGCAGCAAGGTGTGCAGGTAACCGGCCATTTCAGCCGTGCGATCGGCTCTCATTTTCTTTGATGCGCTGCACCAGCTTGGCACTTGATGGCCCGAAGCTACTGAATTCAAAGCGTCGCGAATCGGCGTCCGTCGCTGAAATGTCGATCCGAAGCCGATCAGCCGGAAGGCACTCATCGACGCGTTCAGCCCATTCGATCAGGCATAGCCAGTCACCGCCTTGAGTGAACTCGTCCGAGCCGATGGCTAGAAATTCATCGATATCGCCAAGACGATACGTGTCAAAATGTGCGACAGGTATTCGTCCGTCCGTATACAACTGCAACAGCACGAATGTCGGACTGTTGACCTTGTTCGTATCGATGCCAAGTGAGCCGCAGATCGCACGTACCAGGCGTGTCTTGCCTGCACCGAGCTGGCCGTTGAGTTCGATGACAATGCCGTCAGTGATGGATTCGGCGATACTCGCGCCGAGTCTGTCTGTGCCGGATTCATCAGAACACGTGACGACAAGTTTTTCATTCTGCGGCAGGCTCATTGTTTCTGTCGGTTTTTATGGGTTTGTCGAGCGGATCATCTACGGAAAAATAGGAACCATAGCTGCCGTCTGTATTGCCGCGCTGGGGCTGATAGTTGAGTCGCCACAAACGATGTGGCTTCAGTTCGTGCAGCATGCTGCTGCATCCAGACGATGTGATGAGCACCAGTGTGATGACTCCCAGAGTGATTCGTCGCATTTCGTTCATGCTATCCTCGTTCGTTCGCTCCGTCGCGTGTCCGCATTGCGGGGACATTTTTAAGACATCGCAGGATAACCAATTTTTCTTCGTCCAGTGCCCAAAAGCTCTCACAGAAATCGTGATCGATCACGAACACGTTTTCAACATCTTCACCGACAGGCAGTTTCTGCCGTAGGCGATTGTCAGTTGTAATATAGTCGCCGACGTTTCTGCGTCGTTTGACCATTCGAGCAGCGTCTACAACCTTATTTTGGCCAGATAGAGACAGGTCTTTCCCTTATCGTCAGAAAACCGGACCATCGAGTGATAGCGAATTGGCTCAACGGCTCGCATGCCAGCACCGTTCAACATGAAACAGAGAATCCGTAAAAGCAACGTGAGCGGCGCTGTCCCGGATACGCCGAACTTCAACGAGTTCAGGTTGAGTCACGGGCGTGGTTCAACCTTCGTCTCCGGCAGAGTCTCGGCAAGCGCGAGCGTGGCCCATGCGGTGGCGGCGATCGAAATAAACTGATCCTTGCCGTGTGGAAATCCGGATTCGTAGTACGTTTGAATCGGCTTGGCATGTGTCCCCACACGCCACGTCCCGTCTTCAAGTTGCGAGTCGATCAAATAACGGCAACCATCCACAATGGCGGAGTGATCTCCAGGCAAATTCCCCGCCTCCTGTAATGCGGTCAAGACAGAGCCTGATGAATAGGCATCGGAAGTCATGTCGTCCGTCTGAGACCAACCACCATCGGCTCGCTGTTTCGCCAGCAATGCATCGACAGCCTTTGTCCTGACATCGTCACTCGCGTCAATATACGGTAGTGTTCGTAACTGAAAAACATGATCTTCCGTGTCGATAGGTTCAGTTTCCAGTACCCATTTCGCCGCCGGATCACGTCGCGCTGTGATACCAGACTTTTGTTCGTCCGTTCCAAAATACGACATCGCCCGCAATGCAACGTAAGTTGCTGTGAATGGACTTCCCATAGAAGGAAGTCGCTGGCTGCTGGACAACCATCGATTCCTGTCGTGTTGGTATTCAACCAGATAATGAATCACCGCATTGGTTGTTTCATCCGACTTCCAGTCACCAACTTCCAGTGTCCACATAGCATAGCCAGCGGTCATCACTTGGCCGCCCTGCCCTTTTCCAGCCTGATAGTCAGTTTTTCCGTTGTCCAGGTGATCCCATGTATGTTGAATCTGTTGCTGAATGTTCTCCTGATCGACAACAAAACCCCGCTTTGCCGCTTCGGTCAATGCAATCATCGGCATTGCCTGGCTGTGACACGTAAAGCACTTGCGTTCATTCGCCGAGACGGCAGCACCTTGCTGCAACGACGGGATGGCTCGCTGAATCGCAGTTCGCGTTTCATCCTCAGAAACGCTGATCGAGACCGAAGTTTGTTCTGGTGCGGACTCGTCAACAGCCAGAATCCGGCAACAGGCAATAATTATTGAAAGCAGCATAGGACTACAACCCAGTGAATCGCGACGGGCGTTTTTCTGCAAATGCAGCAAGACCTTCTTGCGCATCAGACGATTCGAGGCACCGCAAATACGCTTCCGTGTCGGCTCGATGAGCGACTTTCGCTTGAGAGCCTTCGTCAAGATGCACAAGACGTTTGGTTTCTCGCAAAGCTGCCGCTGGCATTTGCAACATTTTTTCGGCTATCTGTCGACCTCGTTTTAGCAAGGTGCTGCCACTCACAACTTCGCTGACAAGTCCCCATTCCAGAGCTTTCGAGGCCGAGATCGGTTCGCCCATCAGACACATTTCCAAAGCACGTGATTTTCCGACCAACGCGGTCAGTTGAGCGATCCCGTAACCGGGTGGCCAGCCGAGGCGAATCTCCGGCATTGCAAAACGAGCGGCATGACTGGCGATACGCATGTCGGCAGAATAGGCGGCAACGCAACCTGCTCCAAAGGCATCACCATTCACGAGCGCGATGATTGGCTGCGGCAGACGCTCGAACGCAAGATACATTTCTGCCTGACGATGGCTGAGTGTCCGCGCGGTCTCCAGTGAGACGCTTCGAAGTTCCTTGACATCATCTCCTGTGCAAAAAGCGTCGCCTGCGCCAGTCAGTAGCACGACGCGAACATCCTGTGGATGACCCAACAGCCATCCGACAAGCCGTTCGATATCGTTGGTCATCTGGACGTTGACGGCATTCAGAGATCTGGGTCGATTGAGCGTTACGGTCGCGATGCGATTTGCGATCTCAATCTGAAGGGTTTCAAGCTGCGGTAGAGCACCAGTATTCGCGGCAAGGTTCATCGCTCGTCCTGCGTCATTCGACAGCTTTGCCAGGTTTTCGATGATGCGGCTGACCGAAACGATGGCTCGGGAATGCGTGCCTTTGCCGATCAGTCGATCTCCAGCGTACGCTTCGACATCGAAGTAAATTCGACGACCATCAATCGATGTCACTTTGGCAGCGCCGACAACCGTTGATCCGATACCAGCGCCGCCGATGTGCTGAATGTTGACTTCGATACCAACGGATTCTTCACCGGATTCCAGAAACGGTCGCAGCGCTTCACGTGCTGCACGTTCCATCAGAAGAATCATGTTGGGCGTTGAGAAGACTGTCGCTCGTGAATCGCCACCCAACATAATGATCATGGACGCATCAACAATCCATGTCAGTCGTCCGATGTCGCCAACATTCAATCCGGATTTCATATGGAATCTTCAGTTGCTGGAAAAGTCAGTCTGTTCAGTGAGCCGCAGACCGCTAGCCTCGGGTGTAGATTTAGTCTCAGCTGAGATCGTTTCCGTTGAACCCGACTTGAAGAGGAGGCGGGGCAATCGATACCTCCTCTTCGAGTCGGGTTAAACGGTTAATTGAAGGCGCACTAATGTTTTTATCAATTCACGCGACTGGTAACGTCGGCCAGATGTTGAAGTGCAACGTCCCGATTTGCATGGGAGCTCATCGAAAAATCAACCTTTGGATTCTCCAGCAGCATCAGTGTTTTTAGCATACCTCGCATGTTGTCGGACAAGTGACACAATGCTGCTTCACCTTTGCAGGCGCGAGCTTTCTGAGAAAGTCGCAGCAGCAGGCTGACGAATGTTGAACCAAAATAGTCAAGGTTCGAAAAGTCTACCAGCAGGTGACGAGTGCCCGGTTCAAGCAGCAATCGGTACGTCTCGTTGTAGGCATTTCGAAAGTCGTTATCTCGAAATTCACTGAACGGACCGTTGGGGGTTACGATCAATACGTCGGAATGGAGTTCAAATTCGAACAGTTGTTTACCGGTCATGAAATTCAGCCGACAGTTTGAAGAGAATTGCGTAGAGATGGTTTCAAAACTTCGCAGGACTTCGAATCGTTTAGAAAACTGCGAGATTTCATATATTGTCGAGTTAGGCGTGATAATCTTTTTGTTGTCGCATGATCGGCATTCGATTCATTGGTTTCTATTCCGAAATTCGTGTTTTTTGTGTTCTTATCGGATTCAGTGCAGAGCTGACGAAGTTCAGATGGTGAATCTGGGCAGAAATCGGCATTCCATCTACAATGCCTTTTCGGCTTTGAGCTGAAATGTAGACGTTGGTGGATGCCTGAGACAATGGACTGTGCTAATGCGATTTCACTTAGTAGATAATCTTCGACCTGCAAGTCTGCTGCGAATTGGTCTGGCAAGCGTCGCGATATGGCTGTGTTTCGGGCTGCCCTCTCGTTTGCTCGCGGACGAAGCCACAACAAAGACAGCGGTTGCGACGGAGGCGTTTCTCAGTCCTCGGGAGTTGCTCGCGGCTGGCGGCATGATTGGCTACGTCATCATATTCCTAAGCTTTCTGATGGTCGCATTGATCGTCGATTATCTGCTCACGATCCGCCGCACGACGTTCATAACTCCTGGCTTAGCGGAAGAGGTGCATAAATTATTGGCGGACCGAAAATTGGCGGAAGCGACCAGGCTGTGTGAAAAACAGCCGGGGTTTCTGGGGCGAGTTTTGTTTGCCGGATTGCAGGAAAGTCAGCTCGGATTTACAGCGGTTGAAAAAGCTATGGAAGACTGCGCTGCCGAACAGTCTGCCCGCAGCTATCGTCGCATTGAGCATCTGTCAGTCATTAGTACGCTTGCTCCAATGTTAGGATTGATGGGAACCGTCTGGGGCATGATTCAGGCATTCATGGAGTTTGAAATGAAAGCCAATCCGCAGATTTCAGAATTGGCCCCAGGCGTTTACAAAGCTCTGGTTACGACCCTGATGGGACTTGCTGTGGCGATTCCAGCCACCGGGGCTCTGGCCTTTTTCCGCAGTCGAGTTGAAGAACTTTCGATGGAAGCGGCATTGCTGGCAAATCACGTGTTCGCCGATTTTCGCCGTACGACGCAGCTTCGCAAGAAGACTCGTGCCAGCTCAGATGCTGATGGGTGATTGTGGTTGATTCATACTTCAAGCAGTGAAAATTGATGCACGAGAGCGGCAGGCCGTCAGCACAATGGCAGTCGATTTGCGATTATAGTAGCCATCACTCTCCGAGTGATGAATGCCAATGCCCGCGATTTGTGGCCTGCCTCACTCGGAGAGTGAGGTCTACTTTGGCATATCGAGTACCATTGGGCGTCAGCCCTCCCAGCACGATTGCTCTGACAGTACCTTTCAAGGTGTTTCACATGCGCGCGTTAATCGTTCTCGCGATTCTGTTGATCAATCTTTCTGCGGTGAGTTCAAGTGCCGCTGCCAGCGACGAGACCGATAACCATCGCTACTTTGGAATTCAGGTTGTCGATAGCGAAACGCAACGCGGCGTTCCGATGGTGTCGCTCACGACAGTTGATGACGTCACCTACATTACAGACAACGCCGGCTGGGTTGCATTACATGAGCCGGAACTGGCTGGCAAAACAGTGTTCTTCAAAGTGTACTCGCCTGGCTATGAGGTGGCAAAAGATGGATTTGGAATCGCCGGCGTGCGGATGCAGTTTGAACAGGGCAAAACGTCTGAAGTAACAATCAGGCGAACGAATATCGCCGAAAGACTTTATCGCATTACCGGCCGTGACTTATATCTCGACAGCGTTCGTCTGAAACAGCCCTCTCCGTTGCAGAATCCACTGGGTCGCGGCATGGTGGTCGGACAGGATTCGATTCAACCCGTACAAATCAGCGACGAAATGTACTGGTTCTGGGGTGACACGAATCGACTGTCGTATCCGCTGGGATTGTTTCGAACGGCTGGAGCAGTCTCAAAGCTGCCCTCTGAAGGTGGTCTTGATCCTTCGTTGGGGATCGATTTCGAATACTTCACCAATCCCGACGGTTTCGCACGAGCCATGATCGAAGTGCCTGACAAAGAAGGTGTCGTCTGGATTCATGGTGTTTGTGCAGTTACGGATGCGAAGAGCCAAACACAGGTTGTTACACAGTATTCACGACGAAAGGGGCTGGAGGAACCACTGGAGCAAGGCATTGCTCTGTGGAACAACGAACGCAAGATATTTGAAGTTCTTGATGTCATTGATTTGAAAGAATCGTGGCGTATTGTGCGTGATCATCCGATCCATCAGACGATCGATGGAATGGACTATCTTTGCTTTGGCAATCCATTTCCGATTTCCCGCGTGCCTGCGACGCTCGACGCCGTCCGTGATCGATCGGCGTATGAATCATTCACCTGCCGTGAAGAGTTGCCGGACGCGAATCCAACTCAGGAGCAACTTCACAATGCCAAACCGCTGCGAGACGCTTCTGGTGAATTGGTTTGGCGCTGGGCGAAAGCTCCGCCAGTGACGCAACAGGATGAGCGGCGTTGGGTGAAGAATGACCAAATAAAAATTGAGGAAGCTCGATTCCTGCCACGCGATGCAGATTCAACGAAACGCATCGTAGAAGTTCATGCTGGTACGATTCATTTCAACGCTTTCCGAAATCGCTGGATCATGATTGCGAATGAGCAAGCGTGGGACAAAAGCAGTCCGTCGTTTCTGGGCGAAGTGTTTTATTCTGAGAGCGATTCGCCTCAAGGTCCATTTGTTCATGCCGTCAGAATTGCCACACATCCGGGGCAGAGTTTTTACAATCCCTGCCATCACCCGTGTTTCGATCAGCAGGACGGGCATTTGATTTACTTTGAAGGCACGTACTGCAACACCTTCACGAACTCACCTGCCACGCCGCGATACAACTACAACCAGATGATGTACCGCCTTGATCTGTCGCATTCACGGCTCAACGCCGTCTTCGGAGATGCCGCAAACCCGTAGGTCAGTCGTCTCAGGCGGGACCATAGCGTTTCGCCCCACCGGGGCACAGCATGTCAGCCTGGGGCAAGTGAATCCGCGAATGCGGATGAACGCCGCCCCAGGTAACACGAACACACCCGAACATTGCCCTGAAAGGGCAACGCAAATTTGTGCGATGCCCTTTCAGGGCGTTTGTTTCTTTTTGAATTGCTAACCCAAGGCGTTGCCCTGGGCTGACATGCCATGGCCTTTCAGGCCGGAAAAGTTGTGTTTCGCCCCAACGGGGCCCAGCATGTCAGCCTGGGGCCAGTGAATCCGCGAATGCGGATGAACGCCGCCCCAGGTTGACAGAATATACCGTGTACTTTGCCCTGAAAGGGCAACGCAAATTCGTGCGATGCCCTTTCAGCCCGAAACATATTGGCAAGTTTGCAATCCTTGTCGTCATGATTGGGCTGGAAGAAACCAAGCACGAAGAACGAAGAACTGCGATTCGTTATGTTTCAATCCTTGTTGTGATGGATTGGGTTCAAAGACCCCACTACGCCTGTAAATCTTAATTGGATCAGGGTTTAGGGTAAATTCACCAGGCGTCGTTTCTTTGTCAAAAATGCCGCTTCGGCGTCGTGATGTGGATGATTGATCTGCAACGTACATGGATTTTCGTTTTGCAACGCCTTTCAGTGTAAGAGTTTGCGTCGTGGAGTTGTCTAAGTACAAATACGTCGGTAACAGCAGTCGGCACAGTGGCTGGGGGGAGCTCGCCTCGGAAGATGGCCATTTTGAATAATATTCAGCATTTCCTTTAATACGTCTCCCACTTCCTGAAAGTCGGTCGGAGTGAATTCAATTGTTCGTACCGCATTGCTGCTGCGAGTATACACGACGAACCCTCTGCTGACAGCACATTGAAAATGCTCCTGAATGAGTAATGCATAAATCGCGGACTGGAATCGGAGCGTTCGATAAATGACACCGGGATCGCGGGCAAACTTGTAATCGAGCGGAGCGGCTGTTCCATCTTCGAAGAACAGAACCTCATCAATACGACCTCGCAGGCAGTAACGTTCGCTGACCAGACTCACATCGATACGCTTATCCACGGCATTCAGGCGCTTTCTGAGATAACTGCGATTCGTGTTCTCGCGTGTCTCGTGCAGCGCACGGCCCATCTGAACCTTGGCGCGTCGTTCCTGAAACTCGGGCAGCATCTGGTATTTTTCGAACCAGGTGAAACGAGGGCAGTACAGATGTTCGAGTACATCACTGACGGTCAACAGAATACCTGAAAAGTCGAGGTCCATAATCGTTTAAATCATTCAAATCCTGCAACAACAACGCGCGTCCTTCTTTATTCAGTCGAAAGCCATTGTCTTTCTGGTCGAAGAGTTCCGGATTGATTTTTCGAGCGGCGAAAAGGTTGATACAAACACGTTCCGCGTGGACTCGGAACAATTCCACCAGATCAAAGACCAGTGACAGTTTATTGTAGTTGTCGGTGTGCAGCAGACCGATGTACGGATCGAGACCTGAGATCATGCAGGCACGCTCGACCAGGTTGTACAACACACCGTAGGCGTAATTGAGCAGGCAGTTGAATTCGTCTTTGGCCGGAGACCGACTGCGTCCGCTGAAACGAAATCGCTGTGGAAGTGCCAAAGATGTTCGATCGCCAGGCGAATGACATCTGTTGAAAGATGCACGCCGGTCGCCAGCAAGATGCTGTCCACCTTCTCCGGCGAGAGCAACGCCTTGCGATCATTCGCCATGACTAGGAACATGCCATCCTGCTTTCGCAGACTGGTGCCAAAAGTGTTCAGGATGAGCTGCATGGTTGCACCGGTTCGAGACTTCCGAATCCTTTGGAAACCGACTTCCCCAACCCCATACTTTGGGGAATGTGGAAGTTGATCGTAAATTCACCGACAAACCCCAGCATGGGCATACCTTTGTGCTTTGTGGTGACTTCACGCAGAGAAGATTCTGCAGAAAGGCGCTCGGCGATTCTGACGCCAAAAGATTTCGCCAAGGCGAGGCAGTTATTGCACAGTTGCCGATTCAGGAATTCCATGCGATCGGTTGCCGGCATCGATTCGTACCGCCGATGATTCTCTTGATTCAGTGCCAGCCATGGTCGTCGAAAACGATATTGGATTCGTTCGGCACTTTGGCCCAGAGTGACCTGGGATACTTTCAGTGTTGTGTCAATGATTGTGCGATCTGTGTTTCCCATTCGCACGGCCCGGCTGAGAAGACGAACCTTCATTAACTCTTCGGCACCTTCCTCCACGGCGATGATCAACGGGCCATCATTGTCCACCGCATAGATGACTCGGGGAGATCGATAAATCAGACCGTGTTCTCCATGCTGATGAAGCAGATCCAGTTCGGGAAACATGTGCGCCAGTGCGCCGCGCACATGAGCAGCGAGTGGCAAGGGGCGAAGTGGTGCAATATTCAATCGCAATCGAGCCATTAGAAGGTTGCGAATTGCTGAATCGGTATTGGTGTTGCTCTGTTCTGTCATGGGTTGGCCTTTCAGGCCGGGGAACTTTGGTATCTGATCAATAGATTTCCGTGCCAGCAACTTTGTCCAGTGAGAGACCGACTTCGTCGTTGTAATATATGTGGTTAAGAAACCAGAATGACGGAAAGTCGGCATTTGGAAATGGTTCGGCGACGTCTTCCGGGCGAAACGACTTATTCAGCCACGCCGTGACCGTTACCAGAGCGATGCGCGGCCCGAGATCGCGTAACCTGCGACGACGCTTCCATCGATCTTTTTCTTCATACGCGGCAACAATTTCGTCACGCAGCGATGGATCGAGCTTTTCGACGACGAACGAGACTTGTCGGTTATTGTCGCCGCGTAGTTCGCGTTGAATGTTGATGTCATCGTGGGCGAAGCGTGCCCATTTTTCCGTGAGGTCAGACCCACCGTCCTTCTTTTTGGCGAGTTCTGCAAAATATTGCTCCACAAGGTCAGTGACGTCTTCTTCATTGACAACGGGCGTTAATCGTAGAAGCTCGGCGGATGAACTGAGTGCGATTTTGTCATAGATATAGTCGCCAAAAGCCTTATGAACCGTTCCATCCGGAAGTTCGTTGAGCAGCCGGACGACACGCACTGTCTGTCGAGGCCGCGTGCCATTGCGGTTGCACCGACCGGCCACCTGAACCAGCGAATCGAGCGGCGCAAAGTCGCGAATGACAAAGTCCATGTCGATATCAACACCGGCTTCAACACACTGAGTGGTCACGGCAATGCAGGCATCACTGCCTTTGATTCGTTCGATTCTGGCGAGCCTGTCACGCGGAACGATGTCACTGGATAACAACATCAGTTCATGCGGCAGATCGCTCGTTGCGTCTTTCAAGGTACGATAAACGTCCTGAGCGCATCGGCGCGTATTGAAGACCAGGAGCCACTTTTTCACTTCCGGTGCTGAAGCTACTTCATCGGCTATTTCACCCAGCCACTGCGATAGTGGCTGTTCGTGTAAGTCGATTTCGATTTGGTAGCGAGGTTGCGCGTAGTGTCGTGGCTGATCAATCAGATCGAGTCGTGATGCGGGAGGAATAATGCCGGGTTGCGTGGCCGTCATCAGCAGCAATCTTGAACGTCCAGCGGCGGCCAACTCCGTGAGTAAGGTGCCAACCGGGTGCCACAGATGGACCGGAAATGCCTGCACTTCGTCAATGATTATCAAAGCATCGCAGAGATTGTGAAACCGCTGCTGATGACGCGACTTTGCATCCATCAGCGCGAGCAGAAACTGGTCGAACGTGGTCAGCACGATTTCGGATCGCCAGGTGTCCAGCATGAATTCTGCCTGCCCGAACGCCACGTTTTTTGCATCACCTTCAAGTGACTCTGTTTCCACATCCATGTGATCACGCAACGACAATGAGTGGCTTGTCTGCAAATGACCATCGTTGGAATGGTCTTGCAAACCCAATAGTTCCCGATACACCTTCGCTGTTTGTTCGATGACGGAAAGAAACGGCAACACGACGAGGATCTTTGGACGTACGCCTGTTTCACGCTCCATCCGGGCTCGCCAATGCATTGCCCATCCCGCCGCGCAGCGAGTTTTGCCGAGGCCCGTCGGCAACGTAAGCACTCTCGGACGATAATCGTCGCCATCTGAGTTCGCGTCATTGATAACGACCTGATAGGCAGACCGACGCTGCTGGTTGATGGCGGACGTCGAGTCGCCGGGTGGTAACTTGTCTTCAACGAGTGTAGCCGGATAGCTGCGGGGCCGGACGCCGAAATATTTCTCGACAGTCGGATGAATCAACAATGCCTTGTCAGCTTCCAGCAGGCAGGAGAAACAAAACTGCACCGCCAGACGAATTCGGACCAATTGATCGAGCCTCCCATCTTCGAGTTGCTCGGGCCAGTCCCGTTGCACGAGACGCATCGCGTTTTTGTAGACGCCATCGAAGCCATCGTTCTTCAGTCGCTTCAGTGAATTTTCGAGCGATGGATGAGCTGACGCAACGTCCGTAGACAGATTCTGTGCCTGGTCTGCCAGCAACTCTCGCTGGCTGTCGAAGGTCGTGTTCAATGTGGCCATCGTGGGCAATCGACTATGATGTCCGCGAATGGCCATTGTCAGCAGTAGCGGCAGGTACCAAGGTTGTTGTGTTCGAAAGTAATCCGCCGCCAGCAGTGCGCCCAATGGTGTGTGCGTTTTCTGTTCGTTTGACGCCGCGTTTTTGGCGACCTTTTTCTGCCATCCTTCCGTGTCGCAAATGTACTGCTGAAAGAACACAGTCGCTTTGGCGATGTCGTGCCATCCGGCTAGAAAATGCATCACCTGACGCACATTGATATTCATACTCTTGAACGCATCGGCACGATGTCTGTCCAGAATCGCCATGGCCGCAACTTCAACGTCATGCAGATGTTGCTGGAGTGGTTTGTCTGGATGCGAGAACAGCATTTGCGATGCCCTTTCAGGGCGTTTGGTTTTTGTTGAATTGCTAACCCAGCGCGTTGCCCTGGGCTGACATGCTATGGCCTTTCAGGCCGAAACGCGGATAATGATGGCCTTTCAGACCGGAACACGGACAACGATGAATTTTCAGGCCGCCTCTTTAAGGTCGAAACAGTTGCGTTTCGCCCCAAAGGGGCACAGCATATCAGCCTGGGGCAAATGAATCCGCGAATGCGGATGAACGCCGCCCCAGGTACTCTGGACACACCCGAACATTGCCCTGAAAGGGCAACGCAAATTTTCCGCTCCATCGCACCAGTTAATCCCACGCATACCGTTCATCAATTTCGATTCCATGTCGCTGACACAGGAGACGCAATTCGTCCTGAAACGTCATTTTTTTATGATGCTCCTGCTGATTTTCAATGTAGCGTCGGACCTGATCGATGTTGGATTCGCTGACAGAGAACGCGGCGTATCCTCCCTGCCAGTAAAAACCGGGATACTTGGTCCCATCCGATTTCATCCACCCTGAACTGGCTTTCTTGACTTCACCAATAACGTCCGTGAGTTTTTGATTTTTAGAGAGGCTGAACAACGCATGGACGTGATCTTCAACGCCTCCGATGATAAGGGCCTGACTTTCCATCGTTTTGAAAACACCGGCCTGAAACGCATACAGCGCCGGGCGAACGTCTTCGGGAATCCATGCCATGCGATTCTTTGTGCTGTAAACCAGGTGAATCAGGTTTTTGACAAGCGATTGCGACATGGGAAGCCCTTTCTAATTCGGTTGCCATGCCCTTTCAGGGCGTTTGGTTTTTGTTGAATTGCTAACCCAGGGCGTTTGCCCTGGGCTGACATGCGATGGCCTTTCAGGCCGGAACGCCCACATGCGATGATCTTTCAGGCCGCCTCTTTAAGGTCGAAACAGCTGCATTTCGCCCCAACGGGGCACGGCATGTCAGCCTGGGGCAAGTGAATCCGCGAATGCGGATGAACGCCGCCCCAGGTTCTCTGTACACACCCGAACATTGCCCTGAAAGGGCAACGCAAATTCGTGCTTTGCCCTTTCAGGGCGTTTGGTTTTTGTTGAATTGCCAACCCAGGGCGTTTGCCCTGGGCTGACATGCGATGGCCTTTCAGGCCGGAATTCAATCAATATTTTACAAAAACGTTATCGGCTGGTCGCCGAACTGCCACGCATGACCGGTGTGAAGCGGAATCGCTCGACCGTTCATTTCCATGAAGTAGTCTGCATGTGAAAAGATGCGGTCTTCGGTAACGTCTCTCGGCAAACGGATTTCCTGAACTGCGGGTGAATCGCCGTCGTTGTATCTGAGTTCCATCAGTCGTCTCAGCGACGGCGGAGTTGCCTGATCCGTTCGAC
>Ga0335396_10004822_pt1 | contig 14337 bp, 12 predicted proteins | sample FRY02_FD_205743 | JGI IMG/M metagenome (GOLD analysis project Ga0335396, IMG submission 205743) | Freshwater microbial communities from Lake Fryxell liftoff mats and glacier meltwater in Antarctica - FRY-02 (spades assembly) (version 2) | ecosystem: Environmental > Aquatic > Freshwater > Ice >... | reverse complement strand
TTTTGCTCCATATTTCTTACATGATGAATGACTAGTATTCTCACGACTCGACTATACCTAAAATTCACTAATCATTCATGGGGAGGAGCATTGATTGCGCGAATTAATCCAGAAGTTCCTAATCCGCAGGAAGACTTTCGATTTAGTCCGTAACGAGCTCAATGAGTTGCGTCAATTGACTCGACTCGGAACAGAATCTCAGAGCGAACAATTTCAAGATATCTGGGTACTCTCAAAACAAAACCCTGGATATAAAGGATATTTTGTCGAATTCGGTGCAGCTAATGGAATGACTATCAGTAACACATATATCTTAGAAAACAAATACGGATGGACAGGGATAGTTGCGGAACCCTGTAAGGCGTTCCACGAAGAATTAATTCAAAATAGATCTTGTAAGATTGATTTTCGAGCCGTTTGGAAGCAATCTGGAGAAAAACTAGAATTCAATGAAATGTCTGATGGCTTTCTTTCTGGGATTGCAACTGAAAAGAATGAGTTACGGACACCTAGTCATAATAAGTATTATGTTGAAACAGTCACTCTAACGGACTTACTACTTCAGCATGGCGCTCCTCATGAAATTGATTTCTTATCGATTGATACCGAAGGCGGAGAAATCGATATCTTGTATGATTTTCTAAGACTCGCAATATTTCAAGTAAGAATGATTTGCGTCGAACATAACTGGAAGGATCTAGATGGATCGATGTTGAGCATGCTGAATAGTTTTAATTACAAGCAAGAGTTCCCGCACCTATCTCGCAAGGATTATTGGATGGTTAAAAACAATAATTAATCCTCAACCAGATTTGTCAGGGCATCCTCTAAGAGAATTGGTAGGAATGGATAGAAAGTAGTCGGGTTAATCACCCCTTTAGTGCTAATAAACCACTCACTTGGGAAAATGATTTTCTTCTTTACTCCCAAGAAAGCGATCCACCACGAATAAGTTGAATTTGAACCAATGAAATATTTGTACACAGAAAGATTTTGGAGAGTAGTTATGGGATCCATCTGAGTATTGATACTACAATTGATTCCGGTTCGCCCCAACATTTCAGCGAGTTTAAACGCATAGCTAGAGTCGTCAGATGAAACTAAGCAATGAGTAATATTCGGATTTTCTTCACTTAATTTCTGAACTGCTTGCAAGTAGTAAGAATCTTTGCAATAACCATGAAAATTTCGAGTTTTAGAGTTAGAAACATAATCTCCACGTCGGGAATGGATTATGACGGTATTTTCTGGATTTAATCTAGGAATTGCATCTATCTCGCCAACGAAAGAACTCAATTTGCTAGTAATGTCAGCGAAATAGGATTCATGATCCCCTCCCCAATATTCCATTGAAATAAAGTTCCCCACATAATATGCACTAGCGCTAAAGGGAACGTTTGGGTCAAAAGGGAACTTTGTCTCACGTATTACTTTCTTTCCATTCCAAAACTGTGAATTCCGAACACGGAACTCTCTTCTTTGCATCACTTTCGATTGAAGGGCGGATCCAAATATAGGTAGATTAAACGAATCCGTAAAATAGTTTTTAAAATTCCCCGTGGATGACACATTTAGTAAGCGAGTTAGTTCTATATTTCTAAATCCAGCATGTTTTGTAAAACGATATGAGTCAAAATCAAGCTTCACATCCTTTTGAGTTTCGTTTTCGACTGATTTTGCGAAGCAGTATTGAAATAACTGGTTTCCTAAACCGCCCGAAACACGCACAATTGAACTCTCCTTCTCCGCAAATATTCTTTTTTTCATTCCAGGTCGGCCCCGCTCCTCGATGCTGAATGATTTCGTAGTTCTCGCTGGATTCTAAGAGCGTGTGCCCAGGCATACTTTCTTCCAATTCCCCAAATTTGCATCAAATTTACATCTTCAATTCGATCTTGTTTATCGTACTTGCGAATATTTGGGTGGACTAATTCTAAATCTCCTGATGACCAGGTTAAACCGTTTTTCATGTGAGGGTGGGACTGCCCTTCACTTTGATCGAGTGACTCTCTGGAAAGATTTTTCGTTGGCATAAGACTTTGCCTTCCTGATTTCCAAGCTGCTATTTCCCACCAGTTATCCCATCCACCACCACCGGCTATCGCTCGTTTCATTTTGCGAATCCACGTCGCGCGTATTGCTCGCGCAAGCAATGGATCGCGCGTGAGATTCGCCGTAAAGCTTCTAATAGCATCCTCTATATATAGATTTTGGTTGATCGCTGACGAAGCAGAAAGAAAAGATTCAATCGATGATGCGTTTGCTGCCCACCCCGAAACAGTATGGATATAAGTTGGACGGAAATCGATTTCTTGGCGGTTAGAGAAATCAAAGTCAGCGCCGATTGAAGGGTTATAGCCTTGTATTGACCATGTGTTTGAATTAAGTAACAGATCTTGGTTTGAGTCTAGAAATTTAATGTAGCTTTTTCGGAATTCAATGTCGTCTTCGAGTACTAGACCCAATCTATTTTCAGTGAAGAACGCATGAAAGGCTTGATTAAAATGCCCATGCAACCCAAGATTATTTTTATTAATAGTGACGCTAACATCGTGATTTGACTCTTGCGACCATGAATCCACAATTCGCCTCACCGTTAATACTTTAGCTTCATCTTGAGAATGGCGTGGCCCATCAATTGATACTCGCACTTTGCGTGCCGACAGACCTTCAATTCTTTTTAATTGATTTTGCACAGTATTTGCCCTATTGAAGGCAATTAACAAGATTGGTGTAGCAGGGTTACTAAGTATCATGATTCCCTATTTCAGCACCCTTGTACAACTGCAGTCCCAACTCGTTCCAAGTAAATCTACCCTCAAGTAAATCCATTGACGAGACGTCTTTTTTCAGCCCTATTGATTTTCTAATTGCCGCCGTAACTTCATTAACCGACGGAAGGCGACTTAATAAAACACCATTAGAGCATGAAATCAAATCAGAACTAAACCCCGTATCAGTTGCAACGATTGGGGTTCCACTAGCTAGCGCCTCTAAGAGTGGAATGGGACCTCCTTCATTTTCCGCAAGTGACAGAACTGTGGAAGCAGCACGCATCAGTTCAGGATTTCTAGCGAGATTAAAATCTACAAGTAGTACATTCTTGCGTGGCGCTGAACCTAACGTCGTATAACTCTGCCAACCCTTACCATGAATTATAAATTGAATGCCGGGCATAGAATCGATGGTCTGCTCTATTAATTTGGGATTTTTTCTAGGTTTACAATCACCAACGATGAGTACGAACGGATCTTGATTTACGGACTTTCGGGAATCCGGAAAATAGAAGTCTCTATTAACCGCACCGTAAACAACGCTAATATTTTTAGCGTCAAACCCGAGCAGTTGAATCGACCGAGCGGTAGTCGTATTCTGCACTAAAATGCGATTTGCATCTCTTAGCTTTCTTAATTGGCCAAGTATTTCTGAAGTAGGTTTATCGAAATGAGTTACAAAAACAGAATTGTGAAATGATTCTAATTTGTGTCGATCTGCAATTTCAATGAATGTGCTATGGTGCATAAAAAGATTTATCAAAGAGAATTTAGGGAAGAATCTAGTTCGAAAATTAGACGCTGAAAGTAATTCACGTCTGGATACAGCTACGTATTGAAATTTTGGATGGGCACCTATTGCTGCAGCACTCTCTCGAGCAATCGCATCCATAATCCAGCCCTTATGGCTCGTCGACAGAAAAGTTGACGCCCTATTAGACTTCGTCATGCCCATCGTGCCCTTTCTCCAATCGGGTGCCTCATATAATAGGTTACCTTCACTACCTAATTTATTAGTTAAATACCACTGAATGAAAGCAGTCAAAGTGATGCCTCAATACGGAACCGATAGAACTCCGTTAGTTTCGATATTGCTCCCAGTTCACAAAGACAATCCTTATTTACGTGAGTCTATTCAAAGCCTTCTGAGTCAGACATTTCAAAATTTCGAAGTCCTTTTCTTGGACAACTCAGACTTGGGAATACCTGAATCAATTTGGAAATTGAACCCTAAAATAATCTACGAACGACTGCCGAGGTCTTTCGGTTTAAGTGAATCCCTCAATGCCGGAATAAGAATCTCACATGCACGCTATGTCGCGCGTATGGATTTCGATGATATTGCAAAACGAAATCGCCTTGAGTTGCAAGTAAATTATTTGGAGAGTCATCCCGAGGTTTCAATACTCGGGGGGGGAATTGATGTCATAGGGAACGATTTAGATGCGAATGTTCGTGTTGGCGATGTGATTCTTAGATCGATTGAAGCAGAGGATATGCAAGAGTATTTATTGTTTAAAAACCCAATCTTTCACCCTACCGTTATCATGAAGAGAGAAGATCTTCTCAACAATAATCTTTTTTATAACAAGAAGTATGACGCGGCAGAGGACTTGGACTTGTGGATGCGAGCTAGTCATAAATTAGTACTTGCTAATTTGAATGAAGTAGTTCTAAGTTACAGACTTCACTCTAATCAATTCAGCAGAGAAGACGGACTAAATTCTCAATTTCAAGCGGCAAAAATTAGAATCCGACATGCGTCTTGGATGATTTTCCACAGGCCGCAGTACGCTTTCAAGGCGATTAAGGTAGTTCATAAGAATATAAAGATTCTGCTGAAATTATTGCCAGCGCATAAAAACAGGAGAGTATTCAATAAATTCGCTTAATTTGAATTAATATATTTATTTAAATAGGAATTGTAAGACTCCTGCACTGAACTCAGCGTGGAATCGGAGCAAATCGATATAGAACTATTTTTGTAAAGCCTTTGGAGCACGCCTTCTAAGACGTTCAGCGGTGGTATTGATGCGTATTGGATTATTAAGTCCTCGGAGATACTTCTGACTAAATTTGAATTGCCTGTGGTATTCGTAGTTATCACTGCAGTTCCGTGGCGAAGTGATTCAATCGTTATCGTCGGATACACGTCAAAACATTCTGATAGAACCGCAACAACCTGCACTTGGTGCAATAGTTCGAATAAATCGGCTCTACTCAATGCACCATGATAAGTATATTGAGATGGAAGAAGTCTTTGGACTGCGATCTCTTGTAATCTATTCGGTCCAGCGAGATATAAATGCCAGTCAGACTTAGCGACAGCCTGCATGACCTGGTCTAACCCTTTTGCATTTGGTCGCCCTGCGAAGAGGATAGATTTATTCATTCTAATTTGCTCTGGGCATTTGCACTCATCTATCCCGTTGGCGATTTCGCCTGAGATACGAAAGCCCAGCAACGATAATATCTTTGCCTGCAAACTGCTTATCGCGATTACATGGTCAGCCATTGCATAAAGTAGTCTTAATAATTTAATTCGAATTTTATAGGTAATTCGAAATCTGAAAGGTTCGTTGATGTGAAGTTTGAGCTTGTAACTGGAATTTCTTGTTTCAATGCAATCTAAAATTGAGTCAACCTCTGAGGTTGCAAACCCAAAGTCAATGGGAAATAACTTGCGTGGTAGGGCCAAACTGAAGTCGTGCAGTGTAACTAATGTCCGTACTCGAAATAATTTGTTTATCAGGATTACAGTTCTCGGAAATCGAGAACCTATTTGATGAACCCAAACAATTTCAGGTTTGAAACGCAATAAATTCTTGACATACCAGAAAGTACTTCGTGTCGAGAAAAACTCTGCCACGATTTTGCTTATAAAAGAATGCGCAATCCGCGCATCTCGGACTCGAGAAGTACTTAGAATTTCTTCATTAATAAATCTACCTTTAGCGATTTTAGAAGGATCAGTACTTGATGTCCAGAATTCGACTATTTGGGATTTTGAAGCTTCTTCTGCTAATCCATAAGCAATAGTTGCAGCTCCGGGAAACTCGGAAGGGTGCAAGTCATTAAGAATTGCGATTTTCACGTCATCCCCTTCTCGCCAGTTAAATTCTCCATTAAACCGTGTCAGTTGGTCAATGTAGTATTAGCAGACGGATAAGGAGTCTTTGGTGAAGCCAGTTTTGCATATGATTACGACAATTGCTCGCGGCGGAGCCGAAATTCAATTACTTACTGTGGTTAGGGAACAAAGGCTGAGTAATAGAGCTGTCAGTGTTCTGTATTTGAAAGATAGCCCAGAACTTAGCTCGGAATTCTCTGCACTGGGCGCAGATGTGATACATGATATTTCGAAAATGAACCCTATAAAGCAAGTTTTGTGGACAAGGCAATTCCTAAAGGGTAAGGACGTCATTATTCACGCGCACTTACCCCGAGCACAAATATTGGCGGCGCTAGCTAAAACAACTCAACCGGTAATACTTTCTAGGCACGACGCAGAACCATTCTTCACAAATGGCAACAAATTTCTCTCTATTTTACTTGCGCGTATCGTTGCCCTGAGATCGGATTCTGCAATTGCAATTTCTGGCGCAGTAAAGATTGCGATGAAAAATTCACTTGAGTTCCCTAAGAGATTTCCGATAGAGATTGTTTATTACGGTTATGACGCGAGCTTCCTTCAAAAAACTGAAATTGCTCCATTAGTAATCAACGGAAGTGAAGTAGATATTTCGAATAAACTTGTGTTTGGTACTGTAGCTCGATTAGTTGAACAAAAAGATTACCCAACTCTTCTGAAAGCATTTGCCATGTATTGCAATAAGTATTCTGATACGCGCTTACTCGTTATTGGTGGGGGTTCACTTAGGAACGAATTGATCCAACAGGCTGCGGAATTAGGGATTGTCGAGAAGGTATTTTGGCTCGGTCACCGCGATGATGTTTCTGAAATCTTGAATAGTTTGGATGTATTTATATTGGCGAGTAAAACCGAAGGTTTCGGACTGGTATTGCTTGAGGCGATGTCCAAAGGGTTACCAATCATCGGCTCCAATAGCACGGCAATACCAGAGGTTCTAGGTGATTCCGGAGGAATACTTTTTGAGACGGGTAACGCCCACCAACTTTTTGAACGTATGGAACAATTACGAAATTCAGAACTTCGCAAAGACATGAAAGAAAAAGCGCTAGCTAGACTAGAGTTCTTTTCTCCACATAATATGAGAATTAAGTTAGATGAAATCTATAAAAAGGCTGGGGGATAACAATGGATGTCATTGTGACCGGCGCTGCAGGATTCATCGGATCTCAGGTTGCCCGCGAATATGCAGGATTGGGCGCAAAGGTAACCTGTATAGATAATTTCAATAGTTACTACTCAGTCGAACTAAAGCGAAAGAGAGTTGAACAGCTACTTGAACACCGGAACATTGATTTTGTTGAAATGGATTTAGCGAATAAAGACCAAGTCGATCAACTTATTTCATCTCGCAGACCAGAATTAATTGTGCATTTGGCGGCACAAGCTGGAGTGAGACTTCCGGTATCCGAAAGTGATAAATATATAAGTTCGAATCTAGTGGGTTTTTCAAACATACTAAAATCAACGGTTCAGTACGGTGTTCCAGATTTTATGTATGCATCATCATCTAGTGTCTATGGAAACTCTCCACATGTGCCATATAAGGAATCCGAAGTAGGTTTGGAACCCATTAGTTTTTATGGAGCAACCAAATTAAGCAATGAAATTTTAGCTGCTGGGCTAAGCCATAATTCTAAAACTTCAACTAGAGGGCTGAGGTTCTTTACTGTTTATGGACCATGGGGTCGCCCGGATATGGCGTATTTCCGAATGGTTTCGAGCCTATTGTTAGGAAGAGATTTTCATTTGTATGGCGATGGAAGCCTAAAACGAGATTTCACGTATATCGATGACGCGGTTGAGGCAGTTATTTCATTAGGTCAACAAATGAAAGCCCAAAATTTTTCCAAATCAGATGTCGTCAATGTAGGTGGGGGCAATGACTATTCAATTCAAGAGTTGATTTCATTTGTCAATGATCTTAGCAGCGCTCGGTTAAATGTCCTTCAAGAAGACGCTTTAGGTGTCGATGTCAAACAAACACTTGCGGACAGTTCGTTGCTGCATCAACTAACCGGTAAAATTCCCAGCACCAAACTTCCTGAAGGTATTGCTAAAGTTTTCGATTGGACGAATCAGCTGGATGTCCTAACTATGATTAAGAATTGGGACTGAGTCACCCATGAAATATCTGCTAATTACTGGGATATATCCTCCAGATATTGGCGGTCCAGCTACTTACATTCCGCGGTTAGCTAATTTCATAGTTTCTGTCGGAGATAAACCTTCGGTAATTTCCTTGACGGACGGTGAAGTTGGGCTTCGGCACAATTCAGACTGGACCTGTATTTTTATTTCGAGGAAAATAAAAAAGCTGGTTAGAATTCCTAAAACGGTGTTCACGATATATATAGAGTCACGGAAGAACGACTTTATTTTTGTTAATGGCTTATTTATTGAAAGCGCTATAGCTACTTTCTTTTCAAAAAAGCCATTAATTGCCAAGGTTGTTGGGGATCCCGTGTGGGAGCGCTATCAGAACAAGAGCGCTCATGGTGTTTCGATTTCGAATTTCAATGCAAATCTCCATGGCCTGTCTATACGTTTACAACGAAAACTATTTACATGGACTCTCAATCGTTTTGATGTCGTGACTTGTCCCAGTCAAGGTTTAGCAAGAATGATGCTGGGGTGGGGTATCAAGCCACAAATTGTAGTAATCGAAAATGGAGTGCAATGTCTTATGCTCCAACCACGTACGAATAAATACGATGTGATATCGCTTAGTCGATTAGTTAAATGGAAGAATATTGATTCGCTAATTAGGGCATGTGCGGGAACTAATCTTCGAATAGCAATTGCCGGAGAAGGACCCGAAGAATCACACTTAAAATCAATTGCAAAAGAATACGAAGTTAATGCGGTATTTCTAGGGCAGGTAGCACAAAGTAAAGTGCCTGAATTGTTGGCATCTGGAGCGATATTTGCGCTACTTTCAGATTACGAAGGTCTTTCTTTTTCTCTCATTGAAGCAATGATGGCAAAAAATCGAATAATTGTTTCGAACGCCGAAGGAAATTGTGACGTTATTACAAACGGCCAAACTGGCCTTGTAGTAAATCCTAAAAATGAGGAAGAGATTCGCACGGCACTTCAGCTACTTTCGGGACCGAGTGACAAAAATTCTAGAATGGCCGAAGAGGCTAGAAAAGTAGCTGAGTCGAATTATTGTGAAGAGCGCCAGTTGAGAAAAATGATGAAACTTATTGAAAATACAGGTGTCAATAATTAAGCGCTGTGTATTACTTGTTGACCCACGTAACCGGGTTCGAGAAGATGACTCGAATGTCATTTCTCGCCATATTAAATATGCGCAAGCGCTTTCAAAAGCGAGCAAAGGTGAGATAGGCGCTGTAGTTATTTTGCAACCTCATTACGCAGGCGGTCAGGCATTTGTGCAGGTGTCCGAAAATCTTTACATGGTGAGATCCAAAACGCCCCTTCATGGAATTTTCTTCAGCGCTAAGCGGGCAGTTCTGAAACTTAGTGAATATGAGTTCACCCCGGCAGTCCTGATTGCAGGAGATCCCGACATTTCATTTTTTAGCACAAGATTGATTCAAAGGTATATTTCAAAGAAATCTGATAAACAAATACCAATTCAAATACAAGTACATTCCGAATTGACACGGCAGTACGCACGAACAGGGTTTGTACAATTTTTCAAATATATATACGCCAAGTATTCGCTGAAGCTAGCTGACAGAGTCCGAGCTACTTCAGAACAGCATTCTCGAAATTTACTTGCAAACTTTCATGTTCCAAGCCTTAAGATAGATGTTATACCCGTCCTTTTATCGATCGATTTAGAAAAAGTTTCCACTTATGCAGTAAATCGACCTAGGAGTATTGGTTTTGTTGGCAGACTCCAATCTGAGCGAAATTTAGATCTGTTTATCAAGATAGTTAAGTTGTTAGAAGAAAAGATCTCTGATCTAAATGTGGTTGTTGTTGGAGATGGCAAGGATAGAAAATCGATGGAGTCATCTCTCCTTAAATTCTTAGATAAATCACGTTTAAGTTTCTTGGGAAATCTAGATCAGAACGGTATGGATTCCGCTTGGGGAAAAATTGGTGTACTGCTATCTACGGCGGGAAATGAGTCATATGGACGTGCAATTAGAGAGTCTCTTTGCTATGGGATTCCAGTGCTTGCGCACGAATCGCTAGGTGTTACATCGTTATTAGAAGAAAGCTCGTCAAATTGGATTTCTGTTATTAGATTTCCAATCAATGAGAAGGAAATCGTTGGGCAATTTGAAAATTTGGTTAATCTAAAGACGGGTGATGCGTATTTAAAATTTCAAAAGCATCGGCAATCAACACTGGCTGATGAAATGGCTGAATCTTGGCTAAAAATGACTAGATAAAGTCTCCTACGATACCCTTCCACCATGTGTGGAATTGTCGGCGGATTCGGCATGGATATTCAGAAAAATTGGGTAAGACGTGAAACCGATCACCTTGAAAAAAGAGGGCCGGACCACAGGGCGACGCTGGAAGTAAATTCACATTTAACCATGGGTGCGGCTCGGCTTGCCATGACGGATCCACTGCCTAGAAGCAATCAACCATTTGTAAGAGACGACCTAAACGCAATAATTTCCTTTAACGGAGAGATTTATAACTATAAGAGCCTTAGAAATGAATTGGTTAAAGACGGCTATGATTTCCATACAGATTCAGATACAGAAGTTCTTCTTGTGGCGATTCACAGTTACGGGGAGCAGGTTACTAAAAAAATCAATGGAATGTATGCGTTTGCATACTACTCAAAGGATACGAATCAGTTAATTTTGGGAAGAGATTTCCTAGGCAAGAAGCCGCTTTATTGGATGAAGTTTCAAAATAATATTTACTGGTCTTCTAGTTTGCAATCCTTATCAAGATTAAAAAAGGCACGAAAACTCTCCTCTCAAGGCTTGATTGAATATCTGAGTTTCGGTTACACAATCGACCCGAGTTCGATTGAAACTGAAATTAACGCAATTTCACCAGGAACTCTTATGCGAGTCTCACTTGATGGAAATGCGGCGGAATATCAACTTTTGGATTCCAAACCGTATGCACCTGAATCTAGTAACCCGCTATTGACGATAAGGGAAGAGATAACAAACGCAGTCACTGCTCGAATTGCCGGACATAAATCTGCCGCTATATCAATGTCAGGCGGATTAGATTCTTCGATTGTTGCACAAATTTCCGCACAATCAGATGTGAATATGACAACATATTCAGCTATTTGGCCAGATTCGGATAAATCTCGATATAACAAAGATGCAGAAGTTGCTAAAGTAATCTCAACAGGAATTGGAATTCCTTGCAAACTCGTTGAAATGATCACAACGGATCAACTTACGCTTGCCTTGGACGAATTTGTATTGGCGATGGAAGAGCCAAATGCCAACCCGACTGGTATTTCTATGATGTCTCTATATAAAGCAATTGGGGATGACGGACATCGGCTAGTGCTAACTGGTGACGGCTCAGATGAGATTTTCGGTGGATATCCACGGTATGAATCTCAATCGAGAATACCTAAGATTTTGAGCCTTCGAGGAAACACAGTTGGAAAACTTCTTTCAAGCGAACGCAGTAGTACAAACAACAAATGGATAGCAGCATTACTCAGCCAAACCGATGACCGAAATTCCAATCGTTGGACGCATTGGCACTGGAATTTCACACCAGGAGAACTAAGCAGACTAGTTAAGAGCAATCAGGGGCAAGCTCACATAGTAAATCAGGTAGAGAGTTCAATTTCATCGAGCCTAAATGCGGGCGGAAAGAATCGAATTGAGCGAATGATGGAGATGGACCGCAACATTTGGTTGACTATGGAATCTAATCGCAAATTGGATCGAATTTCGATGCACAACTCAATTGAAGCCAGAAGTCCTTTTCAGGATGACAGGGTTATTGCAGCTGGTTTGAACGAAATGGCAAAGCACAAATTCAAGAAAATTGAAAAGAAGATTCTTTGGGAGGCTTTTCCCGAAATGCAATCGCTGGGAGTTCGCCCAGTTAAAACTGGTTTCATCAGCCCAGTAGGTCATTGGTTAAGAGGTAACCAAAAGCTTGCATCAGATTCGGTGGATCACCTGCATCTGATGGGTCCCTTTAATATTGAACACATGAAGAAACTTCTTTCGGCACCCACGGATGGAAACTATAGAAAAATAATGCAGCTGTGGTCGCTGATTGTACTTTCCCGCTGGATTCTTTCTAATGAATAAATTGTTATGAACAAGAAACATCTATTTATATTTAATCTCGAAACAAATTTAGATAATCCGATATTGGCTTCTACCCACGATTGGATTGCGAGTTTTGCCAATGAAGTTGAGTGCGTTCATGTTTATTCAACTCATGTGGGAAAGTTCGATCTACCCAAGAATGTAGATGTTCACGAATTAGGTGGTGGGTCGTTAACAAAAAAAGTTCGAGCAATTTTACGACTCTGCCAAGTCGCTTTTTCGATTTCTAAATTAAGAAAAGACTCAATTGTTTTTCATCATATGTCAGCAAGAACAGCTGTATTTCCGGGGATATTAATTCGAATATGGGGCGTCCCTCAAGGGCTCTGGTACTCACATTCAGCAAATCCATTGTCGCTGCGTTTAGCAACGCGGATTGTTAGTGCAATTGTTACTTCGACCGAAGGTGCAGTTCCTATCAAATCCCCCAAAGTCTCTTATGTGGGTCATGGACTCGATATGTCCAAGGCTATTCAAGTTTTTGATCAAGCTTCAAAGAGCCGTGATGGAATAGTTTCACTGGGCCGAGTTGCGCGAGTAAAGAATTTAGACAAATTACTTTTCTCACTTTCGAATAATCTCGGCCGATTTTCAGTAACTTTCATAGGTCCGAGCGAAGCTGGTGGTGTTGTTGAAACGGAACTTAGAGAAATTGCCGTTAAGAATGGGATTACTTTGGAAATTCTTCCACCTATTGAACATTCAAAAGTGCTTAAGAAACTTGCAGAGTTTTCAATCTACTATTCAGGTACACCTAAATCAGTTGACAAGGCAACGATTGAAGCTGCAAGCGTTGGTTGCTACATAGTCACGACAGAAGGCGCAGCCAAAGAGCTAACCGGCATGAATCTAGTGTGGGAAGAATTGAAAGAGCCAAACCATCTCTCTATTGGCGAGCAGGTGCGAGTATTGAACAATTTGTTGCCAAGCCAAGAGGCGAAAATGCGCAGGCTTTTGCATGAGAAAGCGATGAAGAAGAATGAAGTATCTAGTACAACACGAGTGATACTTTCTAAAATTTTGAGTTCGAAGCCATGAATATTTCATTCATAAGTACAGCTAGATATCCAACAGAAAAAGCTTACGGCGTCACAATTGAAGAATCATGTGCTGCAGCAAATCGATTGGGTCACATCTCAAATATTGTGACCATTGGAGAGGATGGATTTGATAATTCAGGCAATCAAATCCGTGGAATCAACACCAAAATACTAAACCTTCTTCGCTTTGTTGTAAGCCGTAGGAAAAGTAGCACATTTACGAAAGTTGCCTTCTCTTTTTCGTCGATCGCTCTTGCTCTTAGATTAAGAAAGGTTGCAACTTCCACAGACAACCTAATTTTATGGGCAAGAGACATTCTTCTGGTCTATGTGTTGCAACTAATGAAATATCAAGGAATCGTCGTCCTTGAAATTCATCATGTGCCACGTGGTGTGAATGCAAAGTTATTACAACGGATTTCAAATTCGAATTTAGTTCTAATCACGACCCTTACTCGAGCCCACAAGATTGCTCTTCAACAAACACTAAAAAATGAACGAATTGCTATTTGCCCTATGGCAGTCCCAACCAGCTTCTTTATAGATTCGTCAGAAAAGAAATCGTCAGGTGAACTTGTAATAGGTTATATCGGCAAGGCAACAAGTAGTGGGCAAGACAACGGACTTGAACAGTTGTTTCCATTGATTAAGAAACTAAGCGAAACTAATATTAAGTTCATTTTTCAATTTGTGGGTTTGGAATCTTCTGCCGTTAGTCGATTTACAAAAGAAATCGAAAGACTTGCTATTCCAAGTAATCTTGTCTCGTTTCTGGGTAATGTTCCACATAGTGAAATCCTGAAGTATTTACGTAAGATGGATATTGGTTTTGTTCCATACCCAGAATCTCCTTATAACCAAGCCCGATTCCCCATTAAAATTCCCGAATATGCTGCAGCTCGGTGTGCGATATTTGCAACCGATACGACTGCTCATCGCGAAATACTTGACGATTCACTAGCTACCTTCTATTCACCAGAAGACCCTTCCTCACTCCTTAGTGAAGTTTTGTGTTTTATCGCCAGTGATCCCAAGTTTGCTCACAAAACAGCTGCTGCAGCGACTTGGGCCGAAGATTTCACTTACGAGCGTCGGATATCTGATGTCCTCAA
>Ga0335396_10004801_pt1 | contig 14370 bp, 9 predicted proteins | sample FRY02_FD_205743 | JGI IMG/M metagenome (GOLD analysis project Ga0335396, IMG submission 205743) | Freshwater microbial communities from Lake Fryxell liftoff mats and glacier meltwater in Antarctica - FRY-02 (spades assembly) (version 2) | ecosystem: Environmental > Aquatic > Freshwater > Ice >... | reverse complement strand
AAAGACCTGCTGTCGGAAGCCCAGTCAGGTTTGTGGCTGTACCCGATGATGGTGTACCCAACGCACCACCAGAGACAAGGTTCCCTGACGCAGTCCCAGTCAAAGCGGCGGTAATAGTGCCAGCAGTAAAGTCCCCCGACGCATCACGGGCGACAATCGCTGAGGCAGTATTGGCACTCGCCGCAGTCGTAGCGGAGTTAGAAACTTTTGACACGGTAGAGATTGTCGCCAGTTTGGTGTCCGCAATCGCAGCGGCGGCATCTATACCCGCGTTGACAATACCAGTCACATTCGTCATCACACCCGAAGCAGGAGTACCGAGCGCGGGGGCAACGAGAGCCTGACCACTAGGGAGAGTCACCGTGCCAGTAAAGGTTGGTGAGGCAAGCGGGGCTTTCAACCCCAAACTGGTTGCGACAGTAGTAGCAAAATCGGGGTCACTGCCTAACGCCAACGCCAACTCGTTAAGAGTATCAAGCGTCGAAGGAGCCGCAGCAACAAGATTCGAGACTTCCGTTCTAACAAACGCTGTCGTAGCAAGCTGCGTAGTGTTCGTTGCCGCCGTTGCCGTAGGCGCAGCAGGCACACCAGTGAAAGTCGGGCCAGCCAGGTTCGCCTTCAAATCCAGTGCGGTCTGACCTGCAGTAGAAACAGGCTTACCAGCGTCAGTCGTGTTGTCTACTGAACCTAAACCGACATCACCCTTAACCAACCCCAGATCTGTCTTAAGCGTCGCTACAGCGACATCCTCGGCATTACCAGTCAAAGCCGACGTGCGACCCTTATACGTCTTAGACGCCATCTGAGCAGCCTTAGCGTTCGTTACAGCGTTAGCAGCGATCGTCTGCGCCCCGTCGTTGACGCTAGTCACGTCACCGCTATGGTTAGGGTGCGTATAGGCGCCGTCAGCACCCGGAACCCCAGTGTCACCAGTAGCACCAGTAGCACCAGTTTGGCCTGTAGGACCAGCAGAACCAGTAGCGCCAGTAGCGCCAGCAGCGCCAGTAGAGCCCGCTGAGCCAGTAGCACCAGTAGAACCAGTAGAACCTGTGGCACCAGTAGCACCCGTGGCTCCTGTGGCTCCAACGGCCGCAAGGGCGAGAACAGAGACAGCGACCCTCTTGGTCGTAGCGGACCCTGATGGGTCGACAACAACGGTAATTATGTCGGTAGACGCAACGGACGCGGCTACGGGGAGCGCGGTAATCTTAGTGCCGTCAGTATCAGCCATTAGAACATCCTATCATCCCCGCTTACTCTGTCTCTAACAATAGCTTAGACCCTGACTCCGTTAACAGCAATCCGCCTTCTGCCGACAAGAGGTACTCTCCGTGTATGTTTGCTGCGTAACCAGCAGCAGTTAGCGATGCCACTTCAGCCGCCGTGATAACGGTAGCGTGCCCACCATAATAGGTCTTGCTGACCGTAGACATGTCCCCTGGCTGGTTCTCGGTATACGTGTTGTCAGTGAGCTTGTATACGTTACGCCCACGCTTGCCAGCAGTGACATGGCGAGCCAACCTGTAAGCCAGTCGCTGTTCCTGGGACGGCACAACGCCATTGGCGCTGAACGGTACTTTGACGTTGTTATCTGTTGGAGGCGTGAACTTTGCCATTGTGAGACAACCTTACCATAGAAAGGAAAGAGCCGCCCCGAAGGGCGGCCCCGACCTTGATTACCTATCGGCTCAGACTACGCCGATGCTTGATGCGGCTTCGATACGTCGCAGTGAGGCTTGACGGAACAAACCGTAGCCACCCAGCCAGTACCAACCGATTGGATTGAACCGCATGAGCGAGTCAATCACTGGGCCACGGACGACCTTAGGCACTTCACCGTTTCCATCAATGAACGAGTATGCCTTGGCCATAGCCTGGCGACCCATGATGTAGGTGTCGTACACGTCAATCGTGCCAACCGTGCTGGTGCCGTCTGAGGCATTTGCACGAAGCTTCGTGCGCGGTGTCTCAATGAAGCGAACCGACTCGAAGGTACCGATTTCACCGTTGTAGATGTTAGCGGTATCCACGTTGATGTGTGGGGCGTTCCATGAGGCGTTGCCTGTCTCTCGACGAAGGTCGTACGACACGTCCGGATGGATGAAGCCGATGTAGTAACCGTTGAAGGTTGGAACATTGGCGCCACGCAAAGCGGCTGTAGTCCGACGAACATTGTTCGCAGCGAAGATGGCATCAGCCTTAATGGTGACACGGCTCGTTGGGGTAGCTGCTCCACCGAGACCGTAGGTCACGTTGGTGCCAGCGGCGAGAACATCACGGGCGACTTCGTCCATGCTCGATCCAGCGTTGTAGCCAATCAGGTTGGCTGCCGCAGAGTCAACGTCCAAGAACGCGGTACCGCGCAACTTGGCGGTCGTGTTGATGGTGTTGCCATACTCAGCAAGCGTTACTGTCACGTTGCTGTCGGCCATTGCGACCGAGTCGATGTCCACTGTTTCAGACAGGGTTGCTGTAGCGGTTGCCAGTTCACTGAAAATTGTGAAGATGACCGCAGAACCAGGCATCGCCTGATTTGTTGCTTGTACGTCAGCTGCCTGGTCGAACAGGAGTTCCGAACGGAGAGCGAAATACGCCAACCTATCGTAAGCAGACTGATCTACTCCAAGGGAGCTTTGCTGTGTGTATGCATTTGCCATGAAGTGCTAATACCTTTCGAGTGTCCCCCGAAGGTCTTAGCTTCAGGGGTTAAATGGGTTTGGCTTGCTGTGCGTTGTACTGGGCCATAAGAGCCTTGACTTCAGCTTCGTTTTTGGTCTGAGACATTTTCTCATTCCAGTCCACGGCCAGAGAAACCTTTTCACCGAGTCTTGCGGCGTTCTCAGCTCGACCCCACGCAGCTTCTTCAGCTACTTGCGATGTTGCATCAGTACCACTAGTGATGAGATTTGCTTCTACGGCTGCTGCACGTATAGCTTCGGACGTCATTTCTCCGTCGTAGCCCTTGACAAAGTAAGAAGACGCCTTAGAAGTGGTATCTACACCTGCTTCTACGAACGCTAACTTTCTCGCGGACACTTGGAGACCTGCATTCTGCTCGCGCAGAACTTTGTTCTCGGCTTCCACTCTGCGCGTATGAGCGCGTTGCGGATTTGGTGCTGCTTGGTCTTGACCTTCATCCTCAAACTCTTCGTTTGAATCTGACATATTGACCCACTCTTTCCTGCCCACAAACCAATCAGAGGAACCGGTCTGGCTGCAATCTCACCCCTAAGTACACATTGAAATCGGGGGATTTCCAATGGGTGTCCCTAACGGAACAGTACCAGTATACACGTACCGGTATTTTCTACAAGGGGTTACTGCGCCTGACCTACTGAGAGGCCGATGCCACCAGATGTCTCACCCTGTGTGCGAGTGAATGAACCGCCACCAGAGAACTCGCTGAGACGCCTGCGCTTGCGGGCTTCTAGGTCCTTCTGTGCCTGAACGTCATACCCGAGTGCCCCACCGACCTGTTGTTCCGTACTGATGTTACCTTCGCCAGCGAGGTTTGTCCTTAGTTCCCCGAGCTTGCCTACCTCAGTGAAACCTGCGGCAGCGTCTGTTTCTGAGATGCCACGTTGGACCAGGTTCTCGAATAGTCCTTTGTTAGCTGCGCCGCCGATACCGGCCAACTCTTGCCCACGACCGGCGATCCTGGCTGCTTGAGCCTGTTGCTTGAGAAGCGGGAGCGCCTTCTTGGGGTCAATGAAATACGCCACGAGTGCGTCGTCGCTCACCCCATATAGCTCCATCATCTGTTGCTTGACTGTTGGGTCGGCGTTCCGCACCTGCATGATTCCGTCGTTCACCCTCGACTGGAACTCTTCCGCCGAGACATCGCCACCGATGAGTTGGGCAAAGTCGCTGGGCTCGTCGTAGAAGCCAGTTGGCAGTCCGTTAGCGGTCATCACTTGACGGTAGTACTTCTCCAAGGCCACGTATGAGCCTGGGCTGAGTTCGGGTAATGGCCCACCGAGTGCTGCTGACCTGCTAGTGCGTAGGGCGTTCCCCGAGAAGCGCGTCTTGTACGCCTCCTCGTTCTTGATCGAAAAGATCACCGCGTCTGGATTGTCAATGTCAACCAGCTCGGCAGCGTAGTTGTTGTACAACAAATCGGCCAGCGAGCCCAAGTCGTAGCTGTCCAGAATGGCCTTGATTGTGTTCTTGGCGTCTTTCCTTGGGACGAACGCGTCTGGCACCTTCGCTGCTGGTGTGTCTGTGACAACTGGTGGGTCTGTGACAACGGAAGTATCTTCTGGCCCAGGAACAAAACCTGGATCTTCGGGCCCAAGTCCAGACCCGGATGGGTACGTAACCCCCGTTCCAGGGTCAATCGGCATCCCTTCTGCGTCTGCGAGCGCGGCATCTCTACGTTCACCAGCGTCTCCTAACGGACCGTCAGGTCCACGGCTTGCTGCGCCGGTCGGGGTGGGTACCTTGTTCGCTGTCTTGACCCAATGACCTGCGGGGCCCTTTTTCCAATGGAAACCCGGACCGAGGGGTGCTGGCTTAGGGGGGTTGTGGGCCATTATTCAACCTTACCAAACGCACGCGCAATAGACAGGGCCATCGAGGTCGCATCCTGGTTAGCTCTCTTGGTATAACGGTAGTTGTACTTGTCGTTAGTCCTGATTAGCGTACTCCAGTCAGAGAGGCTCATCTGCCCATTCTCTGTATTACCCATTGCCGCCTGATACTTCGGGTCGGTGAAGTCAATCTCATCTGGCGAAATCTCCAGCATCTTGGCCGCATATTGGCGGTATGAACTGAAGACATCTTCTAGGGTCGAGCCGTTATCGAACTGCATCTTTAGGTGCGGGTACAGACCGAGGGCAGAAGCTTTGGCTTGTTTCGCGAACGATTCGGCCGTAGGGATAATGCCCTCTGCGTCAGGGGCCCCCGTGAGGATTCTGGTGATCTGCTCTTCCGACGGGGCGTACCCCCACTGTGCGCCAATCCGCTTGATCCCAGCAGCGTCCTTGCCCTCGGTCACTGCCTTCGGGGTCTTGGCGCCTACCTGCTTAAAGGCGTAATGCTTCAGCGAGAGGGAGCCCTTGGCATAGCCGTTCCTGGCAGCGAACTTGGCAACGAGTGTCAGCTGTGCATCATCCAGTTCAAGATCACCAAAGTCGTTGGCTATCTCTTCCTTTTTAAGCCTGAGAGTCTCTGCCTGCTGTACTGGGGCCTGGAAGTCAAAAGCCCGTTGTGTTTCTAGTGTTCTGATGTAGTAGCCGGTTTGCATAACCAGGCCGTCGAAAGCTTTAATACCCTCGGCACTTTGAAGGTCATACTTCTTCGGGAACTTCTCGATGTCACGCATCAGCTCAAAGAGGTCAGTAAGAGGGTTGCCGCCGACGGCTATCCCACCGAACTCGTCCTGGGCCTTCTTCTCGCCCACACCGTTGTCGAACATCCCGGCAAAAGATGGGTACTTCGCAGCAAACGAAGCCGAGGTGCTTTCACCCTGCTTGTTGGCGTACAACACTTTGATCTTTGTGTCCCGCTCGGGCGACCGCTTCACCTTGGGGTTGTTGCGATACCACTGCTCAACGAACTGGAGTTCGAGTTCTGTTGGTGTAGCCACGTTATCCACCCATCAGTTGTGTTAGACGATCCATAGCCGCACCCAGAGTAAACTGACCGGCTTCCGCTGGGGCTGCTTGTTCCACTTGCAATCTGGCTGCTGTGCCAATAGTCGCTGACTGCTCGCCACCAGATGAGCCAGTTCTTGCCCGTTCGTTTGTAGCGATAGCCTGCACGGCGGCATCCATCTCGGAGCTGGTGAGTGCTCGTCCAAGGTATTTGAAAGCTGCGCTGCGGAGGGCGAGTGCTGAGTCTTCTCTAGATGTGAACACTGCTGCCGTGCCACTGCCGCCGGTATTCACGGCCATCGTTTCCTGCATCTTCTGCAACCATGCTTTTCCCGTAAGACCCTCGTCGCCTGCTTTATCAAGGAAGGTGCTCACAGCCGCGTAGTCTTGGCTCTGGAAACCAGTTCTTCCTTTTGCCGCGGCTGACGGGCCGCTATTGCCGTAGTAGTTATACTTTTTTAGAATGTTAACTAAGGTTACGGTGTCATCGAAGGTACTCAAGAATGCGTACGCTTCCTGTACATTGTTCCGCTCATAAGGGAGCAGGCTGGTTATATTCCCGTTTTCGTCTACGAGGTTTTCCCCACCATACTGGGCTATGCCAACACCACCAGGCCTGCCCCTCTCACGCGGCTTACCCCCAGACGACGTAGCACCGAGCTTGATGTTCGCCAAAGTACTAGCGACTGTTCGTTGAGGGAGTTTTCTGGCGAACGGATCGACCAGTGGGACTTCACCGGCGTCTGCCAATTTCTGTTCAACAAAAAGGTCGGCCATTTGCGACGGCGTAAGGGGGATCTTAGTCTTTTCATCATCTTCGTCCCTGGCGTCTTCTGCCCTAGCCTTTCTCAGCGCCTCCCACGCGGCTGTGTACTCCTTCGAAGTAGGGTTAGTATTACCTTTTAGGTATTGAGTTATCCACGCCTCAATTTTGGCATCTGGCGCACCAACCGGTGGTGGTGGTAGGTTCTCTTTAGCCATTAGTCTTCAACCTCTTTGGATAGTAAGCGTTTCCAGATTCTAGCAAACGCCGGATCTTGTAGCGACAGGTTCTGCCCAGCAGCGAAAAGTCGGCGGCGTCGGCCCACATTTTTCTTGGACCCCAGCCCCTTCGGGTCACCGCGCAGCGCAAGGTATTTCTTAATCGAGCTGACAGCAGGATCACCTTGCACCCGTGAGTCCTTGACAAGCTCGATCAGTTCAAAGATGTCGTTCGTTGCCGCATTGGTAAGGAACTCTGCGACCACAGGAAACCCCGGGTAGGTGTCGTTCAGATCCACTCTGTATGCCTTCAACACTTCTGTCTGTTGTGGAGATGGGTATGGCCCGTATATCTCTTTAGCCGCACGATACCGTGCCGAGCCAATACGCAGCTGAGCCTCTGAAATCATCTCGCTTGCACTTAACAGCTTGCGCTGCCCGTGACGGAGTTGGCGTCCCTGCGTGTCAAAGTCGAACCCCTCATCTGTTGGGGCCAGGTAGTTGCCCACTCGTGGGTAGTCAGCTTGAAGGTCCCTGTTCACTCTTTCCCAGTCACCAAACTCTGTGGTCGCCTCAAGGCCCTTCTCGAGCGCCTTGCTCTTGGTAGAGACGTAGAGTGCTGCGTCGTCGCCGTAGAGCTTGAGGAACTTCTCGACAGCCGAGTCATAGTCCTCTGCCTGTAGACGCCCGAACTCCTTGCTGAGTTCTCGCACGAACTGATCACCCTGGTCGGTAGGTACCTTGAACGCGCCAGAACCAGCGGTAGGACCGAAGAACTGGGAGGCTACACGCAAGAACATCAGCATCCGGGCCTTCTCTTTAGACACTTCTTTTAACCTGTCGATTTCTGATACCTGCGAAAGGTCGTAGTCGCCAGTGGCGCTCTCGGCCTTAATTGTCTCCATGTAAGTGTTGAAATACCTCGTGGTCAGGTTGTCGGTATCGGCCGAGAAGGCCTCTCCCAACTTCTGTGCCCACATCGGGATCGGGTTAATCGACTTCATTACTCCCTGACTACGACCGTACGGGAGAAGCATGTCGACAATTGCGTCGAACTTAGGGACGTCTCGGATCAACTTGGTTGCAGCGATCTGGGCCATCGGTCCGATACCTGGGTACACGTTGATACCCTGTGACAGACGAGCGACAGGAGCGGTGAGCGGCATCTCGTAGTCGCCACCAGTAAAGATCTTGGATAGTAATCCGGACATTGGGAACATGAACATCAACTGCCCCGACTGAGGGTCGTCGTAGAAAAACCCACGGCCGTCGTTATCTGGGTCAGCCCTCTCGAGTCCGTTGTAAACTCTAGAACTGCTTCTCCACAGGTGGGCGCCATCCGTGGCAGCGAAGTTCAGGTAGCGGCCGATCACCTCAGACCAAGCGTTACCGAAGGGGACGATGATACGCATGATGTCCTTGATGTTGTTGGTGTTCGCCGCATCGAACAACAGGTTCTGCATGTCAGCGAGCCCTTTGTATTTAGCGAAGTCATCCAGTTCGGCAGCAGTCAGAGTGCCACCAGGCTTTGTCCCACTAGCAATCTTTTCCAGTCGGGCGACAACGCCTGGGTTCCCGATGTATTCTCCGGCACTCTTGGCGCTAGCGGCAGCTGCGCCCTCTGACAGGTTCTCGAGAACCGTCTTCGCTTCTACTGCTGAGAGCTTGCCTATGTTCTCCCCAACCGTCTTGTAGTAAAACTGTCTGAAGACAGGGGATCGCTCGAGTACTCTGATTTCTTTTTCGTTCAACCTGCTGAAGAACCAGTTCGTTGTCTTGTCCATCGCGGCATGGAAGTTGTTAAGAGGGCCTTGGTCCTGCCCCATGCTGCCGGTGATTTCACGCGACACACTCCGAGGCAAACCTTTTTGAGCGGCGTCATCCCATAGAGGGATTTTTTTGATAATTCCCTGAGCATGGCGCGACCCTTGCTTGTCACCTGTTTTGTAGTTGCCGAAAGCGAACCCGAACTTGGCAGGGTCTTCGACGGGGACAACAGTGAAGGTGCTGACGTTGTTGATGTCCGTTTGGGTTTTGATGATGATGGCGTGCTGGTCCTTGTCGATCAACACGACTCGACCCTCCACCGCATCAAACTCCTTAGTAAACTTCGCCCCCTGAGAAGGTCTGATGTCAGCTTGGCCGACGACCCTTGTAACCATTTGGCCAGTCGCTGAGTCGATGAGTGGGGTGTGATTGAACGACATCATAAATTGCATTTCTGGGATGTTCCCGGAGTGCTGCCTGACGCCTGCCAGGACTATCTTCTCTGCGTGTGCCGCCAGAACTATGTTTTCCTGCTTGCGGGTCAGATCATCAAAGTTGATCGAAGGGAACCTGTTTGTAGCCCCCGTCTGTGGGTCAATGAATTCGATGCCGCGGTGGTACATCCCCTTGAGTTGCTTGTAGATGTCAGGGTTGGCGTGTATCGACTCAACGATGCCGTCGATAACCTTCTCTTCTGAATCACCGCGGAACAAGCCGATGACAGCTTTCCGTTGGAGGTCATCGTTGTGGATCTTGCCGCCCTGCTGGATGATCCCGTCGGCGTGTAGCCCGATCCCGTTCTTGGGCATACTGCGGCTGACGTCGGAGAATCTGCCGGTCTTGAATAGGTGGCTCCCGACATCCTGAGAATCCATCCCACGAGAACGCATACCATTTGTGAGACCCTCCCGAAGATCGTCTGTGAGTTTGTTGATGGCCGCTACGTCATCTACCGTCGAGCCGCCACCGACAATGCCATCGCCCAAGATGTCCCGGAGAAAGGTGTCGTGACGGAACCCCTTGCGAGGGTCGATCGAGGGCAATCTCCTGCCCATGACTAGTGACATGTATTCGAGCGGGTGCCTGGCCACGCTGGTGAGACCGCCAAACGACATACGGACTTGGGCATCGATCATGTTGCGCATCATGTAACCACCGGTCATCAGGGTGAAGGGTTTCCACAGACCGTTTTGCACAAACTCGATAGCCTGGATTGCCATACGCTGTTCGCCAGTTATGACCCTTCTGGGCTGCTCCCCGACAAGGTTTTCCATCTGTGCTTTGATGAGGTCCATTTCATCTGCGGCGGCCTGAGGGACAGTACCAGCAGGGTGCTTCGCTTTCAGCTCATCTAGTTCTTTCAACAGCTTGTTGTACTGCGGTTCGTCGGAGATTGTTGCAAGCGTACGCTTGCCCTTTTTGCTGAAGACCGCGACCTTCCTCAGTGACACACTCTGTTCTACCTGCTTCGAGAATGGGCTATAGAACTCGTTGACCCCGCCCACTGGCAACTTGTTCATGTACTTCTGCATGAAGCTGGTCATAGTGCTGTTGCGTGTGAGTCTGCGTAGGACCCTCGGGTCTGGCAGAATTCTCACCCTGTTCAGCATGTCGGCGTACTGCATTGGGCTATTGAAAGCTAGGTCAAAGCCGTGGCCTCCAGCAGACTTCACTGCCGCGTCAAGCATCGCTGAGTGGGAATCCATTGGCAAGAAATCTCTGGTCTGCTCCATCAGATGGCCCAAGAAACCGTTGTCGGTATTCACGCCGTTTCTGTCCTTAAAGTAAGAACGCAGATCGTCCATGCTGTTCTTGTTACCCTTGAGGACCTCGCCAATAATGACGTTGTCGATCTTGTTCGCTTTTAGCGAGAGCTTGACTAGATCCTGATAGGAGTCGAACGCGCCCTTCATGTCACCTGATGTCGAACGGGTTGTGAAGTTGCGGACAGCAGTGTCAGACCACTTCGCGATGTCTTCCCGCCCTACACCTGCTCCGCGGAGAGAGTTGATCATCGTCTTGATTGCTTTCATGTTGTCGATGTCATTGCCGGTCACAGCGACAACGGAGTCTGGTACCTCTGCAAATCCACGTGTCCGACGGAGCCCCTCTGCGCCTGCAAACCGCCTAACAAGTGAAGGAGTGTACGCAGAGATATTACGGTTCAAGCTTGTAGCCCCGAACTCGTACCCGTGCGTCAAGATGGCGATCACCTGGTCTCTGCTGGTGGCCTCCGCTAAGTCCTTGGCTAGATCGGTTGTCAGCTGTCCCTTGAAGATGTCGTTAAAGATAGTCCCGGCGTTCTTCTCCTCGACTAACCGCTCCGACAGCTTGATAGCGGCTGGCTTCTCACGCATGAACTTGATGAACTTCTGCATGTCGACTCCGCCACCAGTAAGCGATTTGTGGAGCCCAGCTTCGGCGGCTAGGAGCGCAGCAGGGTTCTCGTCCTTCACCGCTTTTCTGATACCGTCCATGGCGTTGTCTAGGGCGTCGACCCTTTTTGCTATCGTGCCAAACTGCATTCCTTCGCTACCCAGTGCGGCAACATGGAGCCGCTCACCCTTGGCTAGAATAGGAACAACTCCCTTAAACGTCGAGAGAGCCCTAATAGGTTTAGTCAGCAACCTGGTGGGGTCAGGTATAGCAAGCAGCACCATTGCGTCAATTAGCCCCGACACGTTTGTGTAGAACTGGCTCCCAGGCGTAGAGACGATGTTGGCCATACCGCGGCCAATCGTGAAGGCAGAACCGTTAATGGTTCCTCTGAACTCTCTGGCTTTACGAGCTTGCTCTTGGCGCATGTCATCACTGATGAAGAACCCCTCACCGCTGTCTTCTGGGTTTGCGAGCAGTGTCGCCAAAGAAGTCGAGTTCCAGAAACCCTGTGGGCTTTTCTCGCCCTGAGTCATCACGATGCTGCCAATGTTCTGGAGCGTCTCTGGGATGATGTCCAGTGCTGCGGTGCCGTACTTACTCACTGGCTTCATCAACTGGAGGCCGGTGTACGCCTGATCGCCTACATAGGTGACTGCACCAAGAGCGCCAGGGATATGGCCAAGCCCTCGTGACAGAAAGTGGACTCCATACCCAGCCACGTTCATCGTTTTCTTGATAATGCCGCCGACGAAGCCGAGACCCTTCATCAGTAATTCTGATTGGTTCCCCTGCTCTATCGCAGCGTTGACCCCAGACATCTCCCCGACCATGTCAATCGCTGCGGGAGAGGCATAACCTTTTGCTAGTGACAGAACGGTATCAGGAGACATCCATGGGTTGCGACCCTGAATATCCCCAACGCGCTGAGCTAATGCTGGGTCACCAGGGCCAGCTCGGAGAGCACTAGCGTTGCGCTGCGTACGCGCTATGTCCAGACTGCTGGGCTCGAAAGTACCTTCCCACCTCATAGATCGTTACCGTATTTATCCAACAGGTCATCCAGATCATCAGACGGGAACATTCTTGCGATTGCCATCACCTCATTCTTCGCCATCATGCCAGGCTCAAACACGGGGATGCCCGCTTGTAGCGCCGTAGAGCCAGGACCAAAGTTGGCACCAGCAGTGATCGGTTCGTTGGGACGGTTAGACGGACGTAGGAAATCTCCGAAAGAACCAGGTGCAGGGCCTACGGGACTAGCTCCGCCTGCGGTTGGGGGTGCCCCAACAGGCACGGCACGCTGAGCGTCAGCGCTTGCTTTCTTCTCACCGTACGTCGGTCTGTCACGCAGGTCACTTCTGTTTGGATAGTTCTGGGGCATTACTTACCCTCCCCCAAGTTGTGCTAGAAGTCCTTCTATCCCCCCGCCACCTGGCGCGGCTGTCGGCTGTTCTGCTCCTGTACCCGGCTGGGCAAGACCAGGCATCGCCCCTGCACTCCCTGGGGGAGCCATGGCAGCCTGTCTATCACGGGCGCGTTGATCGGTTCGTTCCACTGCATCAAACAAAGGAAGGTCCTTTTCTAGTACAAGTTTCGTTAGGTACGCTAAATCTGCGGGCTGGTATGGCCCCATTGGGTCGGCTGCCTGTGTTTGGATAGAAGACATTAGGGCGGCCTCCATGCCTTCTGCAACGATCCTATCATGCTCTAGGTTTGGATCGCTGATCAGTGGGTCCGATTCACGCGCTGACTCCAAGCTCATCATCCCAGTACCCAGTCTTTGACCGAGACCGACGATCAAGCTGTTGACATCCGAACCGGCCGCCGAATAGGCGACGTAGTGGAAGTCTGTCTCCCAGATCTTGTTCGGGACATACGAAGACTCGCTGCCGCCGCTGCGACCAGGGATGTAGAAGGACTTTGTTTTGTTGCCCCAGTAGGCTCGCTCAATAGCGATAGCAATCTTGTTCTCCTCTAAGAGGGAGCTTTCAAAGGTTGCTTGTGCTTCTTGGATTCTAAAATCAACCGTGGATGACAGCACGTTCTCGCCACGACGGCCAGTACGGATATTCGACGCTGACTCTCCACCGAACTCGGCAGGGATAGCACCTTCCAAGCGCTCTTGGCGCTCGATACGGTCCAGGGCGGTGTCTGTCTTGTAGCCAGGGTTGAGCTGGAGTTGCTGGATGTCGCCACCCTTGATGACTCCGAGCTGCCCAGACTTAGCGTTTGCGACCTGGAGAATCTCTGGGTTCTCACCGGGACGAGCAACAAGGTATTCCTCTGGGAAGATACCCCGCTCGATAGCGATTTCGGTCAGTGCTTGCAGACGGGCACGGGTGTAGTACATGCCCAGAATGCCATCAAACTGGCCTCTTGGCTTGTCAAGTGTAATTCTATTAGCGACTACGGCCAATGGACGTCCAGTCCTGTTGGGGATAAACTCGAGCTGAACGGAGCTAAAACCTACACGCTCAGCGACATTTAACGCTGGATCATCCTCGGCGCCCAAAACGACCATTTGAATAACCTCAGGGGACACATACTCGAGGATCGTGTATCTAGAGTCGTTCGTTATCTTCCCCATCCGCAACTGATCCACAACCTCTTGCCCGTAATACGACAAAAGGTAGTTGGCCGTCACCTTATAGGTGAAGATGCAGTCTTCTGGTAGCGGATTATCCGGGTCATCGACCGGTGCGGCATAGGTATCTAGAGGGTTGACAACCGTCCATTTCGGCACCATTGTTCTGAAATCGGGCTTAATATACACCGTTGAACTCGAGTAACCGAGAAGGTGGCGCGCACGGCGGCGCATCTTCTGGTTCATACGGTTGTGATCCCACATCGCCTGCATTGCCTGCTTGCGCACACGGCTACGACCCTTACTTGGCTCGGAACCTTCCTTCATAGGGGGAAAGAAGACACCCGGCATTGTCGACGCAACACGCATAGACATCTGATCGAGGCCCTGAACGAGCAGGTTAGCCACAGATGATCTGGCGTTCTTGTCTAGTTCATTAAGTGGGATGACTATGTCGCCATTAGCAAGGTCACGCACACGACGCATTTGCTCATGGACGGGCCCAGCAGCGATCTGGCGCTGCTTGAAAAGGGTGACTAGTTCTTCAGGGGAGAGGATCATTGGCCCAGCTCATCTAGACGCTTCTGCTCAGCGTCACTGATGAATTTGCCACTACCGCTGGCCGGAGTTACCCCGCCCTTACCCGGTTCTGCGGCTAATTTCCTGGCGTCTTTGGTGGCTTTTCTCTTGGCTGCCGCAGCTGCATCCTTGACGTCTTTGGCATTTTCGGCGTCAAGTGCTGCGTTCGCTTCGGGTGACCGTCGTAATCGAGCGTCTGCGATCTTCTCCGCATTGGTCATCAATTCGTAGTCTGTTGGGAGGTCACTGATGTCGACGGTTACCCCCCTCTGAGCCTCTGCTCTGCCCCTAGCGACAGCGCCAGGATTCTTTCTGATAAACTCGGCCTCGGACCCTGGATTGTCGGCAAAAAACTTCTGTGATTTTGGATCGGTAATAAATTGTAGGGCGTCACGGTCGGACTTAAACACACCCTTGTTATTCCCTGCTTCTACGACCAGTTGCTCGTAAGTCTTTGGGCCTGTGGGCCCAGCGGTGGTAAGGGAC
>Ga0335396_10004784_pt1 | contig 14409 bp, 11 predicted proteins | sample FRY02_FD_205743 | JGI IMG/M metagenome (GOLD analysis project Ga0335396, IMG submission 205743) | Freshwater microbial communities from Lake Fryxell liftoff mats and glacier meltwater in Antarctica - FRY-02 (spades assembly) (version 2) | ecosystem: Environmental > Aquatic > Freshwater > Ice >... | reverse complement strand
GGTCAAGGTGGCTTGCTGGTGTTCGTCCTTGATCGGCACAAATAGCATCTGCGGACGGGTGACGGCTTCACAGGTGGCGGCCGCATCGGCTGCATCGTTCTTGCCGCGCTTGCCCGTCATGCGGTATGGGGTGACAAACTTGGGCGCGATCAAGCGGACGGTGTGGCCGTACTGTTGAAACTGTCGTGCCCAGTGGTGTGCACCGCTGCAGGCTTCCATGCCAATCAGGCACGGTGGCAGGTTGGCAATCAGGGGCAACAGTTGGTCGCGTGCAACCTTGGGTTTGACCAGCCCAACCTTGCCATTCTCATCTACGCCGTGAATAGCAAAAACATTCTTGGCAAGGTCAATTCCTATCGTGATAATGTTCATGACTTTCCTCCACTGGTGGTGTTGATGAAAACTGCGATTTCAATCAGCGCACTTTTGATGCCGTTCGCGACACCTTCGCCGCTACCTCAGGACGGGGAAGTCCCTTTCATTCGTTAGGTCGCGCTGAAACAGCATTAGGCGACGCAAGACCAGGAATCCAACTTACTCGGGCTAATGATGTTCAATCGACTAAAAAGATGGTTCAAGCGACCAAATAATCCCGGAGGTCACGTCTACTACACAAGGCTCATAACCCAGCAAGGAACGTTCTACAAGATTGGATACACGACCAAGCCAAGTTTGATGGAACGCATGAGCTTCGGTGGACTCGGTGACGAAAAGCTGATTGACCGCGTTCTTCTTTTTACGTTTCGCGAAGATGCCTGGGATGTCGAGCAAACCCTCCTTGAGCACTTCGATAAGCATCGAGCGTTTGGAAAATTCAGCAACGACCCGATGATGCCCCTAGCAGGAAGAGGTCAGTCCGAGTTGTTTTCTCATGACGTACTAGGCTTAGATAGTGATCTCTATCGGTTGTCAGAGGAGCAGCAGGCGGCGCTCAAAGTGGATCTCGCGCAATCGAAGGATGGTTGTTTGATGGTTCTTCTCGGCTTAGTTCTAATTCCCTTCACATTGGGCTTCTCGCTCTTCTTCATCGCAGGTGGAGCGTCCTACTTTTTCGGGTCCGGCGCAGGCACTCGACTGGGCAAAAAGCAGCCGCAACACACATCTAAAATCCAAGAGCTCGTAAATGAATTAGTGCAGGCAGGGCCACAAAACAAGGGCACGGCCTAACGAATAAGGTTAGATCGTGCGAAGCCACAATCTGAACCGTTTGTTGGACTAGCCCGGCCCCTGAGGGCTGAAGTCGCCTCATAGAAAATATCTTTTTGGAAATTGCTGTGGCTTGAAGCTCTGCTGGGATGATGGGCGCTTGATCGCCAGTGTCATGCGGGCTGTTGCCGCAGGCGATGCCCGATTCTAGCGTGTGTGCCGTGCATGGCACGAAGCTAGTCGGGTGCAAGTCCTGACAATCGCAGAGCCGAAGGACAAGTGCGTCGTCGCGAGGCGGGGCGCGGAGGAAGTCCAAGGCGAAATCGCGGGGTGATGAACAAAAACCGGATATGAGGCGTAGTGCATCCGGGGCCAGTGGGCACGTGACCACCAAGCCCTCCCTCTGCAAATGGGATGTATGTTGTAAATCCGGCACCTATGCGAGGAGTGTTTCGTGTCTTACCACGGGAGATCTCCCCGGTGCTTCAGAAGATAGAAGCTGGGCATCTGAAAACGGATGCTGAACACCGTGGAGAAGTCAGCAGACTTGGAGGCCCATCTTCATACAATCCTCTTATCGCTATTCAAATCGCTCTTGCTGGTGAATCTCACTTACAATAGGGGGGGGGAGTTGCGATCAGAGTTATCAGGAGAGTTAAGTATGGCCATTTACAAGCTGGGCAACGCTGACTTCGAGCAGTTGGAAGAAACAACGTTTGCTTCAGAAAAAATCAGCGAACGCTATGACCTGCAAAGATTATTGAAGAACCGAATAGACGTCATTGTGCCTGGCACTATGGTGATCGCGGAAGAGTTCTGTCGTTGGACTCAAAGTCAGCGGCGCATTGATCTGTTGGCGATAGACAAAGACGCAAATCTTGTCGTGATCGAGCTCAAGCGAACCCAAGACGGTGGGAGCATGGAGCTGCAAGCCTTACGCTATGCCTCTATGATTTCTACCCTTACATTCAAACAGGCCGCTGAGATCTATGCCGACTATGCTTCTATCGAGAGTCCTTCTCAGGCAGAAGAAGCACTATTGGAATTCCTGGAGTGGGATGAACCCAGGGAGGACGAGTTCGGGAATGATGTCCGCATTGTTTTAGTCTCAGGAGAGTTCTCTATTGAACTGACTACCTCAGTCCTGTGGCTCAATGATAAAGGGTTAGATATCCGATGTGTGCGCATGAAGCCATACCGGAATGGAGGAGAGTTGCTGGTCAATGTCGAACAGATTATTCCTTTGCCAGAGGCGGAAAGATTTCAGGTCGGTGTCCGCGAGAAGAGAGTTCGGCAAAAAAGCGAAAAAATCTCGAATGGAGATTTCACCAGAAGAGATGTTGTGATCGACGGTCAGAGCTACGCCGCTGTGACCAAGCGATTGCTCGCTTATTTGGTCGTGAAAGCGGCAATAAACAGAGGTGCAAGTATTGAGGCGGTAAGAGCCACCATGCCAGGAGGCAAATGGATAGTTCGCGAAGGTGAACTGGATGCAGAGGCAGTAATTGCAAGTATGACTGCCGAGAAGAAGGAGCTCGGGGTGATATTTAAACGCAAAAAATACTTCTTGGAGGATGGCCAGATATTCCACATCGATGGACGGACTTATGTCCTTTCGAACCAATGGGGCAAGGGGACGCAAGCTGGAGTGGAAGCGATGCAGCAAGAGTTTGGATTAGAGATAGAAGTTGAGTGGTAGTCGGGTCCTATACACCGTGCTGAACACCGTGGAGAATTCAGCAGGCGGCATACGACTGCATGGATGCAGGAGGTAGAGCAACGCAGGAGCAGTTGCCGAGTAGGCAGGTGGCGCCCCGTCGAAGGCATGAACGATGAATGACAAGGAAAGCAAGTGAAGACAAGCATCTAGTGGGAAAAAGCTCCCCTGTGTGTCATGCCGGGGTGTCAACTTTGCCTGTCGCTGGTTGTCAGTCGTGACACCACAATTAAACCCATGGCGCGACTCACCTCTGATCAATGGAATTCAATTAAAACCGTTTGGGAATATTCCCCGGACGAGCCTACTTATTCCGATTCCGCGCAAAAAGCCTGTGAAAAACATGGCTTTATGGTTCCCTCCCGTCAATCAATTGCCAAGAAAGCAAAGACCGATCATTGGCAGCGCAAGGCCTCCCTTGCTGGAATTAATCAGGCCACTCATCGAATGGCCGATAAAATGGTTGACTCGGATGCCCCTCACCGGAGTGAATGGCAGCAGTACCCGCCGCACCTGCTAAACTTCAACATTTCCGAAAGTAACTAAAATAGTAGCAGCACGAGGATGCAGTAACTTTTGCAGTAACATATAAAGCGGGCACCCTCCATATTGAGTATTCATAAGGCCCGCAGCCTGCTTTTCAATTCCGGTCCCGGCACCAATCAATCAAACAAGGTACTGGCCCCGAAAAGGCTCTTCGCTTCGAAATATTTAACAGGCGCTGTGCAGGCACCTTATGTCTTCTGGCCTCAAATTCAGGCAGCTGCTTTGGATCGCGAGGAAAATGATCTCTGTGCCAGAATGATTTGAGGTTTCATTAATTTTGCGACGGCTTCAAACACAGGCACAACGACCGAGTTGCCAAATTGTTTATAGGCTCTGGTGTCTGAGACAGGAATAATGAATTCACCTTCCCCAGGTTTATCAAAACCCATTAAGCGGGCGCATTCGCGTGGGGTTAATCTTCGGGGTCTGTTTGATTGATTTTTCTTACTGTAGAAATCAGTTTCTGAGTTATACCCGCGATCGATCAGTATTTCTGAACCGTCCTTATAGTAACGTGCCGAAAGCGTTCTCGTGATACTTTCGCTGTTCACCAGGCCATAGCCAAAACCATTGCCTTTCGCTTTATGTTTAATCGCGTATTGAAACAGGTATTCCCACAGCCGTGGGGTCAGGATGTACTTTTCGTCTACCTCCTTATCAAAAAGATCACCCAGAGTGGGTCGGTTTTCAGGGAAAAGTTTGTTGATTTTTTTGAGGGTGAAATCGGTATCAATGTTGAGATCTTTGCGGTAGCCGACCAGCACGATCCTCTCTCTGTGCTGTGGCAGAAAATTCTGCGCATCGATGATTTTAGGATCCTGTTTTCCCGCATACTCTGCATCAGAAACCCAATAGCCCAGTTCATCAAGTGCCTTGAGAATTATTTTAAAGGTTTTGCCTTTGTTATGACTTTTCAGATTTTTGACATTTTCCAGCATAAACATCGGCGGTTTTTTAGCCGCCAGTATTCGAGCCACATCGAAGAACAGTGTGCCCTGAGCCTCGCATTCAAATCCGTGTTTTCTGCCCAGGGCGTTCTTTTTTGATACTCCAGCGATTGAAAAAGGCTGGCAGGGAAATCCAGCCACCAGTACATCATGATCTGGAACGTGTTTTTCTATATGTTGGTAAGCTTCAGTTTCTGAGATTGCCAAGTCGCGGGAGAGTGTAAGGTCGCGTATATCTCGGTTGAACACATGCTTGTTTGGATCACTGTAGTAGTTGGCCTTGTAGGTCCGAACCGCATAATCGTCCCATTCGCTGGTAAGAACGCATTCGCCACCAATCGCATCAAAAGCTTTCCGAAGCCCTCCAATTCCGGCAAAGAGGTCAACGAATGTAAAGTCGTAATCAGCTGGATTTTTGGGCGCTTTGGGAAGCAGATCTGTAAGCTGTTGGAATTCTGAATAGGTCAGGTTAGGGCTGGATTTGCCTTTCAGCCAGCGATTGATGGTCTCTCTGCTGACGCTGCCAGAAGAGTAGGTTCTCAGGTGTGCGGCGATAAACTTCTGGTCATAAACTTCAAGTACAGCATTGAGAAGATCTATTTGCTGTTTTTCTGCATTCGTCATGATGTGTAAATTTCCTGTGGTGCATGTGACCTGAAATCACACATTTTACCCAGAAGAAATTTCATTACAATCGCCTTGGACAATTAATGCAACTTCGAGCGCGTCCGCAGCGCGTCACTGACTTTGTTGGCCTGCGTCAGCAGGACCGTGAGTAGAAACATTCAGCCTGCACCGCCAGATGACAATTTAAAGGGTTACAATACCCCATAAGATTCTGAGGACTTACTATGAGTAATTCTGCCGTCAGCACTAAAACTGTCGAACATCACCCTGAAAGAAACTGCTTCACGCTGTCACTGGATGGCAAAGAGGCGCTGCTGGAGTATCGTCTCGCAGAGGGAGAGGGTGCTGGCAGCGTTAATTTCACCCATACCTTTGTGCCAGTGGAGCTGCGTGGTCATGGAATGGCGGAAGCACTGGTGCGGCGCGGGCTGGCATGGGCGCGGGAGCATAAGTATCAGATTCACGCGAGTTGCTGGTATGTAGCGAAATTTCTGCGCTGATCATCTTCAGCTATGGCATTTAAAAGATAGAAATTCAGAGAAATGTATTCGAATCAATCAAGAAAATTTGAACTAACAAATGGCAGATCGAAGCTGAGCAACATCACAGGAAACCTACCCCCGCCCTTTATCGCTCCACTGCTCGAAGCATTGGCGACGGGCAACCGCTGCATGCTGGTCGCTGAACCAGGTGCGGGCAAGACCACCCGTGCTCCGTTGGTTTTACTGGCAGTCACGGCGCCAGCACAGGGGCGCTGGTTATTGCTGGAACCGCGCCGGGTGGCGGTGCGTCTGGCTGCCACTTATATGGCTGAGCAACTGGGCGAGATGCCCGGGCAGACGGTTGGCTATCGTGTGCGTGGCGAACAGAAGGTAAGCGCGGCGACGCGGTTGGAAGTTATTACTCAGGGTATCTTTACGCGCATGCTGCAGGATGACCCGCAGTTGCAGGGAATTGCGGGCGTAATCTTCGATGAGTTCCATGAACGCAGTGTGGAAGCGGATCTGGGCCTGGCATTGGTGCTCGATGTGCAACAGAGCCTGCGCGAAGACCTGAAAATAGTAGTGATGTCTGCCACTTTGGACGTTGCTGCGCTGCAGAAGGTTCTGGGTTCTGCAACACCCCTGATCGATTGTCCAGGCCGGCTTTGGCCGGTAAGCACCTTCTATCGCGCAACGGCGCTGCGCGAGTATCCAGAACAACATCAGGCGCGCGTTGTGCGTGAAGCGTTGCTCGCGCACCAGGGACATGTGCTGGTGTTTCTGCCTGGACAAAAAGAAATCCGGCGTCTGCAGCATGTGTTGCAGGAATCTCTGCCAGCGGATACCGAAGTTTACCCCCTTCATGGTCAGTTGACACTTGCCCAACAACAGAGTGTGCTGCGACCGCCCACGGATGCAAAGCGCCGCATCATTCTGTCCACCGCAATAGCTGAATCCAGTATAACCGTGCCAGGTGTACGTATTGTGGTTGATGCCGGCAAAGAGCGGGTGCCACAGTATCAAGCACGTTCGGGTATGAGCAGACTGGATACACGACAGGTTAATCGCGCCAGTGCCGATCAGCGCCGAGGCAGGGCGGGGCGTGAGGCTGCTGGCTATTGTTATCGGCTGTGGTCAGAAGCTGCGGTGCTGCAGGCTCACCGTGAACCGGAAATATTGCAGGCAGATCTGTCGGCGCTGGTGTTTGAGTTGATCCGCTGGGGTGTGAAAAATGCTGACGATTTGCAATGGGTGAATCCGCCTGCTGCATCAGCATTAAATAATGCAAGACTGTTGTTGGGCAGCCTTGGTTTACTGGCCGCAAACGGAGGCTTAAGTCCTTTGGGGCAGCGCTGTGTGCGCTGGCCGACTCATCCGCGGCTGGCGGTGCTACTGGAAACTGCAGCCGATCATCAGGCATTGCCGCTGGCCTGCTGGTTGCTGGCCTGGCTTGAAGAGGCGCCAGCTACCACAGAAACAGACATTGCTCATATTATTGAACATTCGGCAATGAGCAAGGACCGGCGTCTGTTGCAGACCGCCAGGCAATGGGCTGATCGTCTTGGATGCTCGCTGCAGATTGCTGACATCAGCAGGATAGATGTGTTGCTCGCTCATGCTTATCCTGATCGCATTGCAATCAACCAGGGTCAGGGTCGATTTAAACTGGTCACGGGTGGACAGGCACTGTTAAAAGTTACCGATGCTTTAAACCGGGCCGATTATATTGTGGCAGTCGCGCTGGATGGACAGAGCAGTGGAGCCAGTATATTCCAGGCCGTTGCTACCAGCGCCGAGGTGCTGGAAAGCTGCTTTGAGGAATGTCGGCAATGGCGCAGTAGTATGGTCTGGAATGAACTGGAAGGGCGCCTGCAGGCAGAGGAATTGCGAGCACTCGGTGCCGTCATTCTGGCGCGAAGGCCACTGAAAAATCTGCCAAAAGAGGATGTTGTTGCAGCTTTTCTGGAGGCGCTACGTAAACGTGGCGAACTGAGCTGGTCAGATGATGACATCCAGATGCGTGGTCGTCTGCGATTGCTGCACAAAACCCTGGGTGAACCCTGGGCGGATGTCAGCAATCAGACCTTGCTGGCGACACTGGAAGTCTGGCTGGCACCCTATCTTAGCGATCTCAGCCGCATGGAGCAGGTGGACAAATTGCCACTGGGCCGCTACCTGCTGGACAATCTGGAATGGTCAATGCAGCAACAACTGGATCAGCTGGTACCGACACATCTGCAGGTTCCCAGTGGTAACCGGATTCGAATTGATTACAGTGCTGAAGAACCGGTGCTGGCGGTGAAACTGCAGGAGATGTTCGGACAGGTAGACACGCCTCGCCTGATAAATAACAAGGTGCCAGTGCTGATTCATTTGCTGTCGCCAGCACGGCGCCCGGTTCAGCTAACTGCTGATCTTGCCAGTTTCTGGGCAAAAACCTACTTCGAAGTGCGCAAGGATTTGAAAGGCCGCTACCCACGTCATCCATGGCCTGATGATCCCCTGCAGGCGCAGGCCACCCATCGCGCTAAACCCAGACTTCGTTGACGTAGAGTGTCCCCGTCGCAGCAGCAGCCAGGCTCCCAAGGCTGTCAGAAGAAAAACATCCAGCTTAACAGGTGCTATACTTGCGCACTTTGTGATTCGGGGAATTCCTGGTCACTGTTCATGCACATCTTCTTCGGAGCAGCACCCGTTCTATGAAAATTGTTATTCGTTCTTTTTTCCGCACAGTTCGCCTTGTTCTCACTCCATTTATGCTGGTCAGCGAAAAACTCTCTACCCCCAAAGCAATTGCGCGCACGGCTGAGGAGCAGGCGGTTCTCGATATTGCGGCTGCTGATCTGGCTCTTTATCAATTCAGTGCCTGTCCCTTCTGTATAAAAGTACGCAAAGAGATGACCCGTCTGGGTTTGAATGTTGAAAAACGCGATGCGCAGCATAACGAACAACATCGCGAGGCGCTGCGCTCAGGCGGCGGGCGGGTAAAAGTGCCTTGTCTGCTGATCAGCAGTGCCGAGGGTGAACAGGAATGGCTCTACGAATCCAATGCCATTAACAGCTGGCTGCGGACGCGCTATGAGACCATTCCTGCTTGATCAATTAATCTGAAGTGGTGCCGTTCGCTGCGGAAATCTTCGGATGAGCCAGCAGCCATTCAACGACTTTTTCGCTGAAGGCATCAGAGATAGCGGGAATGTGCGAGCCATCAGCGATAGTCCACAGCTCGCTTGAACCGCCTGGCTGGCAATTCTGCGTGTAACGCATGATGGTCGTTTCAAGCCCTTCAAGCTGTTGTTCAAGATCCAGTGTGCCAGTAACGCGACCCTCTGCCGCACAACCGTTGTAAGCCGCCCAGCGCTCTACCGTTTCGACTGCCCCTGGGTAGATGTTGCCGCGGATTTCACTGCCTGCATACGCAATTGTGCCATCGGCGGTGCCATGGATCTGCAGAACATGCACCGGATTGGCTGGCGCAGGCATCGGGTCGGTGGCTTCGGCACCTGCCAGACTGACCAGTGCAGCGATAACACCTGAATGATCATGGGCAGCCTTATAGGACATGAATCCACCGTTGGAGTGGCCAATCAAATACACGCGGCGCTCATCAATGGCGTACTGCGCTTTGATGGTATTAATAATAGACAGCACATAAGCGGAGTCATCAAGCTCGGTCGCGAAAAAATTGCAGCAGGCTTTGGAGGCATTCCAGAAGCGGCTTTTTTGGCCCGCGCTTTCCTCAGTTCCATCCGGTGTAACCAGCAGGAAGCCATAGCGATCGGCCAGTGCGCTGAACTTCATGTAACCGTCCTGGCCAGCGCCACTGGAACCGTAGCCGTGCAACAGCACGATTAAGGGGGCGGGGGTATTGCTGGAGTAGGCAGCCGGCACTGTCAGGGCAATGTCGCCGCGGCCGGCGTCTATGGTCTGCGCAGGCTGTGCGGTAACTGCCGTGGCAGCAAATAATAAAAATAAAGCAGTAATCATGCGCATAACAGAAATCCTGTGTTCATTTGTTTTAGAAAAGCCCAACTTGCGCTGCAACGGCGAGCCTGCAGTGGAAAAAGATTACAACATATGCCCATGCTGCCAGCAATTAAAGATTAACCAGACTTATTATGGCCGCAATCGTCAACACAATCAGAATCATAATCGTGTACAACATACCCAATCCGGTGAACTTAATCAGCGTCATCGGCCACATCTGGGCATAGACTCGCTTTTGAAACTACGGACCATGCCTTTAACTGGCTGACCACAAACGTGGCACTAGTTGCCTTGCAATGGTGTGTAACAGTTCAGGCAGACCGGTAAGTCCTTGGGTGATGTCTCGGGTGGTGTTGAAGTCATGCAGAAGGTCCTGGCTACTCTTAAATGGTAAACCTTTAGATAAAGCGGAATTGTGGCATCAAACACACACTAATGGAACGCAGATCCAGAGCTTTAAGTGGCCAATGCAGTTGTGTGTCAGCGCCACCAAATGCCAGTGTGTGCAGGCGAAACAAGGGGTTCAGGGTACTTAGAACCCTGCAACATCAATGATAATGAATATAGTTTCATAAGCTTAAGCAAAATTGCGTATAGTCATAGTGAGCCTCCGTTCAGTTTATGTTCAGATTACGGTCTGTATAAGCAAGGTAGAGAGATATAGGCCATACACTTGCAGGTACCGCTATGAAAATATCACGACTTCTATTAACGATCAGTGCGCTGCTGGCCGCCTTACCAATGACCCTGGCGTCAGCTCAGAGTAATCCGTCTCATGAGGTTGTTGGTGCCTCACAGCAGCCTCAGGCAGCGGCTCAGCAACAAGGCGGAAATGCTGATGAACAGTGGTTCAGCCAGGCGCAGCTTGATCAAATGCTGGCGCCGATCGCTTTGTATCCTGATACGGTGTTGACTCACGTGCTTATTGCAGCCACCTATCCTCTGGAAGTGGTTGAAGCTGACCGATGGCGGCAGCAGAACCCGGATCTCGACGCTGAGAGCGCACTAAATGCGGTAGAAGATCAGCCCTGGGATGCCAGTGTTAAGGCGTTGGTGGCATTTCCCCATCTGCTGTCACGCATGAGTCAGGATTTGCGCTGGACCCAGGACCTTGGGGATGCGTTTTTAATCTCCGAAGGCGATGTCATGGATCGCGTGCAGAGTCTGCGCAATGCAGCCTATGATCAAGGCGAATTGGCAACGACTGAGCAGGTCAAGATTATTGTCGAAAAAGAGATCATCATTATTGAGCCGGCAGTGGAGCGGGTGGTTTATCTGCCTTACTACGACACCCGGGTCGTTTATGGAAGCTGGCGCTGGTCTTCCTATCCGCCAATTTATTGGGATCCTTTCTATCCCTCCGTTTATCATCGGCATTCAGTTTACTGGGGGCCGGCTGTTCGCGTAACTCCGTCCTTTTACATCGGCGCTTTCTTCTGGCCACAGCGCCATGTAGTAGTGGTTAATCATTATGATTACTCGCCACATCCGGTGTTTTACAGCAGTCGCAGCCTGGTGCATCACAGCAGCGCGAAACGCTGGCAGCACGCGTCGACCCACCGCAGGGGGGTGGCATATCATCCGGTCTATGAAACACGCTATCCCGAAAGAGTCGAGCGCCGCTCCTACGAGAATCGTATCTTTAACCGGCCAATTACTGAGCGGGATTTCCGACGAGACACCAGCCCTCGCGATGTGGGCAGGGTCAGTTCGTCACCCGCGCGGCAGCTTCAAAACCGTGACCTCGGCGATGCAGAATTGTCCGCAAGCACGCGTGACAGGGATCGCTCAGCGGTGTCCTCAGTGCAACGTCAACGCGGTGCGACATCTGAAGAGCAGCGTCTGCAGTCCGGGCAGGGAGGTCTCGAGCAGGGAATTGAGCAACAGCAGCGTCAACGCAGTGCTGCTCAACGCACTGATCCTCAAGGCGTGGCTGCTCAACGAACGTCAGTTCCAGACACTGAAGCTCAAGGTAATGTGAGTCAGCAGCGTACTAGAGAACAGGCCGTTGTCAGGGAGCAACCGCAGCGCACCAGAGAGCAGGCGATTGTGAGGCAGCAACCGCAGCGCACCAGAGAGCAGGCGATTGTGAGGCAGCAGCCGCAGCGTGCCAGAGAGCAGGCCGTCGTCAGGGAGCAGCCGCAGCGTGCCAGAGAGCAGGCCGTCGTCAGGGAGCAGCCGCAGCGTGCCAGAGAGCAGGCCTTCGTCAGGGAGCAGGTCGTTGTCAGGGAGCAACCGCAACGTGCCAGAGAGCAGGCGCTTCGCACGCAGCAGCCACAGCGCGCCACAGAACAGGCGCTTCGCACGCAGCAGCCACAGCGTGCCACAGAACAGGCGATTGTGAGGCAGCAGCCACAGCGCGCCAGAGAACAGGCGATTGGCACGCAGCAGTCCAGAGATGTGAGACAGCAACCGGAACGGGCCAGAGAGTCAGCCGTTGCTATGCAGCCACCACAAGCCAGAGAGCAGGCGATGGTCAGACAGCCACAGCGCGACCGAGAACCTCAGCGCAACCAGGGCCGCAACTCAGACATCCAGCATAACGAGGAATAAGCAGACGTGGTGACGATCAACTGATTGTATTGATCGTCACCATATTAGTTCGGCCGCGCTGCGCTATCGGTATTCCTGTAGCCAGCACAACCCGGTCACCGGGCGAAACAAAACCGTGCTCTTTAAGATAATCCTCCATCACTTTCACACTTCTGTCGGTGTCGAAAAGCTGTTCAATTTTTATCGAAGTGACGCCCCATACCAGATTCAATTGTCTAAGCACTTCATCGCTTTCAGTAAAGGCAATGATCGGTATCTGCGGACGATACTTGGCGATCCTTTTGGCGGTTTTTCCAGAATGGGTAATAGTCGCAATTACCTGAGCTTCGACATCATGAGCAATAGTAACGCAGGAATAGCTGAGTGATTCGATCACCTGTTTCTCGCTTGCCCCTGGTTTAATGTAGCGCATTCCATAATAGATCTTGTCGGTTTTAGTCTCAACACTGCGACAGATTCTATCCATAACCTTAACTGCCTCGAAGGGATACCTGCCGATTGCCGACTCTCCTGACAGCATAATGGCATCAGTACCATCAAGCACCGCATTGGCGACATCAGAACTTTCGGCGCGGGTCGGTCTGGGATGTTCAATCATCGACTCAAGCATCTGCGTGGCGGTAATTACCGGTTTCCCTGCGCGTTTGCATTTATCAATAATATCTTTCTGTATAAGCGGAACGCGCTCACTGGCAATCTCAATGCCGAGATCACCCCGTGCCACCATGATGGCGTCGGATACTGCTATAATCTCGTCGATTTCTTGCAGCGCTTCAGGCTTTTCTATTTTTGCGATTACCGCCGCAGTGCCGCCAAGTTTGTTGATGCTGTCGATCAGTTTGCGCACATCATCAGCATGGCGGACGAAAGACATCGCAACAAAGTCCACACCAAGCGCTATTCCAAAAACCAGATCCGCCATATCTTTTTCGGTAATCGCCGATACTGAGGTCTTTACGTCCGGCAGATTGACACCTTTGCGCGATTTGAGCATGCCGCCGACCACCGCACGCGCAGAAATATGTCCCTGAGTGATCTTCACAATAAGAAATTCCAGCAGACCATCATCCATCAGGATGGTGTTCCCAACGCGAACATCCTTGGCAAGAAATTCATAATCTATTGGAATCAGCGACTCTGTTCCTTCCACATCATCAGGCGTCAGCGTCACATAGCTGTCTGTGGGTATAAACTGTTTGCCGCCCGCCATGCAGCCAACCCGTATCTTTGGCCCTTGCAGATCCATCAGGACAGGTATCTGGTAGCCCAGTTTATTGGACACGGCACGAATGCGATCGAAGGCCAGCTTATGATCTTTGTGAGAGCCATGAGAAAAGTTCAGGCGGGCAACATCCATTCCGCTCAGGATAAGTTGCTCAAGTTTTTCTGGGGTATTTGAACTGGGTCCGATGGTGCAGACAATTTTGGTGCGGCGTTGAGGGGTTTTCATATAAAGTCATGACTCTATTCAATAAGATGATATGTTAATCATCGTCGCGGAAAACGGTGACGCTGGTGAAGTCACCGCTGATATCCACGTCGACAAGAAATTCGATGGGCTGGCAGCAAATCTGGCAGTCCTCGATGTATCGCTGGCTTCCTGCAGAATAATCAATAAGGGTGGAGAAAGTTTCTCCGCAGTAGGGGCAGTTAATGCTGGTCTCTGTAATCATAGTATATCCCTCCACTAGCGGGCAATGATAGCACGATGCATGCTGGCAGAGATGCCGTCTTTGTTGATTTCAAAGCTGGATGTGATAGGCTCGACAACGTTTTATGTCTGAAAGTTGTGAATTAAAATCTATGGATTATTTCTTACTGACGGACAACGCGAATTTGCTGTAACCATTCATACAAGGGGAGAGTTCTCTGAAAATGTCGAACAATAAAACCATGCGCTCAGCGCTGATCAAGTTAACTGCAGCGGTAGCTGTTGCTCCAATGCTGGCCTTTGCACAGCCGGACATGGCGCCAACTAACGATCTGCCAAATCCATATCACACTGTTGAAGGCTGGGCGAAAATGCCCGCTGGTAGAACCTGGGGTTCCACCAGTGCTGTTGATCTCGATCCTGATGGCACCAGTATCTGGGTCGCTGAGCGATGCAGCGGCAATGTTGGCGCCTGTGTTGCCAATCCTGAACTGGATCCGGTCATGAAGTTTGATGCTGATGGCAACCTGGTTACCAGCTTTGGTGCCGGCATGATCACCTGGCCACATGGCATCACGGTTGATCCAGAGGGTAATATCTGGGTGACTGACGGCCGCGATAACCGACCAGCTGACGGCGAGCCGGAAAATCTGGTCGGTCATCAGATCCTCAAGTTCAGCCCTCAAGGTGAATTGCTGTTGGCTCTGGGTGAGCCTGGCGGTGCCCGCGCTCCTGGTTATTTCTTCCAGCCTA